>ENA-OQKO01000850-OQKO01000850.1-human-gut-metagenome-genome-assembly--contig:-NODE-850-length-23614-cov-4.088262_pt1 | contig 23614 bp, 19 predicted proteins | sample MGYA00242777_ERZ504796 | MGnify/ENA primary metagenome ERZ504796 (study PRJEB26092, sample SAMD00036404) | human gut metagenome | host: Homo sapiens | study: EMG produced TPA metagenomics assembly of... | reverse complement strand
ATACGCTCTAAAGTAACAGGCGGTTGCTGTTCACACACCACTATCCCGCGAGGTGTTTTGGCATGAACATGCCAAAATCCCGAGACATACAAGCCAAAATTCCATTGCCGCAGGCAATCTGCATTTTCCAACAACGCCAATTCCAAAAAGAAAGGCAATGCAGACCAATGGCGTATCTTTTCGCAATATCATGGTAAATAAGATCACCAACACCCCCACCAGGTAAAACCAGTGGACCGGTGTTAATGCAATATAAGCTTCAGGCATATAAAAGCTCCTGTATTTCATACTTATTACCATGGTATGCAGCTTACAAAAAAAGGACTCTGCGCCAGTGGGAAACATCCCACCGGACTGCAAAATCCTTTGATCTTAGACTCGCAAACCCGCGCTGTCGCGCTCTATTGCCTGCTGACGCAGGCTGTTTGCTATTTTCTCACATAGACCATTCCATCCATGATCCTTCTTGCAGTTCTCTGTACTGCAACACCAGGAAGAACTAATTCTCCATTCTCCTCTTTCAGGTCCGGATACATGGTCATAACACCGCTTGGATGGCCGATGCGCACATTGGTCTTTCCTTCTTCCGGCTTTCCAAGCTCTTCATACAGCAGACTTCCTTTTAAGAAAGCTGCTACGGAAATTGAGCTGGCTGAAGTCAGAGGGCATGCCTTGTGGCACTTAAATACAGAGATCACACGGGCGCAAACGTCCATATCCTCTGCATTTACCTGCTGTCCTGCAATATCCACATAGCTCTGTGGCTTTGTGAAAAATCCTACTTTTGGCACTGCAGGGCTGTTAGAAGTTGCATCTTCTAAATCCTTTGCAAAGCCCATTTTGCAGCAAGCTGCACCGCGGATCTTCTCCAATATTTCACTGGCTGCCTTGTTGCTGTTTACCTCTTCCGGCAGTTCACGGCCTGTAAGACCGATATCCTCTGCACGCACCAGGACCATTGGGTTAGACACATCCAGAATGGTCGCCTCAATCGGTCCAAATCCCGGAATATCCAGCACGTCCTTTGGATTTCCTGTTGGAAGCAGCTTTCCTGTCTTTGCACCGGCCGGATTTAAGAAATTGACCTTCAATTCAGCTGCTGTTCCGTCTACACCTGCAATAGCGCAGTCACCCTCCTGGGCAAATGTCTTGGTTTCAGGATCGATCGGAACGGTTACATTGATATATTTATCTGTGTTACGGTTTAGCATACGAACAGTGGTGATCGGCTCTACAATATCTACCATACCTTCTTCTACTGCATAAGGTCCTACTGCTGCTGTCATATTTCCACAGTTGGACTTATAATCCACCTGACTCTTACCTACAATGACCTGGCCTACCAGATATTCTACATCTACACCTGGTTCTTTACTTTTCCATACAATAACGATCTTATTGTTGGAAGATACAGTACCGCCAAGACCGTCGATCTGCTTTGGATCCGGGTCTCCCATGCACTGTAAAAAAATGTTATCCCATTCTTTTCTGTCTTCCGGAAGGTCTTCTTTATGGAACATACAGCCTTTGCTGGTGCCCCCACGCATAAAGACAGTTTTAAATTTTCTCATGTTTCCTGCCTCTATTTCAGCTTTTCAATGGTCTCAATAATATAATCGGTATATTCTTTTGCACTTGCATCCTCTGTAAAAGTAGTCAGTACCACTTTCTTCTCTGTGGTACATACATCCAGTGCCTTTTCCAGAAGAACCTTCTTGTCTGCATAGCCAATATGAGCTAACATCATGCCAGCTGCACGGATCAGGGAGCTTGGATCTGCGTACTCGCCTCTGCCGTGGCTCATCAGATATGGAGCAGTTCCGTGGATTGCCTCGAACATGGCATATTTATTACCGATATTAGAAGAAGAAGCAGTTCCCAGACCGCCCTGATGCTCTGCTGCAATATCTGTTACAATATCGCCGTACAGGTTTGGAAGTACTACTACTTCAATACCCTTGTTAAACTCAGGATCCAGCATTTTAGCGCACATAGCATCTACTAAACGCTCCTGGATCTCGATCTCCGGATATTCCTCGCCTACCTTGCGCACTGCCTTGATAAAGTTTCCATCAGCCAGCTTTACAATATTTGCCTTTGTTACAATGGTTACGTTCTTCTTACCATTTTTTCTTGCAAACTCAAAAGCAGCTCTTGCAATACGTTCACTTCCCTGCTTGGTCTGTACCTTAAAGTCTACTGCCAGATCTTCATCTACCTGGATACCCTTATTTCCCCAGATATATTCACCTTCAATATTCTCTCTGAAGAAAGTCCAGTCAATGCCCTTGTCCGGGATACGGATCGGACGGACAGCAGCAAACAGCTCCAGGCCGCGACGCAGCAGGCTGTTAGCAGATACCAGGTTTGGCCATGGCTCACCGGCTCTTGGAGTTACCATCGGTCCTTTGATGATAACATCACATTTTTTGATCTCTTCAAATACATCATCTGGCAGGCTCTGAAGCTTTGCAGCTCTGTTCTCAATGGTCATGCCTTCAATATGGCGCAGTTCTACTTTGCCGGAAGCGATCTCATCCGGAATCAGTGCCTTGATCACGCGAACTGCCTGCTCCATAATGATCGGACCAATACCGTCTCCTGGAAGGATGCCTACAACGATCTTATCCAGCTTTGAAAAATCTTTTACTTCCGTATCCTGTTTCATACGTTCGATCCGTTCAAACTCAGACTGGATCAGTTCCCCAAATTTTTCCTGTGCCTGTGAAATAGCGCTCATTTTTCCTTCTCCTTTTCTTTCTTTGAAATGATCTTAAATTGATTTTAAATGGTTGTATGTGTATGTTACTTTTTTCACTTTCTTATTTTTATATTAATACAAAAACAGTAATAGGTAAAATACATTACATACCAGTTTTTATATAGGTAAAATGTAACACTATTTTTCAGAATTTTCTTTATATTTCCTTATTCCAGACACTCTTTTAATGTACGCAAAAATTCCCTGGAAGCCCTTGAAATTTTCTCATCAGCAGGATAAGCAGCTACCAGCTTCCAGGACGCTCCCAGTTCTTCATCCAGCGGATAACAGCTTAATCCCTCTGTCCCCGAATACAGCGTCATATAAGACTTTGGCAGAAAAGTAGCTCCCATTCCCCCTGCCGCCAGACGTTTGGCTGTTTCCATGCTCTTTGTAGTGCAGCAGATATCCGGCCGGATCCCGGCTTTTCTTAAGATCTCATCTGCCACCTGGCGCAGTTTCTGTCTGCTTGCCACCATAACAAAGGGGATCTTTTTCAGCTGCCTTATATCTTCTACCTTTAACGGCTTTTCCTCTGACAGCGATACCTGTGACTGAAAAATTTCCGGCACTGCAAGATAAAAAGGATCCTCAGAAAATTCATCATAACATACTTCATCCAATGCTTTCTGAAAATGCATAATGCAGAAGTCCACTTTATGAGACAGCATCATTTTTTCCAGTTCCTGGGAATTATTTTCACGGATAAATACCTTTACCCCCGGATAGCGCCTGCGAAACACAGGAACCACTACAGGCAGGATACAGGCCCCCAGGTTCATAGGGATGCCGATGGTTACTGTTCCTTTTTTCAGTTCCCGGTATTCTCCCAGTTCTTCCCGCATTTCCTTCCAGAGTTTCCATACTTCCTCTAACTGTTCTAAAAGCTCTGCGCCCGCTTTTGTCTCCTCTGCCCCCCTCCGGTCTCTCTGAAAGATCTTAAATCCCACTTCCTCTTCCACTTCTTTTAAGACCTGGCTTAAGGAAGGCTGGGCAATAAAAAGAGTTTCCGCTGCCCCGGTAATACTCTTATTTTCCCGGATACATAAAAGATAACGGATCTCATTTTCCGACCAGATCCGTTTTTCCTTTATTTCCTGCAGGCTTTTTAAGATCCTCTCCCCATAAGAAAGCACGGTTTCTCCCTCGGAAGTAGGGACCATTCCTTCCCGTATCCTGCGAAACAGCTGACAGCCCAGTTCATTTTCCACACTTTTAAGTCCCCTGGTAAGGGCAGAAGGCGTCCTGTCCACACAGGCCGCTGCCCCCCGGATCGTACCAGTCCGTGCGATCTCCCTGATGAAAATAAGCTGCTGTTGGTTCATAAGGCCCTCCTTCTGGTTTATTTGCTCTTAAACTCTTTCTTAAACCTCATTTTACCATATATCCGTCTGACTTCCCAGACCTGTAAAAGAATGTGCCTCGGTGTATACCAGGGAGTTCCAACGGAATTTCCTAGTACACACAAAACAGGCGCATCTTCCTGTTACGGAAAAATACGCCTGTTTTTATATATCACTTACCTATTTTATACGATTTCATTCACTTGCCATGCTATGTATACTGTTTTACTCAGCTACTGCCTTAAATGCCTCATCCAGATCTTCGATGATATCGTCAATGTTCTCAGTACCGATAGAAAGACGGATGGTGTTCGGGTAGATGCCCTGCTCTTTCAGCTCTTCTTCTGTCAGCTGTGCATGAGTAGTAGAAGCTGGATGGATAACCAGAGACTTAACATCTGCTACGTTTGCAAGTAAGGAGAACAGTTCCAGGTTGTCGATGAAGTCCTTTGCCTTCTGTGCATCGCCCTTGATCTCAAAGGTGAAGATAGAACCGCCGCCATTTGGGAAGTACTTCTTGTACAGTTTCTGCTGCTCTGGATCAGTTGATACAGATGGATGATGAACCTTTTCTACCTGTGGATGGTTGTTTAAGTACTGAACTACCTTCAGTGCATTCTCTACATGACGCTCTACACGAAGAGACAGTGTTTCCAGTCCCTGCAGGAAGAAGAATGCATGGAATGGGGATAAAGTTGCACCGGTATCACGAAGTAAGATAGCGCGGATCTTAGTAACAAATGCTGCCGGTCCTACTGCCTTTACAAAGCTTACTCCATGGTAGCTTGGGTTTGGCTCAACTAAGGACGGGAACTTACCGCTTGCTTCCCAGTCAAACTTACCGCTGTCTACGATCACACCGCCGATGGTGGTTCCATGTCCGCCAATGAACTTAGTTGCGGAATGTACAACGATGTCAGCACCGTATTCAATTGGGCGAACCAGATATGGGGTTGCGAATGTATTGTCAACTACTAACGGGATCTTATGTGCATGTGCGATCTGTGCCAGTCTTTCAATATCAACTACATCAGAGTTAGGATTTCCCAGAGTCTCTACGTGGATCGCCTTGGTGTTTTCCTGGATGGCTGCCTCAACCTGCTCGTAGTTAAATGGATCTACGAAAGTGGTCTTGATGCCGTACTCTGGAAGAGTGTGGGCAAACAGGTTGTAAGTTCCGCCGTAAATATTCTCAGCTGCTACAATGTGGTCACCTGCATGTGCCAGGTTCTGGAAAGTATATGCGATAGCTGCTGCACCGGAAGCTACTGCTAAAGCTGCAACGCCACCCTCTAAGGCTGCAATTCTCTTTTCAAATACATCTTCTGTTGGGTTGGTCAGACGTCCGTAAATATTTCCTGCATCGCTCAGTCCAAATCTTGCTGCTGCATGATCGCAGTTGCGGAATACATAGGAAGAGGTCTGGTAGATCGGTACGGCTCTTGCATCGGTTACCGGGTCTGGCTGCTCCTGTCCTACATGAAGCTGTAATGTCTCAAATTTAAAGTTTCTTTCATCGTAAGATTTCTTTCCCATGTTATTGTCCTCCTGGATTAAAAATATATCAGTCATTTACCTACTGTTTTTGTTTGTTTTTGTTTATGGACAAATAATAACACTACTTTTTCCATCTGTCTAATACACAAAAAAAAGAACCCGTTATAGTTTTTACCTATAGCGGGCATCTTCATTCTTATATTTCCGTATCTCATCCAGATATTTCTGGCCTAAAGGACTGATGGCTACTCCCTTGCGGCACAGATACCCAATAGTCATCACTTCGTCAGACTCCAATGGCACTGCACAGTAATCACCGCCATTTAATTCCTCACAGATAATACCGGAGCAAAGAGTATAGCCATTTAAGCCTTTCATCAGGTTTAACATGGTTGCACGGTCATTGGCACGGATCAGCTGCTTATATTCATAAGTAGAAAGGACTTCTTCTGCAAAATAGAAGGAATTATTGTTTCCCTGCTCAAACGCCAGACATGGGTACGGCTGCAGATCATCCATAGTAACAGACTCTCTGGATGCCAGTGGATTTCCCTTCCACATATAGGCATAGATCCCGCAATCCAGAAGCCTGTGAAATTCCAGCCCGAACTCTGTAAACAGCTTTGTCAGCACCTTGCTGTTAAAATCATTAAGATATAAAATGCCGATCTCACTTTTAAAGTTCTTCACATCTTCGATCACTTCGTAGGTCTTGGTCTCATGAACTGCAAATTCATACTTGTCCATTCCAAACTGGCGCACCATTTCCACAAAGGCCTGGACAGCAAAGGAATAATGCTGCATGGACACACTGAACTTCTTGCGCACATTTTCTTTTTCAATGTACTTGGACTCGATCAGGCGGTACTGTTCCACCACCTGTCTGGCATAGCCTAAAAATTCCTCCCCTTCCGGTGTCACAGTAATACCACGGTTGGTACGCTTAAAAAGCTCCACGCCGATCTCATTTTCCAGCTCTTTAATAGATGCGGAAAGGCTGGGCTGGGTGATAAACAGGCTGCGGGCCGCTTCGTTCATGGATTTGGTATCTGCCACTGCAATGGCATATTTCATCTGCATTAAGGTCATTTGTGAAAAACTCCTTTATCATTCGGGATTTAACATTCATACTGCGCCACTTGTTTTTCTTTTGGACAAATTATAGGCTAATCAGGTAACGTTGTCAACGCTCCTGAAATTCTCATTTATGATACCAAATTGCTACGTGCTTTTGACACTTGTATCATTCACATTTCGTTCATAAATCATTCAAAAAAGTGTTACACAATGAACACGATTTCTTCATCTTTTCTTTTTATACTTTAGTCATAGATGAGAGACAGAGAAAACAAACAAAAACCTCATCTCCTGAAAATTTTTAATACCTAACTAAGCTTACAAGATTTTTTTCATAATACTCGAGCTGGTAAGATTTTATCAGCTCTCCTCCCTTTTAATAATACTTTTTTCCGGAAAAGGCACCTCAAAACGAGGTGCTTTTTCTAGTCTGCTCTTCCTAAATATACCGATCCGGATATTCAACTTCCCCTGTTAAAAATAAAAGAGCCGTCAGATTAAAAAATGCCATCAGTCCATTCCACAGATCCGACAGCATCCATACTGCTTCCAGCCTGATACAGCCTCCTGCAAATACTGCTCCTAAAAATAAGACCGGATAGATCCTGGAAAAAAGAGACAGATCTTCTATTGCCTGCTGTCCCAGGTAATACCATGCGATCACAGTGGCAAAAGCAAATACCACCATGGAAATACTGATAAACCATTTTCCTATGACTCCCAGTTTTGCAGAAAAACAGGCAGCAGCCAGGGCCGCTCCTGTAAGAGAAAGTGTTTCCGTATCTCCCTGTGTGGTACACAAGATGACCAGTGCTGTAAGGCTGCACAAAACTACCGTATCAAAAAACACCTCAAACATAGCCCACATTCCCTGTTCTTCTGGTGTTGTATGTTCTGCCGGTCCATGAAGGACTGCCAAAGTGCCAAGCCCTGCCTCATTGGAAAAAACGCCTCTGGATATACCATAACGGATACTTTTACTGATGCCAAAGCCCGCTATGCCGCCTGAAACCTGCCGGATCCCAAAAGCAGACTGAAAGTTCCTTAAAAATGCATCTGGTATACGGTCTGCGCATAATAAAAGTACCAGCAGGGAAAATAAAATATAGATCCCGGAAGCCAGAGGCAACAGGTATTCTGCTGCTTTGCCGATCCGTTTTATCCCACCTAAGATAACGGCTCCCGTAAGCAGCGCCAGAATACCGCTTCCTAACACCGACGGGATTCCCCAGGTAAATTCCAATGTCTCTGCTGCTGAATTTGCCTGTACCATACTTCCCATTCCAAGGGCACACAGAAAGCAGAAAAAGCTGTAACATGCTGCCATAAAAGGGATACCCAGCCCTTTTTTCATATAGACAAAGGGGCCGCAGATCCATTTTCCCCTGTTGTTCTTAAAACGGTACCGGACTCCCAGATAGGTTTCCCCATAAGCAGTGGCCATACCGATCAGTGCGGAGATCCACATCCAGAACACGGCTCCCGGACCACCGGATACAAGAGCGGCTGCCACACCTGCAATATTACCGGTCCCCACCGTTGCTGCAAGGGCGGTACAGACCGACTGGAACTGTGTAATTCCATGGTGGGCCCCGGCAGCACCTGTACTTTCATCGCCCTCACGTTCCTCTCCCCATAAGCTTCCGGCAGTTGCCTTCCACCAATATCGAAATCCCCGGATCTGAAAGAAACGGCAGCGCACCGATAACACCAGTCCCACAACCAGAAACACCCCCACCGTCCACGGCCCCCATATGATCCCATGCACCATTTCCAGAACTTTCATATGCGCCTTATTTATGCCTCACTGCAACCTTCTTATGAGGTTTTTATGCACTGTTTTTCCCTTCTATGCCTGCTTTATCCACAAAAATATGGTATAATGTAAAGAGCGCAGGAACCTGCGTGGCCCCACAACGCCATCAACACCCGAAAGGAGGCCCCACAACCATGCCCGGCTTCACCACCCACTACATTCTCGGTATGAAGGCATACAATGACATGCCTCAGAACAACTTAAAATTCATCATTGCAAAATACCGCTGGCTCTACCAGCTTGGTCTTCAGGGACCGGATATGTTTTTTTATAATCTGCCTGTTTTGCGCCACAGGGATCACCGCAACGTAGGCTCCTATATGCATGAACACCATGTAAATGACTTTTTCCGCTGCGCATTCACCCGTCTTTCAAAAATTGAGTCCCGGCAGCAGCGTGAGGAAGGCCTTGCTTTCTTATGCGGTTTCATCAGCCATTATATTGGCGACTCTATCTGCCACCCTTATGTATATGGCCGCATCCACTATGACGCGGAGCATCCAACAGCCGCCTGTCACGGCTTACATGCCAGGCTGGAAAATGACATTGATGCCCTGTTATTGATGAAATACAAAAAGAAAAAGCCGTCCCAGTTCAACCAGGCGGCTACCATCTGTTTAAACGGCATGGAAACACAGTTTATCTCTCGTTTCCTCTCCTCCTGCTTAAATGACGCCTTCTATCCTTTAAGCAGCAAAAATCATTATCAGGTATCCCCGGGAATGATCCACCGTTCTATCCTTGCCCTGCGTCTGGGCTGCCGGACACTTTCCGACCCAAACAGCCAGAAAAAGAACTGGATCGAATACGTAGAGTCCCTGTTTTTAAGAAATCCTTTAGCTTCCAGTAAAATGGTAACCGATGTGGTAGAAGACCCTGTATGGAGCCTGAACCTGCGCCATGAGACCTGGTGCAATCCCTGGGACAAGAGCATTGCTTCCCAGACCTCTTTCCCGGATCTGTTCCGCCAGTGCCTTGCAAAACATGCCACCATCTACTATATGATCAACACTTTGATGGAAGAAAATAATATTCGCCCAGCATCCTTTGACCGGATACTGGACGAACTTGGAAATTATTCTTATCACAGCGGTCTTCCCTGCAACGACGAGGAAGACTGACGCATCATAATTCTTATAGCATTACCGCTGTCCATAATAAGCGCCCGGGCCATGCTTGCGCAGATAATGTTTATCCTGCAGGCACTTAGGCGCTTCTTTTACGTCTGGATTTAAACGCTCACAGCGGGCTGCCATTTTAGCAACTTCTTCCAGTACTACTGCATTGTGTACTGCCTCTGCCGCATCTTTTCCCCAGGTAAAAGGACCATGATTTTTACACAGAACACAGGGAACTGCCACCGGATCCAGTTTTCTTTCTTCAAACAGATCCGCGATCAGAACTCCTGTATTTCTTTCATAATCCTTTAATTCTTCCTCTGTCAGGTTTCTGGCACAGGGAACTGCCCCGTAAATATAATCTGCATGGGTGGTTCCGTAACACGGGATGTCTCTTCCGGCTTGTGCCCAGGAAGTAGCCCATGGACTGTGGGTATGTACGATACCACCGATCATCGGAAAACGGTTGTACAGTACCAGATGGGTCTTTGTATCAGAAGACGGATTTAATTTTCCCTCTACCTGATTTCCCTCCAGGTCCATAACCACCATATCTTCCGGTTTCATTTTATCGTAATCTACCCCTGAAGGCTTGATCACAAACAGTCCCTTTTCCCTGTCAATAGCAGAAACATTTCCCCAGGTAAAAGTGACCAGACCATACTTTGGAAGCTGCATATTGGCTTCATATACTTTCTGTTTTAATTCTTCCAGCATTTATTTCCATCCTTCCACTGCGCCCTTTTCAGCTGCCAGTCCTTTGATATAATCCTTCATAAAGCTGTCAAAGCCCTCTACATCCTCTGCATCCGGCTCCATTACTTCTTCTTTGGCATCCGCAAATACATACTGGTTCAGATAATCAGAAAGGCTTTCCCCTTCTTTCTTATCTTTTCTGTAAGCTGCTAAAAGAGCAATGCCCCAGGCGCCGCCCTCTCCTGCTGTCTCCATAACAGCAACAGGTACATCTGCTGCTGCAGCCATAATGCGCTGTCCAACACCTTTTGTCTTAAAGAAACCGCCGTGTCCCATTAATTTGTCCAGAGACACATTCTCTTCTTTAAACATAATGTCCATGCCATATTTAAGGGTTGCAAGGGAACTGTATAAATGAGTCCTCATAAAGTTAGCCAGTGTCAGTTTGCTGTCCGGTTTTCTCATAAACAGAGGACGTCCTTCTTCAAAACCTGTGATCGGCTCTCCGGAAAGATAACCATAAGACATAAGGCCGCCGCAGTCAGCATCCCCTTCCAGGGCTTTTCTGTAAAGATTACCAAATAAAGTATTTTTATCCACTTTCTGGCCCATCATCTCATAAAACTGCTCAAACAGTCCTACCCAGGCATTCAGATCCGAAGTACAGTTGTTGCAGTGGACCATTCCTACCAGATGACCGTCAGGTGTAGTTACAAGGTCGATCTCCTCATGGACCTTCTTTAAGTTCTCTTCCAGGACTACCATGGCAAATACGGAAGTACCGGCAGATACATTTCCTGTACGGACAGCTACACTGTTTGTAGCAGTCATACCAGTTCCTGCGTCTCCCTCTGGCGGACAAAGTGGGATACCTGCCTGAATCATTCCGCTTTCATCTAAAAGGGCTGCTCCTTCTTCTGTAAGACTTCCCGCATCTTCTCCTGCAGTAAGGACCTGAGGCAGGATACCGGATAATTTCCAGGAATATCCTTCCGGCTCCATCAGTGTTTCAAACTTGCGGACCATTTCTTTCTCATACTGGCCATCTGCCGGATCGATTGGGAACATTCCTGAGGCATCTCCTACGCCTAAAACCTTCTTTCCTGTCAGCTTCCAGTGGATATATCCAGCCAGAGTGGTGAAGAAATCCAGCTTTGACAGATGTTCTTCTTTGTTTAACACTGCCTGGTATAAATGGGCAATGCTCCATCTTTGCGGAATATTATAATCAAACAGTTCGGTCAGTTTCTTTGCAGCTTCCCCTGTAATGGTATTTCTCCAGGTTCTAAATGGCACCAGCAGTTCTCCTGCTTCATCAAATGCCATATATCCGTGCATCATGGCACTGATACCCATAGAGCCGATCCGTGTAAGTCCCACTCCATACTGCTTTTTTACATCTGCTGCCAGATCCTGATAGCAGGAACGCAGGCCTTTCCAGATATCCTCCAGGGAATAGGTCCAGATCCCGTTTTCCAGGCGGTTTTCCCACTCGTAACTTCCCTGTGCAACAGGGGCGGTGGTACTGTCAACCAGTACCGCCTTGATCCTGGTAGAACCAAACTCGATCCCCAGAGATGTTCCCCCGTTTGTTATGTCATTTCTTATTTCTTCTACACTGCGACCCATAGCTCCTTCTTTCTTCCTGATCAGTGGAACTTGTAATAAGCCTCATTCCAGCGCAGTTCATTGCGCAGCTGACGGATATTTGTATCTTTGTCAATATAAACGGTTTCAATTCCCATTGCATTGGCCCAGTCTCCCATCTGCTCTGCAGTCAGGTCATAGGAAAAAGCAGTATGGTGCGCGCCGCCTGCATAGATCCATGCTGCAGCCCCTGTTTCAAGAGATGGCTCCGGAGTCCAGAATGCAGTTGCTACCGGAAGTTTCGGCATTGGTTTTTCTGCCTTCTTTACTTCCACATCATTGATGATCAGACGGAAGCGGTCTCCCAGGTCAATAAGGGAAGTTGCAATACCATGTCCTTCCTTTGCAGTAAATACCAGACGGGCCGGATCTTCCCTGTTGCCCATGGAAAGCGGGCACTCTTTAATGGAGATCTTTCCATCTGCGATGGTCGGGCAAACCTCTAACATATGAGCCTGAAGGATACCTTCTCTTCCTTTTACCAGATTGTATGTATAATCTTCAAAGAAGCTGGTTCCCTTTGCATCCTTTGTTCCTGCTGCCATGATCTTCATCAGACGTACCATTGCCGCTGTCTTCCAGTCACCTTCTGCGCCAAATCCATAGCCTTTTTCCATCAGTCGCTGGATCGCAAGTCCCGGAAGCTGCTTTAAGCCGCCCAGATCACCAAAATGGGTTACGATCGCCTGATAATTGTTGGCATCTAAGAACCGTTCAAAGCCCAGCTCGATCTGTGCCTGTACAGCTACATGACGGCGGAATTCCTTTTCATCCCTGCCTTCTAAGAGGATGTCATATTTATCATAATATTCTTCTACCAGGGCATCTGTATCTGCCTGTGAAACAGCGTCTACCGCTTCTACGATCTCATTTACAGGATAAGCATCTACTTCCCAGCCAAATTTGATCTGTGCCTCTACCTTATCACCGTCTGTAACTGCTACGTTGCGCATATTATCGGCAACACGCATTACACGGATATGGGAAGACTCCATTACTCCGATGGCTGTACGCATCCAGGAAGCCAGCTGATCCTGTACTTTTTCATCTGCCCAGTGGCCTACGATCACTTTTCTTTCAATCCCCATACGGGTCACAATATGTCCATATTCTCTTCCGCCGTGGGCAGACTGGTTTTCATTCATGAAATCCATATCAATGGACTCATAAGGGATCTCCTGGTTAAACTGGGTATGCAGATGGCATAAAGGCTTGTGATATTCCTGTAATCCCAGGATCCAGCTTTTAGCCGGTGAAAAAGTATGCATCCAGGTGATAACGCCTGCGCACTCCGGATCCTGATTTGCTTCGTTAAATGTCTTCCGGATCACTTCATTGGTGATCAGAGTCGGCTTCCATACAAGCTCAAATGGAAGTCTTCCGCTCTTATTCAACTCTTCTACTATGATCTGTGAATGTTTCGCTACATGAGCCAGACACTCATCTCCGTAAAGATCCTGTGAACCGGTGCAAAACCAAAATTTATATTTTTTCTCCGTCATCAGCATAGCAAACTTCTCCTTATTTTTCTACATTTTTCTATTTTTTCTACTTCTTTTTCTTCATCATGGCAAGAACAGACTGGAGTACAATGAAGAAGCATAACAGAGCTGCAATGGTAATACGTGTCCACCAGGAAGATAAGGTTCCCTGGAAGGTGATAAAGGCTTCGATGGTTGCCTTGATCAGTACACCAAATAAGGTTCCAAATACATTTCCCACACCACCGGTAAGAAGGGTTCCACCGATAACGGAAGAAGCAATGGCATCCATTTCAAAGCCCTTTGCCTGCTCTACGAAACCGCCCAGTGTGTTTAAGCAGAATAAAATACTTCCAACGCCGCAGAGGAAACCGTCTAATACATAGGCTTTTAATTTGACCCTGCGTACATTTAAGCCCATCATCAGGGCTGACTGCTCATTTCCGCCTACTGCATAAATGCTGCGTCCAAACTTGGTATATTTTAACATGATAAATGCCAGTACCAGAAATACCAGGGCGATCACAACGGTAGGATACATATAAGGATAGACCATAACGCCCTTTTTGTTCAGGTAGCCGCCAAATGGCAGATACAGCTTCATTTTTGCCCATGCCATAAAGGTCTCATTGGTAATACTGATCATATCTTTGGAAATGATGGCAGTCATACCTCTGGCAAAGAACATACCTGCCAGTGTTACGATAAATGGCTGGATGTCCATGTAGGCAACTAAAAATCCCTGGACCAGGCCAAATACAATGCCTGTCACCAGAACAATGATCACTGCAGGAACTGCACCAATACCGCCTTTTTCCATCATCCAGGCAAGCATCATACAGCCCATAGCCACGAAAGAACCAACGCTGATATCAATACCGCCGGTGATCATAACAACAGTCATGCCGATACCGATAACGATCAGTCCTGCATTGGATATAAACAGGTTTAAGAAGTTCTGTGTCTTGGAAAAGCCCTGTGCGTTAAACAGCACACAGCCGATCCCGTACATAATAAAGAACAGCAAAATGGTAACAAGCAGCAGGAAACTGTTCTGTTTTAATTTCATTTTACCTTTCATGTCATGCTGCCTCCTTTCCTGCTTTTATCTCTTTCTTCTGTAACAGAGATTTTCTCCATCTTGCAAAACCTGGAGACTGGAGAGCTACAATGATAACAACTACGATAGCCTTATAAACAGGCACCTGGTCAGAAGAAACATGCATTGCATACAGGGTAGTTGTAAGTGCCTGGATGGTAAATGCACCGATCACGGAACCTGCCAGTGAAAATTTTCCGCCGCCTAAGGAGTTTCCGCCAATGGCAACTGCCAGAATGGCATCCAGTTCCATGTTAAGACCAATGTTGTTGGCATCTGCAGAATAAATACGGCTGGAAGCGATCAGGCCTGCAAGGCCGGAACACAGGCCGCAGTACGCATATGTAAGGAAAATGATAAGAACGGATTTAATACCTACTAACTGGGATGCTCTCTTGTTGATACCTACAGACTGGATGTACATGCCCAGGGCTGTTTTCTTTAAAAGCAGCGAAGTAAGGGCAACTACCAGCACTGCCACGATAAACGGGGTAGGAACCGGAAATCCCGGGAAAGAAGCGCCCAGTACACGGTAACTGTCTACACGCACATAGGTGATCTGTCCGTCTGTGATCAGCTGTGCAATACCTCTGCCTGCTGTAAACATGATCAGAGTTGCCACCATAGGCTGGATATTTAACTTTGATACTAAAAATCCGTTAAAACAGCCAATGGCTGCGCCTACTACCAAAGCTGCTATAAAGCCAAGGATCAGTGGATTTGCATAAGCAGTAGCTGCTCTCTCTCCACCTGTAAGGATGTTACAGCATACAGCTGCACTTACTGCCATAATAGCGCCTACGGAAATATCCGTTCCTGCTGAGGAAGATACTACCAGGGTCATTCCTACTGCCAGGATCACAAGTTCGGAGGCACGGTTGATGATATCGATCATATATCCATAGAGAACGCCATCACGGATCTCAATGGAAAAGAAGTTCGGTGTTGTGATGATATTTACCAGCAATACCAGTGCCAGGCAGAAAATAGGGAGAAATAATCTCTGGGATGTTATGTTTTTTAATGTTTTATTTTTCATGACTACTGCCCTCCTGCAATGGTTGACATAATGGAAGACTGGTTCATTTCATTTCCGGAAAGTTCTCCTACCTTTGCACCGTCACGCATAACCACCATGCGGTCACAGGTACGGAGCATCTCTTCGATCTCTGAGGAAATAAATACCACTGCCATTCCCTGGGAAGCCAGTTTTACTACCAGCTTCTGGATCTCTGTTTTGGTTCCTACGTCAATACCTCTTGTAGGCTCGTCCAGAATAAGAAAATCCGGATTGGTCAAAAGCCAGCGGCCAATGATCACCTTCTGCTGATTTCCACCGGATAATGATTTGATCGGTGTTTCACGGCTGGCTGTTTTGATCTGCAGCATTTCAATATATTTATCTGTAAATTCTTCCTGCTGCTTTCTGCTTAATAAGTGGAACATGCCACGTTTTGCCTGAAGTGCCATGATCATATTTTCTCTTACAGACAGGTCTGCAATGATACCTTCATTTTTACGGTCTTCCGGAAGATAGGCCATTCCTGCATGCATGGAAGTAATTGGGTGTTTGGCTGTTATTCCATTTCCCTTTACCTGAAGGGTTCCTTCATCCGGACGTTCTGCCCCGTAGAGAACACGGACTGTTTCAGATCGTCCGGAACCTAACAGGCCTGTAAAGCCAACAACCTCGCCTTTGTGGATCACCAGGTCAAATGGCTTGATATAGCCTTTCTTTCCCAGTCCCACTGCCTTGATAACGATATCTTCCTCTGTATGTTCCTCTTCGTCCTTTGCTTCCTTGATGGCAGCCAGATCATCAAAATCTTTACCCATCATCTTTGCAACCAGCTGGACTCTTGGAAGTTCTGCTGTGGTAAATTCTCCTACCAGCTGTCCGTTACGCAGTACTGTGATCTTATCGCAGACTGCATATACCTGCTCCAGGAAATGGGTAACAAAGATAATGCCCACTCCCTCTCCTTTTAAACGCAACATCAGCTTAAACAGCTTTTCTACTTCTCCGTCATCCAGGGAAGAAGTAGGCTCATCCAGGATAAGAACCTTTGCAGACATGTCCACTGCACGGGCAATGGCGATCATCTGCTGGATGGCGATGGAATAATTGTCAATAGTCTGTGTAACATCTGCATGTATGTCAAGATCCTGCAATAATTTTGCAGCTCTTTTATTCATAGTTTTCCAGTCGATCAGCCCTGCTTTTCTGGGCTCTCTTCCAATAAAAAGATTTTCTGCCACTGTAAGGTTGGGGCAGAGGTTTACTTCCTGATACACGGTACTGATACCGCGGCTCTGGGCTTCCTGCGGACTGCGGTTGATGATCGTATGGTCACAGCCATCGATCATGATCTCTCCTGTTTCAAACTCCTCCACACCGGTGAGAACCTTGATCAGAGTGGATTTTCCGGCTCCGTTCTCACCCATAAGTGCATGTATTTCCCCTTTTTTTAATGTAAAATCCACATTCTGCAGAGCTTTTACACCTGGGAATGTCTTATATATATGCCGCATTTCAAGGACAGAATCCTTTTCCATAAAAGCCATGCCTCCTTTTTTCTAAAAAAAGACACGGGAGGGGACTTTTGTCTCCCGCCCCGTGCCTGATCTGCTATGTATTACTGGTAACAGATTGCTGGTTATTAGTATGCTCTGGTCTTTAAGATCTCTTCCAGATCCATGGAGGTATCAAAGTAAGCTTCATCTACATACTGGATCTTTTCAACTTCTTCGCCCTTTTCCAGTTTCTGGATGATCTCAGCTACACGTGGTCCATGAAGTGGGTTGCACTCGAAGGTTGCGTTTAAGTCACCTGCGATCATAGACTCAAATGCTGCCTTTACAGAGTCAAAACTTACTACGATAATGTCACCCTCTGGTCCACAGGTCTTTCCTGCTGCCTTGATCGCGTCGATAGCACCGAATGCTTCGTTATCATTCTCACAGATAACTACGTCAATATCATCGTAGCTCTTTAAGAAGGACTCCATAACTTCCTGTCCTTTAGCCTGTGTAAATTCACCGGACTGCTTGTCTAACATATTCCAGTTGGAATGTTCTTTTAACTTGTTCTCCATACCTTCTGTACGGCCAACCTGTGCAGATGCACCGATGGTTCCCTGAATGGTTACCATATTGATCTCTTCGTCTGCTCTGCCCTGTTTCTCTAAGTAATCTGCCAGCCAGTCACCACAGGTCTCGCCTTCTTTTACGAAGTTTCCGCCTACCCATGCTTCATAAAGGCTGTCATCTGAAAGCTGCATCTGACGGTCAGAAAGAATAACCGGTATTCCAGCTTCTTTTGCTTCTTCCAGAACAGTTTCCCATCCGGTCTCAACTACAGGAGCAACTACGATATAATCAACATCCTGCTGGATAAAGGAACGGATCGCTTTGATCTGGTTTTCCTGTTTCTGCTGTGCGTCATCAAAGATCAGCTTATAGCCGTTTTCTTCTGTAAATGTGGACTTAAAAGATTCTGTATTCGCAGTTCTCCAGTCAGACTCAACGCCTACCTGTGCGTATCCGACTGTGATCAGATCTCCGTCAGCTGCTGCTTCCTTCTTTTCCCCTTCAGAAGAAGCTTCTGCTGCTGTGGTCTCCTCTGCCTTTGTCTCAGCTGGCGCTGCAGTTGTTTTTGACTCTGCAGGATTGCTGGTGCATGCGGTTGCTGACATTGCTACAGCTGCTGCTAATGCTACGGATAAAAATCTTTTTTTCATATGATGGTTCCTCCTTTTTAATAACATCACATTTGTTTTTGCAGTTTTATTATACAAAATGCTCCGTATATTTTATACAGAGCATCTTTTCAAAAAAGTGTGTTTTTTATAGGTTTTCCACAAATTTTTGTGTTTTCTTTGGAAAAAGTTATGTTTTTTTATTGAGGAAGATCTTAAAGCAGGTCCCGATCCCTTTTTCAGACTCAACCAGTATCTCTGCCTGATCCCCATAATACATCCTAAGGCGCTGTGCCACATTATTAAGACCAAAGCCGCCTTTTTTCAGATCTGCCTGTTCCCCTTCAAAGGTTCCGGAAAGCTTTTTACGTACTTTTTCAAGAGTTTCCGGATCCATGCCGCTTCCATTATCCTCCACTTCAAAGATCAGGTTATCCCGGTCCTCATAGCCTCTTATGATAATACAGCCTCCGCCCCGCTTATTTTTGATCCCGTGGTACAGAGCGTTTTCAACTAAAGGCTGCAGCAGCATTTTTAAAACAATATGATCCTTTATTCCCGGTTCGATCTGAATGGAATAGTCTAAAATATCCTCATAGCGGATCTTCTGGATCTTTAAATAACTGCGTATATGAGACTCTTCTTCCTCCACTGTAATAAAATCTTTTCCTCCCGACAGCACGGTGCGGAAGAAATCACTGAGGTCTGTGGTCATTTCCACTACCTGACGGTTATTTCCCCCTTCTGCCATCCACACAATGGAGTCTAAAGTATTATAAAGAAAATGGGGACTGATCTGCTCCTGGTGGAGCCGCAGCTCTGCCTCCCGCAGATTTTTCTGCTCCTGGGTATTTTTCTCTAACAGCCGCCGGATCCGCTCACTCATATGATTAAAAGTACGGGCCAGTACATTGATCTCCTCTAAACTGCCAAGATCCGCCTTTGCATCCAGATCTCCCTTTCCCAGACGTTCTGCCGTCTGCTGCAGCCGTCCCAAAGGCCCTGTACTGGCATTTGTGATGGCCAGTGCAAGGAAAGTGCCTGCTGTCAGCACACAGGCCAGCAAAACCATATATTCCTGGATCCGTTTGGTCACCTGCTGTTCCAGTTCTTTTTGCAGCTGCTCCATATTGATCATCTCATAGTAGGTATACTGGGTAATATAATCCTGGATCATGGAACACAGCCCCTGGATATCATTTTCCCAGATATTTACATTTTCATCGTATCTTCCTGTAACAGAGGCATTGTCGATCATCCGGTTGACTGCCTTTTCCAGAGAGTCTAAACAGGATAAAATACCTTTTATCTTAATATCACCGTCTGATCCCGGTACCCGCTCAATGGACTTTCCAAAGGCATGACGGGCAGATGCAATCATGTTCAGGGGATTTTTCACCACTGTAGCATACTTGCTCTTCCCCTCTAAAATATCCCCGTTTTCAAATTTATCTACATCGATCAGACCGATCATGACCCGGTACATGGAATATTCCATATCGGATTTAAACTTGATATTGTATTCATTGGCCACTTTCAGGTTTGCCATGATCTCATTATAGGACCGGGAATAATTTTCAAACATACGCTGATAGCCGGCTACCATAAATGTAAGAGGGATCACGATCACAAACAGTAAAAAGAGCAGACGCATTTTCAGTGACAGGTAAAACTTCTTTTTCTTTTCCATGTCTCTATGCCCCTTTTATCCTTTTTGTCCTGCCCTGTAGTCTTTTGGTGACTGCCCCATCACTTTCTTGAAAGTAGCGCTGAAATAATGGGGATCACTGTAGCCTACCTGCTCCCCGATCTCTGCTGTGCGGCTGTTGGTGCAGCGCAGAAGTTCACAGGCTTTGTCAATGCGTACTTTCGTAAGATATTCCACAAAAGTCGTCCCAGTTTCCTGCTTGAAAATAGAGCTGAAATAGCTGGGACTGACTCCTATATGGGCCGCGATCCTGTTTAATGACAGTTCTCCGTTGGAGAAGTTCTTTTCTATGTACTCTTTGGCACTTTGGATCACACTTCCATAACGGTCATTTGAGACACTGTTCCTTGCCTCGATGGCTGCCTGAAACTGCTCTTTCAGATACATCTTGGTCGTATCCACGCTGACGATCACTTTTGGGATCCGCTTAATATCCGTAACTTCCGGTGAAATTGTTACATTTCCCTCTCCCAGTCCTTTTAAGAATTCCTGGATACAGTAGAAAATATCCATGGTAAGATACTGGCGCAGCAGCAATGACTGATAATTGTTCTCACCGATCGCAGCAAAATATTCTTCCACAAAAGGATCACATTCTTCCATTGCTCCTAACTTCAAAAAATCCAGGATCAGCTTCCGGTCTACCCCTGTATAATTGGTATTGTCCAGAAATTCCGTGTATTTTTCATAGCTGGCAAAATAGCGTTCCAGAAGCCTGGATTTTTCCTGCTCTTCCCTGATCTCATCTGCTACATGTTTTAAGGTATCCAGTAAACTTACAGAAGTTACCGGTTTTAATAAGTAGTCACTGATCCCGATCTTAATGGCTTCTTTGGCATATTCAAAGTCATTATAACCACTGAGAATGAGGATCCTGGTTTTAGGCAGACTTTTTTTCACCAGGCGGCTTAATTCCAGTCCGTCCATAAACGGCATCTTTATATCTGTGATCAGAATATCCGGTTTTGTATTTAAGAGCAACGGATAGGCATATTCTCCGTCTCCTGCTTCCCCAACAAATTCAAATCCATGACTCTCCCAGGCAATATTGTCACGGATCCCCCGACGGATGATGGACTCATCTTCCACCAGAAACACCTTTACCATCTTAGCTTCCCCCTTAAGTTGTCTATCAGCTGTTTCCTATGTATGTACATGTATCATGTACCTGCGTATGGTCCGATTATCCCACATTTATGACAGCGGGTCAATGAAATGTCATATCAAAAAAAGATCAAAAATTCCCATTTTCTGGAATTTTCGATCTTTTTTGCGTTTTTGTCTAATTATAACGTTTCAATTTTACGGTTACTTTTTCTGTTTCCGAATTATTCGATCACCTGATCGCCATCCTTGGTGACATAATACTCTTTTACACCAAGACGGGTCATCCAGTTTCTGGTCTCCTGTGTCTTCCAGGAACCGCTTCCTGCTCCGCCGCCGTTATCATTATCCCATAACCACTGAGGAGTCGGCCATAAGCATACAGATGGTCTTAATGCCTTGTATACTTCGTAGTCTACACCGTTCTGTCCGTGATGGGACATCTGGACCATCTTGCATTTTAAAGCTCCAAGGTTTATATCCTGCATCAGATGTTCACCACCGGTACGTCCCAAGTCTCCTAAGAACACTACATTGGTACCGTTTAAAGATACCATATAAGCAACACTGCTGTTATTTACAAAGTCATTGTTTTCTTTGTAAGCCTGGTTTAAAACCTGGATCTTTGCAGGTCCTGCGTTGATCACCTGTCCTGCTACGATATCACCGTGAAGAACGGATGGAGAAATTTTTGCAAATGCGCCTTTTACATATGCCACCATAGAAGCAACATTTGCGTCCTTTTCTGCGTACCAGCTGTCTTCTAAGAAGGAGTAATAGATACCGTCAATGGTGATCTCTCCTGCATGCTTATAAAGAATATCTGCCAGGGCACCTACGTGATCAGAGTCAGGATGTGTGATCAGCCATGCCTGAACATGTCCGCCTTTTGCCTTGATCTGATTTAATACATAGTCTGTGTTGTCTGTCCAGCCGCCATCTACTACGATCAGACCGCCCTCTCCCGTTTCAATGATCGCTGCCAGCTGCTGGGCTGCTGTATCATGATTTGCCAGAAGAGTGAGCCTTCCCTTTCCGAAGTAAGAGGAAGAGTCTGTAACAGGAGTGGATACTTCTCCAAATCCGGCAACCTCTGCCTTAGTAGTTACCGTCTGTGTATTGGTATTATTCTGATTGCCTGTATTCTTATTTTCATCCTGTACAACGATCCTGTCTGGGGAATTAATAACCTGCGCATTCATAGCGTAAGACTGCATGGTTCCCTGTCCCAGCATCAGTGTAACTGCTGCCAGCAGACATGCCCCGCAGCGTTTCCAGTATCTGTCGATCCGTCTCATTTTCCCTCTCCTTACTGTACCGGCTCAACGGCTCTGACATCCCCTGCTTTAATGGTGTCATTTACCAGATAAGAGCTTTCGTCCCCTTCTTTATCATAAGGGAATACCTGTACCTTTACATCATGATCATCGAAGAAGCTGCCGTAGCTGGTAGTAAATCCGTTTTCATTCTCCTCCGGTGCTGTATAATAGAAGTTCTGGGTTGCTACAGACTCACCAATGCTTCCTAAAACATCCTGTGCATAAACCACTGCTACATCGCTGGTAGTCTTGCGGGTAACAGGCAGCAGTACAGTCAGAAGACCGGTTTCGTCATCATAAACAACGTTTAAGTCCATTACATAATCAGCAAAAGCACCATATGGCTCTAAATACTGCTCTTCCAGGTCTGAACGTACTTCTTCCCAGTCGATCTTAATATCTTTATCGATCTCTGTATCCGGCTGTCCATCTCCCTGGATCTTTCCATCTGCTGGAGAAACAATATTACTCTGGGTACAGCCGCTTAAAAGAGCTGCTGATGCCAGAAGGATCAGAGAAACCTTTTTCCAGTTAAACATTACAAAAAACCTCCTTAATTTTCAACGGTACTATTATAACGAAGAAACCACAATTTTAACAGTGGTTTTTTCTTACAAAATTGTTACCTATATGAAACTTCTGTGAAATGTAGCTTGCTATTTGATCTTATTGGTGCTATCATGTTCAATATGATTTAATTTTTTATTTTTTTGAACATATTATTTTTTAACAGGAGGTCATTTTCATGAAACCGAAACAGAAATCATTTTTGCAGAACCTTGACTGGGTCACCACTATCCTGCCTTTCGGATGCATCACATTGTTATGCTGTCTGTTTATGATATTTCCGGAAGGCTCTGCCAATATCCTTGCTTCCATCCGTTTCTTCCTTGGCGACCAGCTTGGCAGCTATTATCTGTTAATGGGACTGGGGGCTGTGATCTGTTCCCTGTATATGGCATTTTCCCGCTTTGGTTCTATTAAACTGGGGGATGTAGAAAAACCACAGTATACTGCTTTCCAGTGGGGTTCCATGATGTTTACAGCCGGACTGGCTGCAGATATCCTTTTTTATTCTCTCTGTGAGTGGATGCTTTATGCAGATGAGTCTCATATTTCTGAGATGGGTTCCATTCAGGACTGGACTTCTGTTTACCCATTGTTCCACTGGGGTCCTATTCCATGGAGCTTTTCCATCATCCTGGCTGTTGCATTTGGCTTTATGATCCATGTTCACCGCAGGAATAAAC
>ENA-OQKO01000838-OQKO01000838.1-human-gut-metagenome-genome-assembly--contig:-NODE-838-length-23884-cov-5.346635_pt1 | contig 23884 bp, 26 predicted proteins | sample MGYA00242777_ERZ504796 | MGnify/ENA primary metagenome ERZ504796 (study PRJEB26092, sample SAMD00036404) | human gut metagenome | host: Homo sapiens | study: EMG produced TPA metagenomics assembly of... | reverse complement strand
GGGTTGTCCATGATGATGCAGGTGTGCTGGTCGTTCTCGTCATGGAAAGCCTGGATGGCGGCCTCGATCTGGTCATAGTCGTGGCCATTGAGGGTCAGCACGTTGAAGTTGAAGGCCTTCATCTTCTCTTCCAGCGGCTCGCTGCTCATGACCGTCTCGGTGGAGCCGTCGATCTGCAGGCGGTTGCGGTCCAGGAACACGCACAGGTTGCTCAGGCCGTAGTGGGCGGCAAACATAAAGGCCTCCCAGCACTCGCCCTCTTCCACCTCGCCGTCACCCACGATGGCAAACACGTTGATGGGCTTGCCTGCGTGTTTGGCACCCAGTGCCATGCCGCAGGCTGCAGAGATGCCCTGGCCCAGACTGCCGGTGGACATGTCCACACCCGGCGTCTCGTTCATGTTGGGGTGGCCCTGCAGGTAGCTGCCGATCTTGCGCAGAGTCTTGAGGTCCTCCACCGGGAAGTAGCCGCGCTCTGCCAGAGCAGCGTACAGTGCCGGAGCGGCATGGCCCTTGGACAGCACCAGACGGTCGCGGTCGGCCATCTTGGGATCCTTCGGGTCGATGTTCATTTCCACGAAATAGAGGTAGCTCAGCAGCTCGGCGATATCCAGACTGCCGCCCGGATGACCGCACTTTGCGCTGTGCGTGCCCTCGATCACGCCCATGCGGATGTGACAGGCGTGCTTTGCCAGGGTAAGTTTTTCTGCATTTGTCATGATGGTCCTCCCGTATGAACCTCAGATTTGCAAGCGTTCCAAAAAAGCCGTTTTACGCCCTGCCAGGCAGGTGTGTCCCAGCAGTGCGCTCTTTTTCAAGTTTATATTAGCTATTCTATGCAAAAAGGTCAAGTTCCTTCATGCAAAATGTACATACACGGGGAAATCTTGCCCGAAAAGTTCCGCTTTTTGGTCAATTTGCGGGTCATTTGCCGCATCTTGACAGCCGCCGGGGCATTTGCTATAATTTTGTCAAAATCCGGCACGGAGCCGGGTGTGCGAGCAGAAGCCCGTTTTCTCCATACAGGAGAACTTTTTATCCAGAGCATTTTTTCAAAAGACGCCACGAAGGGGTCTGTTTCCGGCCGGAATGCCGGGAGCAGGCCCCTTTTTTGTGCAAAGGAGGACTTTTTCATGAACACCAAGACGGTTTCGCCCGCCCGCCGCATCGTGCTGGCGGCATTGTTCCTTGCGCTGGCCTTCCTGCTGCCCATGGTCACCGGCCATGTGCCGCAGGTGGGCAACATGCTGTGCCCCATGCATTTTCCCATTCTGCTGTGCGGCTTTGTGCTGGGCGGCCCCTGGGGGCTGGCCGTGGGCTTTGTGGCTCCGCTGCTGCGCTCGGTGCTGTTCGGCATGCCGCCGATGTTTCCCATCGCCGTCTCCATGGCCTTTGAGCTGGCCGCCTACGGCCTTGTGTCCGGCCTTGTCTGGCGCAGAGTGAAGCACACCCTGCCCATGATGTACGCCGCCCTTGTCACCGCCATGGTGGCGGGGCGTCTGGTGTGGGGTGCTGTGCGCTTCGTGCTGGCAGGCCTGACCGGCAGCAGCTTCCCGTTCAGCGCGTTTCTGTCCGGTGCCTTGCTCACCGCCGTGCCGGGCATCCTGGCCCAGCTGGTGCTGATCCCCCTGATCCTCACGGCCCTGGAAAAGGCAGGGTTTATGGACTAAGGCCTTTTCGGGAAAGCGCATCAGCGATAATTTCTGTCGTAATACATATAGGTCATCGCACTGTTCGCAAGTGCCGATACCCGGCTATTATATGCGGTCAGTTCGGTATTTGTCCTCACAGCGTCCAGCTGCCCATAGATCCTCTGGTTTCCCTGCTCAATGCGGTTCAGGGTATGATTGCTCTGGTTCAAGCATTCATAAAGGCCCTGATTGACCTGCTGCAGCTTTCGCAGTTCTCGTACTGCCTGCTGTAAATTTGTAAGGACAGCGTGCCTCCACGAATCCTCATCAAACCGGTCATAGCAGCCTTTCTTTCCTTCCAGTGTGTTCGTAATGCCCGTTGAGAGATAGTGGTGGAAACACGCCATGGGGATCAGGCTTCTGTAGGCTTCGTGGATCGTTCCGCGGGAATACAGTCTTGCCCGGGCCTGCTCCAGTTTTGCCTGCTGCTGCAGCAGCAGTTCCTTTTCACTCTGGAGCTGTTTCCTGTAAGCACGTTCTTTTTCTACTCTCTTTTTGTCTGCAGCCACGGCACTATCATACTTTGCCCATTTTTCGTTGCGTATTTCCCTATCCGCAGCACGCTGGTAGATGTTTCCCCAGACCGTTCCGAACACACCGAGAGCGATCGCAATAACAATGCCCAACGAGATGCTTCGAACAACACCAGAGATGGGGATCCCCAGAAGAAAAACCATATACCAGCCGCCGTTTTGAACGAACGGATTTCCGCCGTCTGTCGGTTCTGGAGGATCGACTTCCCTTGGGTGTCCAAGCCGCTGCATCTGGTAGTCCAGATTGGCGATCAACCGCTGTGTCGTATAGAGTTCCCTTTCTACATCGCAGATTTTTCCGACATAATCGGTCAGAGCCTGATTATAATATCCCATTGATCTTTCCTCCAAATCAGCTGTAGATCATCCATGCACTCATTGCAAGATATGCCACTCCGCATAGGATCCCGACAAGGATCGGATACGCCGCCGCTACCATGTATGCATCCACAGCAATGATCAGACAGCCGATCGGCGGACAAATGCATGCGATCACAAAACCCGCTATCAACATCGTTAAATACATTTTTCCATCCTCCCTTTAAAAGCAACAGCCGCCTGCCCTCTTTTTGAAGAAAGCAGACGGCTGTTGCTTTATTTCATCTGTACCATTGCTCAGAATCCATCTGTCAACCGAATTGCCAGCAAAAACAGCCACTTAACGATGGTTACGCAGATAGTTGCATAGCCCACAACCACCGACAGGAGTGCTTTTTTCACCTGCCCGCCGTCCGAATTCAGCGACTGCAGTGTTTCTGCCGAAAGGAATCGGCACATCCATCCCCGGCCATTGCTGATATCCCGCCAGGAAAACCATGCGCCGATCAGCAGAATCACGATCAATACCACCAACTGATCCATTTTCTATTCCTCCGTTTTCTGGATTCATTCCAGTGCAGCCTTCCCCAAAGCAAGCCGCACTTTGCAGCTTTTAAAGAGCAGATCCGGTGAGTTCATTGTTCCACACTGATCCTGATGGCCGATCTGCTCCTTTACTACAGGTCCATCACTTTCTTAGCGTTCTTCAAACCAGATGCAGCCGTTCCGATCTTCCGGGCGGTTGTAGCCGTGGGTCCAGCCTTTCTGGCAGCGGCAGTAAACCCTATCCCCGTTCCAGTCACTCCGGTCAGCATAGATACACTCCATGCAGTTTCCACAGAAGCAGCCCTCCGGCAGCACGATCATGCGCTTGTTCCGGGTATCAACTTTTTCCATCGTCAATTCCTCCCTGATATAAGATTGGCTCTTTTTCTATTTTGATTTTCCCATGATCGTTCGATGCCCGATAGACCACCATTTCCCGCTCAGGCATTTTAACGACCGGAAAATACAAACAAGTTATTTCTTCTGGCATTGCTTCCAAAATCTGGCCGATGTACAATTTGTCACCCGGCGAAAGACTCTCTGCTCCACCAAAATGCACATGAAAGATGCCCATAAATTCAATTCCATCTTTGAACCATTCCTCGATCTTCCGGTTCAAATACGCAATATTTGGCGTATAACTGCACGGAGAACCGCCCGTCTTTCCGTAGTCCAAGACATGGCATGTGACCACTCCATTTTTTCCGCCAAGAATTCCGCCTATCTCTGGCGGCTCACACGGAAGTTTTTTCAGGATCTCTCCCATCACAGATTCCGACTTTACGACCATTTGCAGTTCCTCTCTCGCCAAAAGCCGTATTTTTATTGCATATTTGTATTATAGATAATATTTATCTATTAGTCAATAGAAAAATTCTTCTTGCCTATCCTTAATAGTAAGGAGGGCAACAGCCATGAAGAACAGACTCAAAGACTTACGAGAAGATCACGACCTTACGCAACAGATGGTTGCTGACCAAATCGGTATCACACAGCGGAAGTACAGCTACATCGAGACAGGCATTCAACAGCTCACAGCAGAATTGCTGGTTTCTCTTGCTTTGTTGTACAACGTGAGCATCGACTATCTTCTTTGCCAGACGGATAACCCCAATCGTTATTGATTTTCAAATTTTACACGCAAAAAACGGCCGCCGCCCTCGCAACGAGGACAGCGGTCGTTCGCATTTTTTAAAATTTAGGTTTTCTCACTGAGCCAGGAACCCCGGCAGAGCCTTGCCCTGCTTGCGCCACTGGTGATACTCTGCGGTGGCGGCAAATTCCACGTCACCGGCAGAGTTCAGGGCCGTTTCCACCGAGTCCTGCACCACGCCGATGATGAAGCCGACGCCTACCATCTGCATGGCGACATCGTTGGAGATGCCGAACAGGGAGCAGGCCATGGGGATCAGCAGCAGGGAACCGCCGGCCACGCCGGAAGCGCCGCAGGCACCCAGAGCGCTCATAGCGCTCAGTACGATGGCTGCAGGCAGAGACACCTGAATGCCCAAGGTGTTAGCAGCGGCCAGCGTCATGATGGTGATGGTGATGGCGGCACCGTCCATGTTGATGGTGGCGCCCAGCGGGATGGAGACGGAGTACATATCCTTGTCCAGACCCAGCTTTTCGCACAGGGCCATGTTCACGGGGATGTTGGCGGCGGAGCTGCGGGTGAAGAAGGCGGTCAGGCCGGACTCACGCAGGCAGCGGAACACCAGCGGATAGGGGTTGCAGCCCAGATAGATAAACATGATGAAGGGGGAGACGATGAGGGCCATGAACAGCATGGTGCCCACCAGCAGAGCCAGCAGCTTGCCGTACTGGGTAAAGATGGCAAGGCCGTTGCCGGAAACATTGGTGTAGACCAGACCCATGATGCCGAAGGGTGCCAGATTGATGATCCAGCGCACGATCTGGGAGACCGCATCGGCGGTGTTTGCCATAAAGGTCTTGGTGGTGTCAGAGCCGATCTTCTTCATGGCCACGCCGAACATGCAGGCCCAGAACAGGATGCCGATGTAGTTGCCGCTCATGATGGCACTGACGGGGTTTGCCACAAAGTTGGTGAGCAGAGTGCCCATCACTTCGCCCAGACCCTGCGGCACCACGTCCGACTGGGCAGCGTCTGCCAGCACGACCGTGACCGGGAACATAAAGCTGGTCACCACTGCGATGGCCGCAGCCAGAAAGGTGGTGAGCATGTACAGCCAGATGACCGTACCGAAGCGGCGGTCCAGCTTGGAAGAGCCCTGTGCCAGAGCACTTGCCACGATCACGAACACCAGCACCGGGGCGATGCCCTTCAGTGCGCCAACGAACAGGCTGCCCAGTTCACCCACCCAGCCTGCACCGGGGGCCACCAGAGCCAGCACCGCACCGATGATCAGGCCGATCAGAATGCGAACGATCAGGCTGATGCCGTTGTAGCGGGCAACTGCCTTATTCAACGTTTTCATATAGACACTCCTCTTTCCTATTGTACGCCAATGGCGTACAGCTTCCTGTCTCTTACACAAGGACGGGTGTTATTATAGCACATACGGCAGAGAAATGAAAGCGTTTTCAGACATTTTTCGTTCACAAATTTGCATTCAGGTCGGTGCCCATGGGGGTTTTCCGTTGATCTGTATTTGTAGCAAGGACAGGTTTGGCCATTCGCGGCTTTGTTCTCTCCGTCACCGTCGAGCGGCGCAGGGCGGAGCGAGCGGGGGCAAACAAAAAAGCCTGCGTGCGCAGTCCTGCATGGCAGGCTCTGCATCCGCAGACCGGGGCTCTTTGGGGGTGTATTCTGTTTCAACCCAGCGGCTGGGTGGGGGCAAGCTTCTGGTAGGCAAAGCGGGGCGAGCCGTCTGCCACATGGATGATGCCGCAGCGGGTAAAGCCGTTCTTTTCCAGCAGATGCTGCATGATCTTGTTGTCGGCGTGGGTGTCGGCACGCAGGCTCTGGCAGTGCTCCATGCTCCAGTCCAGCACTGCCGATGCCACGCCCTTGTGCTTTCCGGCCGATGCCAGACGGTGCACCGTGCCATAGGGCAGGGTATCGTCCAGCCACTGGCCGTCCTCAATGGCGGCGTAGGTGGGGTCTGCCCCCAGAATAAAGGCAAACACGGCCTCGATCTGGCCGTTGACCACATAGAGGAACAACCGGTTCGAGTCGATATCCTCCTCCAGCAGTTCCTGCGGCGGGAAATCATCCCCCCACTGGGTCGGGTTGCCGGATGCCTTCATGACTGCACGTGCATGGGCGTAGATCTTCAGGATCTGGGGCAGATCCCCTCTCACTGCTCCACGAAACATTCATTCCACCTCGTCTTTTCTGCGCTGCGCTCGGTCCGGCACAGCACTTTGAGAATTGTTCTTATTGTACTACAAATTACCATAAAAATCCAGTTCCCGCACCAAAGTACCTTAAAATGCTCCAAAACGGCAAAAAGCAGGGGCTGCTGCACTTTCGGCTAAAACGATGTGCAGCAGTCCCTGCTTTTAGAGCAAGTACCTTATGCGCTGGCGCGGCCATGGCCGGTGCGCACCAGCCGGTATTCCCGCGGGCTGAGACCATACCGCTCGTGGAACAGGCGGTAGAAATAGCTGGTGTTCTCGTAGCCCACCAGAGAAATGATCTGCTGGATGTTCATGTTGCTGCGGCGCAGCAGGCGGGCAGCGGTCTCCATACGGTGCTTTTGCAGCAATTCCTTATAGGTGCGTCCGGTCTGGGCACGCACGCACTCGCTGACATATGCCAGCGAAACGCCGTACTCCCGTGCCACGTTGGAAAGGCTTGCTTCGCGGTAATTCTGGGTGATCTCTTTGAGTGCCGCCTGCACCAGTGCTTCGCGGCTGACCGTTCCGGCCCTGACTTCCGGCAGGATAGGATTCGTCTGTGTCATCTGCGTTTCCTCCGTAAAGGGTGCGGCGGGCGGGGACTGGGGGATGTCGGACGCCCGCCGCACAGGGAATGGCGGCTCCTGCCGCCCTACACCTCAGATACGAACCGACGCACCGGAATATTGCAGAAAGCTAAAAAATTTTTAGTCAATTTTCGTTGTAGGAGTCAGACCCCTCTCAGTCACGCCTGACGGCGTGCCAGCTCCCCCGAAGGGGGAGCTTTATCGGCACACGAACCGGTAGATGCTTAAAAGCTCCCCCCTTCGGGGGAGCTGGCGAACGCAGTGAGCCTGAGAGGGTTTTCGTCTTACAGAAAAAGACCGCTTCCGCACCGGGCAGAAACGGCCTTTTTCAGGAGAAATAAAGAAAACACGAACCCTCAAACATGAGGAAGGGAAATGCTCAGAACATGCTCTCGTCCTTATAGCGGCCGGTGCGCACGAACTGCACCCACTCGGCCACATTCACGGCGTGGTCGCTGATGCGCTCCAGATACTTAATGACCATCAGCAGGTCCAGCGCTGCATCCACCTTGCCGGGGTCTTCGGCGATCTCCTGCGCCAGCTGATGCTTGATGGCATTGAAGTCGTAATCCACCGCGTCGTCTGCGGCGATCACCCTGCGGGCGGCATTTTCGTCCTCTGCCGTCAGGGCATCGAGGGCATCCAGGATCATCTGGTGGGCCTTTTTGCCCATGGCAATGGCCTGACTTACCGCCGGGTCGCCCTCTTTGCGGACGGTGACAAGGTGGGGGATGATCTCGGCGATGTCGGCGGCATGGTCGCCGATGCGCTCAATATCCGTGACCACCTTCATGGCAGTGGAGATGCGGCGCAGATCGCCTGCCACCGGCTGCTGACGCAGCAGCAACGTCATGCAGCGGTGCTCGATATCCCGCTCCATATTGTTGATGCGGGCATCCTCCTTCACGATGGCCGCAGCCGCATCGGCATCAGCAACGCAGAGCGCTTCCAGAGCGTTCTCCACGGCATCGGCAGAGTTGCGGCCCATTTCGGTCAGCGAATTTTTCAGCGATTCCAGATCGGTGTCGTACTGTTTACGGATACTCATAGCTGTTTCCTCCTTTAACCGAACCGACCGGAAATGTAGTCCTCGGTGCGTTTATCCTGCGGTGCGCTGAAGATCTGCGCCGTGGGGCCCACTTCCACCAGCTCGCCCAGCAGGAAGAAGGCGGTGCGGTCGCTGATACGGGCCGCCTGCTGCATGTTGTGGGTAACGATGACCACCGTGTAGTTCTTCTTCAGCTCACTCATCAGCTCCTCCACCTTCATGGTGGAGCCGGGGTCCAATGCGCTGGTGGGCTCGTCCATCAGCAGCACTTCGGGCTTCACCGCCAGTGCGCGTGCGATGCACAGACGCTGCTGCTGGCCGCCGGAAAGGCCCAGCGCGCTCTTTTTCAGGCGGTCCTTCACCTCGTCCCACAGGGCCGCGCCCCGCAGGCTGCTTTCCACCAGCTCGTCCAGCTCAGCCTTATTGCGCACGCCGTGCAGCTTGGGGCCGTAGGTGATATTGTCGTAAATGCTCATGGGGAAGGGATTGGCCTTCTGGAACACCATGCCCACCCGGCGGCGCAGGTCTGTAAGCTGCATTTCCCGGGCAAAGATGTCCTCGCCCTTCAGCCGCACATCGCCCTCGATGCGCACATTCGGCACAAGGTCGTTCATGCGGTTGAGGGTCTTTAAAAAGGTGGACTTGCCGCAGCCGGAAGGGCCGATGAGCGCGGTGATCTCCCGCTCGCCCACGTCCAGCGAAATGCCTTTCAGCGCCTTGAAGTCGCCGTACCAGAGGTTCAGGTCTTTTGCCGATATCACCGGCATGTTCGTGTTTTCCATAGAGTACCTCATTGTTGAATTGGAACGAACCCTCTCAGTCACGCCTGATGGCGTGCCAGCTCCCCCGAAGGGGGAGCTTTTGATCATCTGCCGGTCAGCACCACTCTAGCTCCTCCTTTGGGGGAGCTGGCATTGCGCAGCAATGACTGAGAGGGTTTCTTCTCTTTTTACTGTTTCTGTTTCAGCTTAGTCTTTGCCAGCCGCGCCGCAAGGTTGATGACCAGCACCAGCACCAGCAGCACCGCACCGATGCCCCATGCGGAAGCAAAATCGCCGTCCTCAAAGGCACGCAGGTACAGCAGCACCGACAGGGTAGCACCGTTGGAGGTGTAGGCTTTGGCCACGCTCTTGGCAATGACCTCTGCGGCACCGGCGGTGAAGAGCAGGGCGGCGCTTTCGCCCACGATGCGGCCCACAGCCAGAATGCAGCCGGTCACGATGCCGTCGATGCTGCAGGGCAGCACGATGGTGCGGATGATGTGCCACTTGCCTGCACCCAAGCCCATGGCACCCTCCCGGTAGCCCTGCGGCACCGTCTTGAGGGATTCCTGCGTGGTGCGGATGATGGTGGGCAGGTTCATGACCACCAGCGTGAGTGAACCGGACAGCAGACAGGTCTGGAAGCCCAGCGCCTGACTGAACACCAGCATACCCACCAGACCGTAGATGATGCTGGGGATGCCCGCCAGCGTTTCGTTGGTGAACTCGATGACCTCGATGAGCCGCCGGTTGGAGGCATACTCGGTCAGGTAGACCGCCGCGCCCACGCCCAGAGGCAGTACGATCAGTAATGTCAGCACAATGACATACAGTGTGTTGAGGATGGCAGGCAGGATGCCGTCGGTCTTTTTCAGCACACTGGCAGTGGTAGAAAGGAACTTCCAGCTGATGTGGGGGATGCCCCGCACCAGCACCATGCCGATGATACCGGCCACCAGAACCATCACCAGAACGGCGCTGGCCCAGACCAGTGCGGTCATGACCCGGTTCCACATCTGACGGGAAGGCGAAAGGCCCTTATTCATCGCGGCTTCCTCCCTTCAGCACAATGTTCAGCACAACATTGATGATCATGATAAAGACGAACAGCACCAGCGCGATGCTGAACAGCGCCTGCCGCTGCAGACCGCCGGCATAGCTCATCTCCTTGGCGATGGCGGTGGTCAGGAAGGTGACGCTGCGGAAGGGACTGTCCGGCATGTTGGGGCTGTTGCCTGCCACCATCATCACCGCCATGGCCTCGCCGATGGCGCGGCCGATGCCCAGCACAATGCCTGCGGCAATGCCGCTTTTGGCTGCCGGAATGCTGATCTTGAACCATGTTTCGGTGTCGGTGGCACCCAGTGCCAGACTGCCCTGCTCATACTCCGGCGGCACGGTGTTCAGTGCCGTGACCGACACGGACACGATGCTGGGCAAGATCATGATGGAAAGCACCACGATGGCGCTCAGCAGGCAGGCACCGGAAGCCTTGCCGAAGGTCTTTGCCACGGCAGTTACCAGCACCTGCATGCCCAGCAGGCCGAACACCACGCTGGGGATGCCGGACAGCAGCTCGATGGCGGTGACCACCACGGTGCGCAGCTTGGGGTCGGCGGCCTTGGAGAGGAACACCGCCGTCAGCAGGCCGATGGGCACACCGATGATGGCAGCGCCCAGCGTGCCGTAGATGCTGGACAGGATAAAGGGCAGGATGCCGAACAGTGGCTGGGCTGCCGTGGAGGCCCACTTTGTGCCGAACAGGAATTGGAACAGGCCGATCTTGTGGATGGCCGGCACGCCGGAGATCACCATGTACACCGAGATGAGCACCACGCAGCCCACCGCCAGCATACCGCACAGGAAGAAGATGAAGTTCATCACCGCTTCCAGCCATTCGGCGGGGGTGCGGGGCAGCCGCACCCGGCTCAGATAGGATTTTTTGTTCATAGCTGAAATCCTTTATAAAAGCCGCGTCGGCCCGCAGAAACGGCAGCCCGACGCGGCGGGGTATTTTGTGAACGGCCTCGCCCTCTAACCGTTACTCGTTCACCGGCACAGCGCCTGCGGTGCGGATGAGGTCGGCTGCGTCCTTGCTGGTGGCAAAGTCCACAAAGGCCTGTGCCTGCTCAGACAGGGTCACGCTCTTGTTGGTGACGAACACGAAGGGACGCTGGATCTTGTAGCTGCCGTCCTTCACGGTGTCCTCGCTGCACTCCACACCCTCCACAGTGACCATGGCGACGGTGTCGCCCACAGCGGACAGGGAAGCGTAGCCGACGGCCAGAGGATTGGCCTCCACAGCGCTGATGACAGCGCCGGTAGCGGTCAGCTCCTGTGCGTACTTGCAGCTGTCCTTCACGTCCACGATGCTCTCAAAGCCATCGCGGGTGCCGGAACCGGCCTCGCGGCCCACCAGAACGATCTCGCCGTCGTCGCCGCCCACATCCTTCCAGTTGGTGATCTCGCCGGTGAACATCTGCTTCAGCTGGTCCACGGTCAGGTCTGCCACCTTGCTGGCCTTATTGACAACGATTGCGATGCCGTCCAGCGCCACGACAGTGCCGTCCACATCGTTCTTCTCATCGTCCTTCAGGGCGCGGGAGGACAGGCCGATGTCCAGCGTCTTATCGGTAGCACCGGTGATGCCTGCGCCGGAACCGGTGGGGTCGTAGCTGACGGTGACACCCGGCTCCACCTCGGCAAAGCCCTCGGTCAGGGCTGCGATGACGTTCTTCATAGAGGTAGAACCGCCGGTAGCCACATTGCCGGACAGGGTGCCTGCAGCGGTCTCAGCAGCGGCAGAAGAAGAGGTGGACTCTGCAGCAGAGGATGCCACAGTGGAAGAGGCTGCGCCGCCGCAGGCGGTCAGAGCCATAGCTGCAGCAGCAGCGCCGCAGACAGTGATAAACGAACGACGAGTGATCTTTTTCATAACCCTTTTTCCTCCAATAAATGCCGGAATGCATTTCCGGCCGATGTTTTCTTGTTTCTATGTGTTTTCCTTGGGAACGGCCTTATTGTACCGCACCGCCATGCGCGCTGCGACCATGTACGCGCAAAATGGAGGTAAAGCTTTTGCACAGGCTCCGGCGGCTGTGTCAAGCCTGCGTAAAGCCGGCATGAAAAGCCTGTACTCAAATTTTACAAGCAGGATAAATATGCCGAAAATGCCATTTTCTGGCTGGGCAAAGTGACAAAAAAAGAAGGCGCTCTCTATGGAGCGCCTTCTTTTTTGATTGCTGTCTAACGTGATCTGCGTTTAAAATCACCCTGCGGGCGTCGGGTCTGTATTCAGCACAAGGAATGTTTGATCCTTTTGTACGATATACAGCTTTCCCTCTACATTGTTGAGCTTGACCGTTATCTCCACCGGGGTTCCGGCGGCGATCTTCTCATAGGCTTTCTCTGTCGGGATCGTCATTTCAACCTCGACTGTTGCCTTGCTCATGAACCAGTTCAGACCTGCGAAATTCGACATCGTAAGGCTGCCGGTCGGTTTGGTTGTATTCAGAGAAACCGCGCCGATCTTACCCGTAAACATTCCTTTACAGGGCAGTTCCTGGAACGTGCCTCCCGCATTCTTATCAAATGTAATATCTGCCTTTGCCGTGATCTTATACGAAGAGCCGCCGGTGCCCTGTACTTCTGCATGTGTATTCGCACTGTACAGTTTCACCGTATATGCGCCCAGCTTCACCTCATCGGCCGCAGTACTTCCACCGCCGCAGCCGGTCAGCACGCCGGACAAAGAGATTGCTGCAGCCGCAGCTGCTGCGCTCTTCATAAAGGTACGCCGGGTCATTTTTTCTGCCATAATATTGCCCTCCTCTAAAAGCGTTTTTCTGTGTTTTTAGCGTACCACTTTTTGGGAGTCTGTCAACAAAAATATGACAAAAAGGCGCTCTGTACACATAATTTGCACAGAGCGCCTTCTGCTCAGCAGTATTTTGTTCCGTCCGGGCAGTAGAACTGCACGTACTTCTGCCACTCGGTCTCGCTGATGGTGCGGCGGTAGCAGTCCACCAGGGCATCCACGGCCTGCCGGTCCGCAAAGGTACCGGCACCCGGGCAGTCCAGCACCAGAATGCGGAACCATGCATCAAACAGGTGCTCGGTGAAGCCGGTGTCCCGGGCCCCGCACCGGGCATAAAAGCCCAGCCGCCGCACCGCCATAGCTTCGTCCTCCGCCTTATCCGGGCATTCGGCCTCAATGAGGATGGCCTGCGCACCGCGCTCGTGCTGCGGCAGATCGGCCAGCAGCTGCGCGCCCAGCCCTGCAGCACGGTATTCCGGCAGCACGGCAAAGTAATCCAGCTGGCTCACCCTGCTGCCTGCCGGGCGCACCATGAGCAGGTACGCCGCCAGTGTTTCGCCGTCGAACACGCCCCATGTGTGGGCGGTGCCGTCCGCTTCGCTGTTCAGGATCATGCTCAGGGGCTTTAGCTCCGTGGGCGGAAAGTCCCGCCGCATTTCGTCCAGATAGACCCGCGTCAGTTCTTTTTCGTTCAGTTTCCGCCAGCTGTACACTTTGCTCATGGTTTTTCCTCCCGTATCTGCCTTTTGAACCAGTATAGCACACTCCGCGCGGGAACGCAAAAAGCCGCCGGGAGCGGCAGGTTCAGCCCTTCTCCCGGCGGCTTTTATGGGAATGCAGGAGCAAACAGTTTCCCGCACAAATTCCGTTCAGAATGCTGTGTGCGTTACAGCATCTTCTTCAGCTCGTCGTACACGAACTGAACCTTGGTGCCGATGATCACCTGGCAAGCGTTCTTGCTGGGGCGGATGACACCGGCAGCACCAGCAGCCTTGACGGCCTTCTCGTCCACCTTGGAGTTATCCTTGACCTCAAAGCGCAGACGGGTTGCGCAGTAGCCAACGTCCTTCACGTTCTCCTTGCCGCCGACAGCAGCCAGAACAGCGGAAGCGACTTCGGTGTAGTTGTTGTTTGCCAGAACGACCTTCTTCTCGGCCTCTTCGTCCTCGTCCTCACGGCCGGGGGTCTTCAGGTCGAACTTGGTGATGGCAAAGTAGAACACTGCGTAGAACACCACGAAGGCTGCGATGCCCAGAGGAATGATCATCCAGGTCTTGGCAGCTGCGGGCAGGGAAGCGGAGAACACCAGGTCGGTAGCGCCTGCAGAGAAGCAGAAGCCAGCACGGAAACCGGAGTAGTAGGTGATGACGGTGAAGATGCCGTACAGAGCAGCGTACACAACGTACAGCGGGAAGCACAGGAACATGAAGCCGAACTCGAAGGGCTCGGTAACGCCGCAGACGAATGCGCAGATTGCAGCAGACAGAACCAGACCGATGGCAGCCTTCTTGTTCTTAGCGGTCTTGACCATAGCCAGAGCAGCGCCCAGGACACCGAACATCATGCAGGGGAAGAAGCCGGACATGTACATACCAAGGCTCCAGCCCACATCAGCAGAGGTCTCGCCAGCCCAGAAGTGGGACAGGTCGCCCAGACCGATGGTGTCGAACCAGAACACGTTGTTCAGAGCGTGGTGCAGACCGGTGGGGATGAGCAGACGGTTCAGGAAGGCGTAGATGCCGGCGCCGATGCCGTCCATGCCAGCGATGCCGTTGCCGATTGCGACCAGAGCGTCGAAGATGACGGGCCAGACGAACAGCAGAACAACGGACACCAGAATGGAGATCAGACCGGTAGCGATTGCAACGAAGCGCTTGCCGGAGAAGAATGCCAGCCAGTCAGGCAGCTGGATATTCTTGAACTTGTTGTAGCAGGCAGCACCCACAACAGCGGCCAGAATGCCGATGAAGGAGTTGCCGGCGACCTTCTGGAAGGCAATGTAGGTAGCGGTGCCCTCTTCCAGAGTGCGCACCATGCTGACCACGCCGGGGTTCAGCAGCTGCTGCATCATCAGGAAGCTGACCAGACCGGCCAGACCTGCGGTACCATCGTTGTCAGCAAGGCCGACAGCGGCACCGATGGCGAACAGCCATGCCATGTTATCGATCAGAGCGCCGCCTGCCTTGACCAGCAGGAAGCCAACGGTGTATGCTGCACCGGAAGTCGGTGCACCGGGAACGCCCATAACGCCCGGAGCGAGGGCATAACCAAGACCCATCAGGATGCCGCAGATCGGCAGCACAGCGACGGGAAGCATCAGTGCCTTGCCCAGTTTCTGGAGATACTTCATCATAAAGCACATTCCTCCTTAAGAAATGTTTGTGTTTACAGACAGTCTCTGGTTGCAGACCGTCCATAATTCCGTAATAGAATATTAACATACTTTTGCAAAAAAGGAAAGTCCTTTCCGCGATAAATCTATCAAATTGCGTCAAAAGTCCTTATTTGCGTATTTTTGCGTGAACATTTTTTGGTTTTCGTGTACAACCCTCGGCTTTATGTTGAAAAATCTTTTCTTTTCTCCGGCATTTTGCCCAAAGGCTTGCATCCCAGACGGGAATCGGGTACTATACTAGTATAAGGAAACACAGAATTTTGAAGGAGGTTTTCCCCATGGAATGGACCGATATCCGCCTGACCGTGGCCAAGTCCGACGCCGACAACGCCGAAGCCGTTGCCACCATGATCGCCGAGGGCGGCATCTATATCGAAGACTACAGCGACATCGAGCAGCAGGTGGCCGAGATCGCCCATGTGGATCTGATCGAGCAGGAGCTGCTGGACAAGCCCCGCGATACCGTTATCATCCATATGTATCTGGAGCCGGGCGCTTCCCCCGTGGAGACGCTGGCCCTCATTGCCGCCCGCATGGAAGCTGCAAACATCGCCTACACCGTGGAGACCGAGGGCGTGGAGCAGGAGGACTGGCAGAACGGCTGGCGCAAGTATTACCACCCCCTGGAGATCGGCAAACGGCTGGCCGTGGTGCCCTCGTGGCAGCAGTACGACACTGACCGGGTGAAGCTGATCCTTGACCCGGGCCTTGCCTTCGGCACCGGCGGCCACGAGACCACCAGCCTGTGCATGGAAGCGCTGGACGAGCGGGTGACCGGCGGTGAGCGGGTGCTGGACATCGGCACCGGCAGCGGCATCCTTGCCATTGCGGCGCTGAAGCTGGGCGCTGCTGTGGCCGAGGGCGTGGACATCGACCCTGTGGCCGTGCGCACCGCAGGCGAGAACGCCGCGTTGAACGGCGTGCAGGACAAGCTGACCGTGCTGGTGGGCGACCTTTCCGATAAGGCCAGCGGCAAATACGATATCATCACCGCCAACATCGTGGCCAACGCCATTCTCAGTCTGGCACCGGCTGTGCCGGGCCTGATGGCGGAGGGTGCCACCTTTATTGCCAGCGGCATCATCGACAGCCGCAAGGACGAAGTGATCGCCGGGCTGGAAAAAGCCGGCCTTGCCGTTGTGGAAGTGAAGGAGAAGCGCGGCTGGGAGTGCATCGTCTGCAAGAAAGCGTAAGGAGATTTTATGCCGCACCGTTATTTTACCACCGAGATCTCTGACGGCACCGCCACCCTGCGCGGGGCCGATGCCCACCATCTTGCCCGCGTGATGCGCGCAAAGCTGGGCGATACTGTCATTCTATGCGACGGCAATGCCGTGGAATACACCGCCACCATCACCGGCTTTGGCGATGAGTGTGTGGAGTTCCGGGTGGAGCCGGGCTATCCCAGCGCCGCCGAACCCAGCGTGGAGGTCACTCTGCTGGCCGGCTACCCCAAGCAGGACAAGCTGGAGCAGATCATCAAGCACGGCGTGGAGCTGGGCGCAGCCCACATCGTACCCTTCTTCAGCCGGTACTGCGTGGCGGCCCCCAAAAAAGAGGAGCAGAAGAACGAGCGCTACAACCGTATTGCGGTGGAAGCCGCCAAGCAGTGCGGCCGGGGCGTTCTGCCGGATGTGGCCCTGCCGCTGGCAAACTTTGGTGCCGTGTGCCGCACCTTTGCACAGTACGACCTTGTGCTGTTCTGCTACGAGTGCGGCGGCGCGCCCCTGCGCGACCTGCTGGCCGCAGCAAAGCCCGCCGATGGTGAAAAGCTGAAAATCGCCATCGTGACCGGTGCCGAGGGCGGCTTTGCCGCCGAGGAAGCCGAGATGGCCGCAAAGGCCGGTGCCAGAACAGTGGGCCTTGGCCCCCGCATCCTGCGGTGCGAGACCGCCCCGCTGGCCGTGCTTGCTTCGGTAATGACCCTGACGGGGAATCTGGAGTAACCCTATCTGCTATTATAAAAGCCAAGGGGCTGTTGCACATACGACAGCCTCTATTTTTGTACGAATAGGCGTAAGAATCAAGCAGCATCAATGCCCAAAACAAAAGCATATGCAATAAATTTTCTCAAAAATCAGGAATTTTCGATGGATTTGTGATGCACATGCTTTTTGAATTTTTCGATTATACGTTTGATTTTAAAAATGGCTGCTGCACTTTCGGCTAAAACGATGTGCAGCAGCCCCTCTCTTTTTAATCTTTTATTTGCAGGATTTTTTGATATATATCTTTTCTTTCAGGAGTTGTCCACAATTCAAATCCACCTTTTTCTATTTTGTCAAAGGATAGTTGAATTGCATTTTTAGGATTAACATAATCCCCATATACTTCCATTTCTCCATTGAATCTTTTAAAAATAGCTTTTATACTTTCTGTGCTGTTATCTACTCCAATCCATCCCCTTTCCATGTCAAAGGCTGCCTCCAATGTCGTTCCACTCCCTGCAAAGCAATCCATCACAAGATCACCTTTATTAGAGGATGCTCCAATTATCATCCTTAACATTTCATAATTTTTTTCTGTCGGATACCCCGTTGTTCTTTGTGACTGATTTATGCTATCTCTATAGTCAAGCCATATGTCTTGAACTGGTATGCCTTTTTGCGGATCACAATACACCATTCTTCTTGGATTTCCTGTTGGACTCCAGTATATTTCTCCGGCTTTATCAAGTTCGTCTAATTTTTCTGGCGTATACTGCCAGTGTTTTCCCTTTGGCGGGAGTTTTCCTCTCCATTCCTTTCCCGTTTCTCCGTTCCTAATGCCCGGTGCATGAATCGGAACCTTTTTATATCGCCGCCCAGTTTTTTCATCAATGCATGGATACTGTTCTATCATTTTTTCATATTGCCATGGTTCATAAGGTCTGTTCCATACATAGTCAGACGTTTTAGAATAGAACAAGATATAATCCGATACATTTCCGTATGTATTTTTCGTGTAATTTTTGGTGCTACATTTTTTTCTGGTTATAAACGCTCTGCAATTTTTCTCACCAAACACTTCATCCATAATCAATTTCATTGTGAACGCCATATTACCATCCAAATGAAGGTAAATACTCCCGTTTGGCTTTAATAATTCTCTCATGACAATCAATCTTTGTCGTAGGAATTCAACATATTCGCCGCCACACAATGAATCACTGTATGCATGTATCTGTTCACGGTTCACAAAATTAAAACTTGTTGCAAAAGGTGGGTCAATATAAATAAGTGCTATCTTACCTTTCAGCCCATTATTCATCATAAATAGCAGCGCATCCATATTGTCCCCAAAAAAGAGTTTATTCTCCCCACTCTCATTTGCTGTTTCTATTTTTTTAAAAGTCTTATAGGATTTGCTTAATATATTTTCTTCCTTTTCCTTTCCATCATACACAATCTGGACTTTAATCGTCTCTTTTTTTCGTCTCGCAGTTTCCTTCGAGGGAACTCCGGTCGCCATTTTATCACTCTCCCTTTATCCACTCTTCCGTCAAACGTTCATCTATCATTCTTAGCGTAACAACTTTAACTTCACCATTGTGACGTTCCTCTATTTTAGAGTAATCCTCCCACATAGAGCCTAAAAGCAAACCCGGCCCGTCATTTAAAAATATCACCTTCGTATGAAGTCCATGCTCATGGACATACTGCAGCACCTCATCTGCACAATTTTTATATCCGCCTGTGCGGTCATCTTCTTGCGCACCTCCTCTATCACCATCGTAGCGTGCAAGGCCCACAGCATAAATTTCCTTTTTATCTTTGGAGGATATCACAAAGTCCAACGGGCGGCTTGTGTTCGGGTAATCTTTCCATATTTTTGATGCTTGCACATCTGCCCCTGCTCCTCGCGGCCCCCAAACACACAAATCCGGAAACTTCAATTGCATCATATCGAAGAATTTATCTGTCAAATCATATCCCTTTCTTCCTCGATCTTTATATTCCCATAACAACGCGCACAGTGCTTCATCCGGCATAGGACGTGCATCGAATTTCGCCTGCACTTCATGAATTGGCCGAAATTCGTCTCCGAACTCTCTGCAAATTTTGCTTGCCTGTGACTTTTTCTTCAACATTTCCACTGGTGTTTCCGGTGAAACGTACTTTCTGAACACTCTGCAAAGCTGTATTCTCATCCATGAACTTGGTGTCTGAGCAACATTTATAAGTAGCGCCTTTGAACTCTCAGACTGTTTTATAAGTCTTGAAAATGTCTCAAGTACCGGCGTGTACAATCGACATGCATCTTCTAGAATATCCGGATAATATTCACCTGTAGAAAGTGTTATATAATTCCGTCGTTCTTCCGGTTTAAAATCTCTGAAACACCGCATTTTACTCTCTCCTAATTTTTATATCCGTTATATTCACGACTCTGCTTCCAGCAGAGCTTTCTTCACGTTCAAAAGGTTCTGCGGGCTCACCGAGAAGCTGCGCAGGCCCAACTGCAAGTACTGCACCGTGTTGGCCGGGTTGCCCACCGCAAGGCCGCAGATGGTCACCGGCACATTGCGCACCTTTGCGGCATCCAGCACCATAGTGATGAGCTTTTTCATGGCCTTGCTGGCCGGGCGGTAGTAGTGCTCGGCGCTGGCAAGCTCCCGGTCTGCCGCGTGGGTGTACTGGGTCAGGTCGTTGGTGCCGACCACAAGAAAATCAACCCCGTGCTCTACAAATTCCTCAGCGGTCAGGCAGGCAGCGGGTACGCTGAGCATCACGCCGAACTTTGTATCTTCGTTGAACGCCACGCCGCGCTCCCGCAGGTGCTCGCGGCAGCGCTCCACCACACGCATGGCTGCGTCCCAGTCCTCCACATTCGTCACCATGGGGAACATCACCCGCAGCGGGCCGCGGGCGGCGGCGCGCAGCAGCGCACAGAGCTGCGTCTCGAACTGGTGGGGCTGGCGCAGACTGTTGCGGATGCCCCGCAGGCCAAGCTTGGAAGACTGCAGGCCCTGATAGGCGTCGGAAATGGTGCGGTCTGAGCCAAAGTCGAAGGTGCGCACCGTTACCGGGCAGCCCTTGGCGGCAGCAAGACAGGAGCAGTAGAAGAAATACTGTTCCTGCTCGTCCAGAATGCGGCCCGGCAGCATCATGTAGCCGGTGCGCAGCAGGCCCACGCCCTGTGCACCGGACTGCATGGCCGTGTCGATGTCCTCCGGCCCAAAGCAGTTGGCCAGCAGCTCAAAGGGCTGGCCGTCCTTTGTCCTGCTGGGCAGAGCATGCAGCTGCCCCATCTCTTCGTTCTCCCGCTGCAGCTCGCAGATGCGGGTCTCGGCCTGCTGGCGGGCGGCAGCGTCCGGGTCCAGCGTGCACTGGCCCCCGGTGGCATCCAGAATCACGGTGCGGCCGTCGCAGTCGTCCAGAAAATCCCGGCCCACCTGCACGATGCCCGGGATATTCATTGCCCGGGCAATGATGGCCGCGTGGCTCTGGCCGCTGCCCTCTGCCGTGATGATGCCTAAAATCATGCCGGAGGGCACGCTGAACAGGTCGGTGGGCATCAGCCGCTCTGCGGCAAGGATCACCGGGTGATCCAGCGCCAGCCACATGCGGGGGCGGTTGGTGATGATGTTGATGACCCGGCGGCTTGCGTCGAGGATATCCACACTGCGCAGCTGCATGTAAGGGTTGTCCTTCATGTTGGCCAGCTGGTCGGCGTAGCGCTGGCCCACCTGATTCATAGCCGCTGCCGCGCCAATGCCTGCATTGATGCAGAAGCGCACCTCGTTCATCATGCCCTCATCGTCCAGCATCATGCTCTGGAACTGGAAGATGGCCTGCTCGCTGGGCGCAGCGCGGTCTGCCATGGATTCCAGCTCGTCCTGCGCCGTGCGGATGGCATCGGTGAGCAGCTGCAGTTCCCGGGACGGTTTAAAGGGGCCCACGGTCGTGGTCTCCACATGGTGCTCCAGACGGCTCACCTGCCCCAGCACAAGGCCGGGAGAAGCGCAGGAACCTTTATACACTTTCATGTTCGGTCACCTCCGGCAAAAGCTCGGCTTCCGGCGTGGTCAGGGTGCGCCAGACCAGCGCCTGCAAAAAGGTATTGGGCAGCAGCGCGGCCAGTGCGGCCCGCGCCGCATCGGCACTGCCCTCAAACAGCGGTGCAAAGCTCTGCATCCGTGCCTGATCGCACTTTGCAAGGAATGCATCGCACAAAGTATGGGTGGTGTAGTAATGGGCCGGATCCACACCAGCATCTTCCGCGGCGGCTTCCAGCGGGGCAAGGTCGGCATCCTTCATCTTGGCCAGCAGCAGGGCCGCATCCGCCGTCAGGGTGACCGGGTATTTCTCCCGCACGGCCTTTTGCACCCGCTCAAATTTTGCGTGGAACGCAGCAGCGTCCGTGCAGCTCTGGGCATCACAGGAGACAGCATAGGCACACCCCCGCAGATATCCCATAGCGCGGCGGGTATCATAGTAGCCCAGCTCGATGTTGCGGCGGGCGGTGTCGGGGTCAAAGTGCAGGATATCGCCCAGCTCCCAGTAGCTGCGCACCATCACGGTGGGCAGGCCGGTGAGGTTGGGGCGGGTGATGCCCACGCCTTCCAGATCGACGCACACCAGTTCATCCGCGCCCATGCGTTTGGCAAGACCGGTGGGCATGTTGTCGCTGTAGCCGCCATCCAGAAACTTGACCCCGTCGATCTCCCGCGCACGCAGCGCCGGGAAGCAGGCAGCGGAGGCCATCAGGTAGTCCTTGACCTTTCCTGCCGGGATCTCGTCCAGCGTCAGCTCCCGGGGCTTTAAGCCCCGCTGCTCCACCGTGACAAGGCCAAAGCGGATGTTGGCGCGGCGCAGCGCGTCCTCGTCCAGCACCCGCTCCACGATCTCTTCCAGCGGCGAGACGTCCATACCGCCGGCCTTCACCACGCTGCGCAGAAAACTGTGCAGGGCCGACAGGTCGGCGTTTTCATCGGGCAGCTCCATCACATCCTGGCTGCGGATGGTCAGCCACATATCCCGCGCCACCTCGTACAGGTCCAGCACGAACATGGCACCGTTCAGGCTGCCCACACTGGTGCCGGTGATGATCTGCGGGTGCCAGTCCAGCTCCATCAGAGCCTTCCACACGCCCACCTGATAGCTGCCGCGTGCTCCGCCGCCGGCCAGCACCAGCGCTTTGCACGGAATGGTTTGGTTTTCCATACTGCCTGCCTCCCTGTCTGTCTTTGCTGAAATTATACCATATTTTCCGGAAAATTTCTCCCCGTTTTTTGGTTCCTCACGGCTTTTATACGGCTAAGATCCGTGGTATACTGGGCAGGAATCATCTTGAAGGAGGAACTTTGCCCCATGCGCTGCAAGCAATGGATCTTTGATATGGACGGCACCCTCACCGACAGCATGACCGTGGTGTGGCGGGGTGCCCCGCTGGCGCTGCTGCAGCGCTATGGCCGCACGCCCAAAGCAGACCTGAACGACGTGCTGCTGACCATGGGCATGGCCGACGGTGCCCGCTACCTCATCCGAGAATACGGCCTGCCCCTGACCGAGGCGGAATATTACGACGTGATGCGGGACGTGATCGCCCAGCTGTACGAAACGGTGGACCTGAAGCCCGGTGTGCGCACCCTGCTGGCAAAGCTGCGGGCCGAGGGGGCCCGGCTGTGCCTGTGCTCCAACACCTGGTCCGACCAGTGCCGCACCGTGCTCACCCGGCTGGGCATCGCGGACTATTTTTCCTTCATCGTGGAGGCGCAGGGCGTGCTGCACAAGAGCCGCCCGGAGGTGTTCTTCGAGTGCATGCACCGGCTGGGCGGGGCCGACCCCGCCGCCTGCGCCGTGTGCGAGGACGCCATTTACGCTGCTTCCACTGCCCACAAGGCCGGGTTCACCGTGCTGGGCGTGCAGGACGCCGCCAGTGCCGACGATGCCCCTGCCATGGCGCAGGTGTGCGACCAGTTCCTGCCGGACTGGACCGCACTGGACTGGACAAAGATCTGAGAAATTTTTCCGCAAAAAACACGCCGGTGTTCCCGCTGTGGGAGCACCGGCGTGCTGTTATTTCAGGCTGTATTTCTGCTGCTGCACCCACTGCTGGAAGGCGTCCCGCACGGCACCCTCCCGCCCGCGGGGGATGGAGATGCGGGCCCCGCTGCGCATGCGCAGCTCCCCGGCAGAAAGCAGGTCCGCCTCGGCCAGATTGACCACATAGGAGCGGTGGGGCTGCAAAAAGCGCCCATCCGCCAGCAGAGGCTGTGCCACCGCAGAAAACGGCACCCGCAGCGACAGGGTGGACACATCCTCCCCGCTGGTGAGGTGGAAGTGCACGATGTGGTGGGTGCACTCCAGATATTCGATGCCCGCATAGGGCAGCGCCCGCAGGCCCTCGGCGGTGTTCACCGTGACGGACGGGCCGTATTCCGGCTCGGTGGCGCGGGCCAGCAGGGCCGAAAGCTCCCGCTGGCGCACCGGCAGCAGCAGATATTGCAGCGCATCCACCTTGTAGGCGCTGTAAGCGTGGGCCGTGGTGCGGGCCACAAAGGCCAGCGGGGCCCGGCGGCCCCGGCGGCGCAGCTCCCCGGCAGCCGCGAGCCCCACCGGCGTAGCCGAGCCGGCACGCCCCAGCCGGTACCGGTCGTACCGACCGCCCACCCCGTCCCCCCCCAGCACGGCGCCGGTGTCCGCCGGGCGTTCCACCGAGCCAGCCGCCGCCCGCCGGGCCAAACAGCAGAGCCGCCACCACCACCGGCAAGGACTTGAAGGTGATCTCCAGGTTTCCTGTCTTAATTGTAAATGTCATGCTTAAAAGCACATAAACCGCAACCAGAAGTGCGATATAACACAATTTTTTCGTAGTCTTGGACATAAAAATACGCTCCTTTCATGGCTAGTCGCCATGAAAGAAGCGAACTTCCCCATGGCAGC
>ENA-OQKO01000837-OQKO01000837.1-human-gut-metagenome-genome-assembly--contig:-NODE-837-length-23886-cov-6.871080_pt1 | contig 23886 bp, 25 predicted proteins | sample MGYA00242777_ERZ504796 | MGnify/ENA primary metagenome ERZ504796 (study PRJEB26092, sample SAMD00036404) | human gut metagenome | host: Homo sapiens | study: EMG produced TPA metagenomics assembly of... | reverse complement strand
CACAGGCACTTGCCGGGTATGCGGCAACGATGCGGGTAGAAAATGTTTTTTCGCTGATCTTCGTATCCATCGGCAATGCAGTTTCGCCGTTTGTATCCCAGAATCTTGGCGCAAAGAAAATTGAGCGTATCAAAAAAGGGTATCATGCTGCACTGGTGTTGGATCTATGCTTTGCAGTTCTTGCTTTCGTGGTCATTGAAACACTGCACACACAGATTTCCTCGTTGTTCTTGGGAAAAGACGGAACCGCGTTGGCCTATCAGGTGTCCGGTGATTATATGAGATGGCTTGGTTACTTTTTCATCTTCATGGGCATCAAGATGGCAACGGATGGCGTTCTTCGCGGACTTGGAATCATGCGGCCGTTTCTTATTGCAAATATGGTAAACCTTGCAATCCGCTTGTCTGTTGCTTTGATTTGTGCACCGCGTTTTGGCATTGCTTTTGTTTGGCTTGCAGTCCCGGCAGGTTGGCTTGCAAACTTCCTTATTTCCTATGCGGCGCTCAGAAGATCGTGGCCAGAGGATAAAGCGGCGGTATCTCAATGATTTCATGCAGTGGAGAGGTGCTTTGTTCTGACGGGTTTCACTTACAGAGAATGTGACGCGAAAAAAATTCGCCGGTGTTCCGTTCAGAAAATCAGATGCTCGCTAAAATATCTGTCAGTGTGGCGACAAATGCTTCATCCTGCTCCTTCGTCCGCTTTGCACTCCCCTTGGGGTGCTTTCCGGCACGGAGGAGCTTTTTGTTTTCATACCTCCGCAGCATGAGAGCTTCCATGTTGTCGGCGGTGTATTCCAGACCGTTCTGGTTCAGCACCCGGGCGCACTTGGCAAGGCACATACTCGCAAGGCCGTAGTCCTGTGTTACGACAATATCCCCCGGCTTTACCCGGTTGACGAGAGCAAAATCTACGCTGTCTGCCCCTTTATCGAACACCAGCGTCTGCGCACCTTCCCGCTCGATTTGGTGGGCGGTGTCGCACAGGATGATGACCGGAACGCCGAACTGTTTTGCAATTTGCAATGTCAGGTCCACCACCGGGCAGCCGTCGGCATCGATCAAAATATTCATCGGCTTTCCTCCATCGTCCACCGAAAGGCTTTCGCGGTACGCAAATCAGCGTCCTTAAAGTGCCCGCCGCTGTTCCATTCAAGGGTGCAGTCTGCGCCACGCTCTGCAAGCCGGCTGTGCAGGGTGCGGATGTTATCACCTACCGCAGCCATGACAGCGTTTTTCGTATGCTCTTCCTTGTCGCCAAGGCTCAGATAAATGTGCTGTGTCTGTATCGGGTGCCGCTGTTCAAACTCCATCCAGCCCGGAAACCACACCGAGGGCGAGGCGGCAGCGATACCATAGAACAGATCAGTCTGGGTGGATGCCCACAATGCAAACAATCCCGCCAGCGAGTAGCCGCCCAGAATGATTTTGACGTTTTCCGGGAGAGGATACTGCTGCTTCAGTGTGGGAATGGCCTGTTCTGTCAGAAAGCGCAGGGTGTCCGCAGCCTTGCCCCCAAATCCTTGCTTTCCCCACACGGCAGGGGCTTCCCACGGAGAAAGTGCATCGTTCAAGATTTCCACAGGGATGGCCGCAAACAGAAAGTGGTGCGCACTCTGTGCAATAGCGGCAATCTCGCTTTCCATGCTTTGCAGCTCATGTTCGCCTGTCATTTGGAGCAGTAGGTATTCTGCATGGGCTTCGCCGTAAATGCGGCAAGGTCTGTTCCCGATTTGCATTGTATGTGCGGTCATTGCGGCATCCTCCCGAAAAAATTTGATAAGCCCAGTATAGCAACTGAAAAATCATTTTGCAATTCAAAAGGCGTTCGCATTCGCAAGCAGTGTCTTCGTAAAAAAAGCTGGCACCTGATTTGAAGTTGTGCGAGGTTTCCAGAGTGATGTATCAGCAGTTTTTGAACGATCATGCCGTAGCCCATAAGCGGCAGACGAACCGGGCACGTGGGATCTGAACAGGGCAGCGTTATTCAATACCGCTAAGCTCGCGGTACAGCGTGCGGGCATAGGAATCTGTCATGCCGCTGATATAGTCGGTGACCATCAGCAGCCGGAGGTACAAGTCAAAAGATTCCGTGCCGGTTCGGGTGTTTTGGTAATCCTGCTTGTAATTGCCGGAGAAAATGGCGAGAAGCTTTTTGTCGGCCTTGGAAGGTGCCTGCCCGTCGGTGCAGTATGCAGAGTCATAGTACAGCACGGCGGGAACAAAATGATCCAGCAGAAAATCGAGAATGACCTGTCCGGACAGCTCCAGTTTCAGGATACCGGGCGTATCGAAGGCGAATTTCCGCATGGCCCCTTTCAGGATGTCAATGGTGATGGCGTGATTGGTTCCTTCAAACAGATCACCGCAGTAGGTTCCGGCCATGATCTCTTTATATTTGCAGGAAAAACGGTAGATGGCTACATACATCAGCCACTGACGCGTTTGGGTGAGCCATTTTTTAAATGCAGCGCTGTCGTTTTCTGGGGTGTGGTCTGCACCGCGCTGCTTGGAAAGCGCTTGGATCTGCTCATCGGAGAAGTACTCAGGGCTTCTGCGGGGAACGATCTTTGAATGGTCATAAGAATTTGTGTAATATTCAATGAACTGGTCAAGGGTGAACAGGCCCTTTTTAAAGGCATCTTCCAGATCGGCAGTAGAGTATGCAATGTCGTCGGCCGCTTCCAGCAGGTAGGTCAGCGGATGGCGCACGATGCCTTTGTCGGGAGTGGTGGTCCCAACCGCTTCCGAGATCTGCTCAAAAGTCTCCTGTTCTGCAGCGAAGAAGCCGAGTTTGTGCTTTCGGATATCCGCACTGCCTTTATCAACGGAGCAGGAGTCGGTGGGGTATTTTACCAGCGTGCTGATGATCGCTTTGGACAGATTGAGGCTGGAACCGTGTTTTGCTTTCAGCAGGATCCGCAGCGCCTGTGCATTGCCCTCAAAATTTTCCAGATCAGCGATCATCTGCGCGGATAACCAGCTGCGAAGGGGCTGTCCTTTGTATTTTACATGGTCGAGGTTCTCTTTGAACCAGTCACCGATCACGGTCTCGCCGAAATGCCCGAAGGGCGGATTGCCGAGGTCGTGCAAAAGGCCGGCGCAGAGCAGGACTGATGCGATGGCTTCGGCATCCTCCGGCACAGCAATATCAGTTGGCTTGTACTGTGTTGTGTTTTTGGAGATCATGATGCCAAGCTGCCGGGCGATCGTGGAGACTTCGATCGAGTGCGTCAGGCGGGTTCGGATGAAATCACTCTTGTCCAGAGGAAACACCTGCGTTTTATCCTGCAGCCTGCGGAATGCAGCGCTGGAAACGATCCGGCTGTAGTCCTTTTCAAATGCATTGATGGGATACTCCTTGAACGAATCGGGCTCAGGAGGTTCAGAAGAAAGCTTTTCAGTTGACAGCAATTTTGCCCATTCCATAATCAGTACACCTCGCTTTTGAAACGTCGTGATTAAAAATCTGCAAAAGGCATCGGCCTTCCATCACTGCCATTATACAAAAGAAACGCTGCTCCGGCAACAAAAAACGGATTCTCTGAAAAAAACACAAAAACTGCAGCTTGAACATGTGCAGAGTTCCAATTTATTTCGGGATCCGAAAAAAGGAAAGCGGAGTGTTATGCTGCGGTGTACTACTTCCGTCAGATGCACCCGAAATTGAATCAGACAAAAGCTTCCCTTTTCGTGGGCTGCGTGCCTGCGGCGGGGAAGCTTTTTTGTATGCCTGCGGGGCAGGAACGGCGGGATATCAGCCAGATTGCACAAAACGCATTGCACAAAATTGAACAGCTTTTCAGGAAAAAATCTTGCTATTCCGCTTGCGCTCATGTATAATGGACTTGACTTGAAAGGTAGGATGTTTAAAAACACTCTGCCGTATGCTGCTGCAGATGACTTGAAAGGTGGAACATGGGATGTTGTATAAGAAAGCTTCTGAGATGAAACCCACTCCGATCCCCCATTGCATGGGCGGCGAGGGCACCGTGATGATGGAACGCCTGCTGGATGCGCCTGCCGAAATGCTGGGCAAGGGCCGCGCCTATGTGCGCCACACGCTGGCACCGGGCGTGACCATTGGCAGGCACACGCATGAGCACGAGATGGAAAGCATGGTCATCGTCTCCGGCCGCGCTGTCCACATCATCAACGGCGAGGAGCAGATCTTGGAGAAGGGCGACATCATTGCCGCCATGCCCGGCGACACCCACCAGATCGCCTGCCTGGGCGACGAGCCGCTGGTGCTGATCGCACAGGTGTTGTACGAATAAAGGAGGAGCTTCAGATGGAACAGATCCGCAGTGCCGATGTTCTGGCCAATTTTCCGCAGGTGGATGAGGAAAAACTGAACGCCGCCCTTGCCGCCGAAGCTGCCGCCAGCAACCGCAAGATCATTGTGCTGGACGACGACCCTACCGGCGTACAGACGGTACATGATATCTATGTTTATACAGATTGGACGGTAGAAAGCCTGCGCAAGGGCTTTGCTGCGCCGGAAAAGCTCTTCTTTATTCTGACCAACAGCCGTGGCTTTACCGTGGCCGAGACCACCAAGGCCCACCGCGAGATCGCGGAGAACACCGCCAAGGTGGCCCGCGAGTTCGGCATGGATTACCTTATCATCAGCCGCGGCGACTCCACCCTGCGCGGCCACTACCCGCTGGAGACCGACCTGCTGCGCGAGGTGACGGAGGCTGAGAACGGTTACAAAATGGATGGCGACATCCTGTGCCCCTACTTCCGCGAGGGCGGACGCTTTACACTGGACAACGTGCATTATGTGCGCTACGGCGCAGAGCTTGTGCCCTGCGGCCAGACCGAATTTGCCAAGGACGAGACCTTTGGCTACCACGCCAGCAACCTGTGCGAATACATTGAGGAAAAAACCGGCGGCAAAGTCCGTGCAGGAGACGTGACCTGCATCTCGCTGGAAAGCCTGCGCGCCATGGACTTTGACGGCATCGAGGCCCAGCTGCTGGCGGTGCACGATTACGGCTATGTGATCGTGAACGCAGTGGCGGACTGCGATGTGAAGGTGTTTGCAGTGGCACTGTACCGCGCCATGGCAAAGGGCCGTCACTTCACCATCCGCAGTGCGGCCGCACTGGTCAAGGCCATCGGCAATATTTCCGACCAGCCGCTGCTCACCCGGGAAAAGATGGTCACGCAGGAAAGCAAGGCAGGCGGCATCATCGTGGTGGGCAGCCACACCAAAAAGACCACTGCCCAGCTGGAAGAACTGAAAAAAGTACAGGGCATCGAGTTTATTGAGATGGACAGCGACAAGGTGCTGGTGCCGGGCGAGCTGGAAAAGGAAGCAGCCGCCATCGTGGCCCACTGCTCACAGCAGATCGCAAAGGGCATCACCTGCTGCGTGTCCACAAAGCGCGTGGTGCTCACCCTGCCGGACGACACCCCGGAAGCAGCCCTCGTGCGCAGCGTTGCCATCAGCGATGCACTGCAGAGCTGCGTGGGCAGGCTGACCGCTTCCCCGGCTTTTGTGGTGGCAAAGGGCGGCATCACCAGCAGCGACGTGGGCGTGAAGGCCCTGCGCGTGAAATGCGCCAAGGTGCTGGGCCAGATCCGGCCGGGCATCCCGGTATGGCAGACCGGTGCCGAAAGCCTGTTCCCCGGCACGCCGTACATTATCTTCCCGGGCAATGTGGGCGAAGTGTCCACCCTGCGGGAAGCGGTGGAAATTTTGCTGGGCTGACACTCTGATGATTTAGAATGCCCTCCGCTTCGCTCTGGGCATATTCAGCGGAAAAATTATCATGATTGCAAAACAGCCAGACCGCGGTTGCGCAGCAATGAAAACCCCAGTGGGGCTTTCAAGCGGCAGAACGTTCTTGCGGGAGCAAGATGGAGGGGCCTTGCCCCGACAAGTTCCGCGGGTCTGGCTGTTTTGCTTTTTCACGAAGATAAGCTTCTTCTTGTGCAGTGGGTATTCGTGTGGGGCAGGTTTGTATGGCTTTTATAAAATGCATTGCCGCCGGATACGTTCTCTTTTGCGCGCCAAAAGAGAACCAGAAAGGACGGCGGTGCCCGCAGGGCATGAAAGCCCCAGTGGGACTTTTGAGCCGCAGACCGGTTTGCGAAGCAAATGCCACTACCTGTTACGACCCCTTCCCGTGAAAAAGCAAAGCCGGAATGACCGCAGTCATTCCGGCTTTGCAATATACAAAAATAATAATTCCGCTGTTTATGGCGCAGCGCACGCGGAGCCATTTTAAATGAACGATCACTCTTTTTTGGCTTTCTTTTTCTTCTTTGCTGCCTTTTCCTCCGGCTTGTTCTTCATCAGCCTGCCGAGGGATGCGGCAGTGTATACGCAGAAGCAGCCCACCACCACGATCAGCACGACGGCGCTTGCGTCCAGCGCCACGGTGCCGGCGCGGACAGCGGCCAGATACAGTGCCAGCAGCACCACGCCGCCGCCCAGCCACAGGCTGCTGCTGCTCACCTGCTTTTGCCACTCCTGCTGCGGCGTGAGCGGATGCTGCTGCGCCTTGCCCTGCCGGGCCTTCTTTTTCCAGATGTTATCACTTTGAAACGGATTCATGTTCCGGTGGCTCCTTCCCTGTCTTTTTCTTTAAGGGTATTATACGCCGCAAGATGGGATGATGTCCAGAAAGAAGTGGATTTTTCACCACTTGCATCCCACATTTGTGCAGAACGACCAAAACCGGACCGAAATATCGGCTATTCGCCAATTTACTTTTTGCGGACCGAAGAGTAATCTAATGGCAGGATGTAAAGACGGACAAGCTGTTGAGATTGAACTAAAGGTAGGATGTAGCAAAGAGCCTTTGCTGCGGGCTTGTCCGGCACGAGAACACGAAAAACAAAAGGAGGCTTTTCCGTTATGAAGGTAGGTCTGATCTATACCAGCACCACCCCGGAACTGATCGAACTGGTGGAGCAGGAGGTCAAAAAGCAGCTGGGCGATGATGTGGAGCTGTACAGCCTGCAGGACCCCAGCATTCTGGCAGATGTCCGCGCGGCAGGCTATGTGACCACTGCACCGGCAGCACGCCTGATCGGCATGTACATGAAAGCCGCTGAGGAAGGCGTGGATGCCATGCTGAACCTGTGCAGCAGCGTGGGCGAGGTTGCCGACAGTGCACAGGACGTGGCAAAGTACATTGGTGTGCCTATCGTCCGCGTGGACGAGGAGATGTGCCGCGAGGCTGTCCGCAAGGGCCAGCGCATCGGCGTGATGGCTACCCTGCCCACCACGCTGGAACCCACCAAGGGCACCATCCTGCGCATGGCCCGCGAGTGCAACAGGCACGTGGAACTGGTGGACTGTCTGGTGGACGGTGCATTCGGTCTGGATCAGGACCAGTTCAAGGCCCGCATGACCGAGATGGCCGGAACCATTGCCGACAAGGTAGACGTGATCGTGTTTGCACAGGGCAGCATGGCCTACTGCGAACAGTATATCGCCGATAAGTTTGGCAAGGTGGTCCTCAGCAGCCCCCGCTTTGGTGCAGCCGAGCTGAAAAAGGCGCTGGAAAAGAAAGGCACCATTTAAAAAAGGAACAAGAGCCGGAGCACGAGACCGGCTCAGGAGAAGATATTTTTTGAAGGAGAATTCTTATGAAAAAGATGATTTCCCGTCGTGACTTCCTGAAGGTGGCTGGCATTTCCGCTGCTGCTCTGGGTCTGGCTGCCTGCGGCGGCTCCGGCACCAGCACTGCTGCTTCCACTGCCTCTACTGCAGCTTCCACCGGTTCTTCCGCTGCCGCTTCCGGCTCGGCTGTCACCCTGAAGCTGGGCTTCTCCACCAACGAAGAAGACCCCCGTGCAAAGGGCGCAAAGCAGTTTGCAGAAGAAGTTGCCGAAAAGACCGGCGGCGCTGTGGAAGTTCAGCTGTACCCCTCCGGCCAGCTGGGCGGCGATGCTGACCTGATCAACTCTATCGCTCTGGATTCCGGCACGGTGGATATCATCATCACCGACGCTTCCAACTTTTCCACCTACGATGCAAAGATGGGCATTTCCGCACTGCCGTTCCAGTTCGAGACCTTCGACGATGCATGGGCATTCATGGACAGCGACATCGAGGCTGCCGCTGAGGAAGGCCTGCTGAGCCAGAATATGCGTGTGCTGGCCCACTACTGCAACGGCTTCCGCTGCGTGACCAACTCCAAGGGCCCCATCAACAGCCCTGCCGACATGAACGGTCTGCTGATCCGCACCCCCGAGAACCCCGTCATCATGGCTACCATGACCGCTCTGGGTGCCAACCCCCAGCCGCTGAGCTTCTCTGAGCTGTATCAGGCCCTGCAGCAGAAGACCTACGATGCACAGGAGAACCCCATCCCCGTTATCTACAACAACAACCTGTTCGAGGTTCAGGAGTACCTGAGCATCACCAACCACATCTACTCCGGCATGTGCTTTACCATTGCCGAGAGCAGCTGGAACAAGCTGAGCGCTGACCAGCAGCAGATCGTTTCCGACGCTGCAAAGGCATCTGCCGATTACGACCGTGAGCTGAACGAGCAGCAGACCAACGATTTGGTCTCCGCTCTGGAAGAGAAGGGCATGAAGATCAACAGCCCGGAACTGGCTCCGTTTGCAGCTGCGACCGAAAAGGTCCTGACCGACAACGCTGATACCTACGGCGACCTGCTGGATCAGCTGAAGGCATGGAAAGAAGCCCGCTGAGATCACTGACCAGAAAACCTTGAAATAAAACCGAAGCAAAGGGACGAGGGGCGTGCCCTTCGTCCCTTTGCATTTTATCTGAATCGCACTTGGAAAGGAGTTTGTACTGTGAAAAAACTGCAAACCACTCTGGACAAGATCACCACCCTCATTTCCGCCATTCTGTGCGCGGCTATGATGGTAATTCTGTTCGCAAACGTTGTGCTGCGCCTGATCCCCGGCATCGGCGGCTTCAAGTGGTACATGGAGAGCAGCCAGTATCTGAACGTCTGGTCCATGCTCATTGCCTGCATTGGCATCAACGCCATGGGCACCAACCTCCGCGTGGAGGTGGTGGATTCCATCCTCGGTAAGACTCCGCTGGGCAAAAAGATCGTTGTCATCATCCGTGATGTGTTCATCATCCTGTTCTACGTCATGGTCACCTACGGCGGCTACCAGCTGTGCACCCGCGCAAAGCAGGCCGTTTCCACCATGCCGCAGTTCACCATGGGTCAGGTGTACACCATCTTCCCCATTGCCGGTGTGCTGTGCATCCTGTCCGCCGTTCTCAATCTGGTGGTTGAGCTTACCACGAAACCTGAAGGAGGCGAATCCAAATGATCGCATGGCTGCTGATCTCATTCTTCGTTCTGCTGTTCCTTGGTGTGCCCATCGCCATGAGTCTGGGCCTGTCCGCCATGGGCGGCATCCTGTTCCTGGGCGGCGGCAGCACCGTCACCATTGCCCAGCGCATGTTTGAGGGCATGAACAGCTTTGCACTGCTGGCCATCCCTCTGTATACCTTTGCCGGCTTCACCATGTCCAAGGGCGGTATTTCCAAGCGCCTGATGGATTTCTGCTACTCCATCGTCGGCCACATCTACGGCGGTCTGGCTCACGTGAACGTGCTTTCCAGCATGATCTTTGCGGGCATCTCCGGTTCCGCTGTTGCCGATACCGCTGGTGTTTCCGGCATGTTCATGCCGGAAATGATCCGCAAGGGCTACTCCAAGAACTTTACCGTTGCCGTTACCGCCATTTCCTCCACCATCGGCATCATCATTCCTCCGTCCATCCCCATGGTGGTCATTGCCGGTATCTGCGGCATCTCCACCGGTAAGCTGTTCCTCGGCGGCATCATCCCCGGCATCCTGTGCGGTCTGGCACAGATGATCGTCAGCTACTTCCTCGCTAAGAAAGAAGGCGTGCCCAAGGAGCCCGGTCACTTCACCATCGGCCCTGTGCTGCACGGCCTGTGGGAGAGCTGGCCCGCCCTGCTCATGCCTATCATCATCGTGGGCACCATTACCATGGGTATCGTCAGCCCCACCGAGGCAGGCGTGATCGCTGTTGTCTACGGTCTGTTTGCCGGCGGCATCATCTACCGCGAACTCAAGTGGGAGGACATCAAGTTTGCCTTTGCAGAGACCGTCCGCACCAGCGGCCGTATCTTCATCGTCATCGGCGCAGCAAAGCTGTACACTGTTATGCTGACTACCGCAGGCTTTGACAAGTGGGTGGCCAAGACCATGCTGGGCTTCTCCACCAACCCCACCGTCATCCTCATCATGATCCTGCTGATTTTCTTCATCGTCACCATGTTCATGGAGTCCATTGCAACGCTGACCCTGTTCATGCCCATCCTGTATCCCATTGCTCTGGGCGTGGGCATCGACCCCATCGTGCTCAGCGTTCTGATCACCGTGGTCATCGGCATTGGTCTGGTCACTCCCCCGGTGGGCATGTGTATCTACGTTGCCTGCGACCTGATGGATACGACTGTTGGTGAAGTGTTCCCCACATTGGTGCCGTTTATTGCGGCCACCTTCGTCTGCATTGCCCTGATGGTCGCCTTCCCTCAGCTGATCCTGCTGCCTACCTATTTGATGGCGTAACCGTTGCGTCCGCCCCTCCGATATGGTAAAATAGTGGCAAAGATTTAACATGTGATGTTTGGAGGCTTTCTGCCCCGGAACGTTCCGCGCTGAATGACCCCGAATATCCACCAAACCGGATTTGGAGGCGGAACCATGTCAATGGAACATCCTGAAAAACAGAAGAATGCGGTAAAGTCTGTAGTCGATCGGGTCATGGACGGGATCATCTCCCAGATCATCGATGGCACCCTGCATCCGGGCGACAAACTGCCTACCGAAATGGAACTGTGCAAGCAGTTCGGCGCGGGCCGCAACTCGGTGCGGGAAGCTGTGAAAAAGCTGCAGGCCTACGGCATCCTGTACATCAAGCGTGCCGACGGCACCTTTGTGAGCGAAAACTACAACCAGAAAATGCTGGACCCGATGCTGTACAGCATCATCCTGCAGAAGAACAGCTGGCAGGAATTTGTGGAACTGCGCTCCGTCATCGATATCGGTACGCTGAATATTATCATTCAGCGCAATGATATCACATCCTTTCTGCCGGACCTGTACCACACCTTCGGCGAGCTTTCTGCCGAAATGCACTCGCCGGAGCCTTCGGTGGACAAGGTGCTGGAGCTGGATAGCCGGTTCCACACCCAGATCGCCAATGCGGCCCAGAACCCCATGCTGGCCACCATCACCGAGTATATCACCCGGCTGACGATGCCCAGCCGTCTGGAGACCACCCGCAAGGTGCTGGCCAAGGGCGAAGAGGAGATCGAGCGGTTCGTAGAGCTGCACCGCCAGCTGCTCAGTGTGATCGAGCGCAGGCAGGTGGACGAGATCGCCGCTACAGTGCAGGATCACTACATCTTCTGGAAGAAGTAAGCATACAGGCCTCCTGCCTGCCGTAAAAGGCGGGCGGGGGACCGTGAGCTTACAAGATGGGATGTTTGCGCTAAAATGACGTTAGCATCCTTTGTTAAGCTTCTCCAATGCGACATGCAAGGAGTGTTCATCCAATGAAAAAAATCATGATCTCCGTGGCCCCCGTTGCGGCCACAGACATTCTCATCAATCCGCGGGCCATTGCCCGGGATGTGTATGAGTGCTACAAAAACGGCGCGTCCATGGTGCACCTGCACTGCCGCGACCTGAACGGCAACCTCACCCCGGATCTGAGCCTGCTGGAAGAAACGGTGGCCTACATCCGCGAGATGTGCGACATCGTGGTGGAGATCTCCACCGGCGGCGTGTCCAACCTGACCATTGAGGAGCGCGTGCAGCCCTGCTACCCCTCCTGGGTGGAAGCCAACAGCCTGAATGTCGGCTCGGTGAATCTGGGTACCTCGGTGTACCAGAACCCCATCAAGGATGTGGAGTACTGCGTCAAGACCATCATGGACAACAAGAAGATCCCCGAGACCGAGGTCTTTGAGCTGGGCATGATCAACACCGTGCGGGAACTGAACGACAAGTTCCACTTTGTAAAACCCATCCTGTTTGCACTGGTGTTCGGCCATGGCGGCGAGATGCCTGCCACGGTGCCGGCCCTGCGCCACATGATCCAGGCGCTGGAAGAGAACTTTCCCAACGGCGACTACCTGTGGGGCTACACGCAGGCCCACCGCGAGGACTGGGAAATGGTCAAGACTGCGCTGGATATGGGCGCTTCCACCGTGCGCATCGGCTTTGAGGATTCGGACATGATCGCGCCGGGTGTCCATGTGGACAACAACGCAGCGCTGATCGCAAAGGTGTCGGACATCGTAAAGTCCAAGGGCATGATGCCCATGACTCCCGACGAGGTGCGCGCCATGCTCAAGATCCCGCCGCTGCGCCGTTAAAAAGGAGGAAAGAAACGTATGGTGATTCAAGGCGTTACTTACCTCTCAGACTTTGAGGCAAAAAAAGCCATCATGGAAATGGCACGTCGGCTGGAAGCCAAGGGCTGGCTGGTAGCCGGTGACGGCAGCATGAGCGTCCGCGTCGGCCCGCAGGCCGTGTGGGTGACCGTTGCCGGTGCCGACAAGGCCGCGCTCACGCAGGATATGCTGGTGCGCGTGGATATGAATGGCAAGGCGATGCTCAGCGCAAAGCCTAAGCCCCTGCCCGAAGACCTGCCCATCCATCTGAAAATCTATCAGGAAAACGAGAACGCCCAGTGCGTGATGCACACCTATCCGGCCTGCGCGGCTGTGATGGGGATGCAGGGCCAGACCGTGCAGCCTGCAGCGTTCAGCCCCGCAGTGCGGGCGCTGGGCCGGGTGCAGCTGCTGCCCGCCCAGAAAGTGGACGCACAGGCACAGGCTGTCAGCCTGTTGTGCCGCACCGATAAGGCTGTCCTGCTGGAAAATGACGGCTGCCTGACCTGGGGCAAGACCCCGGCAGATGCGGCCCATCTGGTGGAAGCACTGGATTACTACGCAGCCGTCACCGCAAAGCTGGGCTGCGCAGGCTGCTCCAAATGCGGCAGCTGCGGCAGTCACTGCACCGGCTGCAGCAAGTGCGGCGCACCTGCCGTGCAGCCCATGGCTCAGCCCGCTGCACAGCCTGTGGCAATGGCAGTACCCGCCGCACAGCCTGCCCAGCCGGTGAGCCTGCCGGGCGTTACCGGGCTGATCCAGCCGGGCATGGCGCTGCCCACCCTGCCCAAACAGCAGGCGGCTCCTGCCCCTGCCCCGGTGCCCGCCGCACAGCCTGCGGCAGTCCCTGCAATGGAAGCGGCCCCGGCCGCACCGAAGTCCGCAAATGCCCGCGATGCCGCAATGGCCGAGGTCATCCGCCGGACGCTGAAGAGCTTTCAATAACAAAAAGTTTCGTTTGATCCAACGGATATGACCTTTACGGAAAGGAACGAAAACCATGGATATCAGTTCGCAGGAAATTGAAGCGATCGTCAAGCAGGTGCTTGCCGGTATGGGCGGTGCACAGACAAGCGCCGCCCCTGCAGCCTATACCGCTGCACCCGGCGGTGCAGCAGGCGACCGCGGCGTGTTCGAGAACGTAGACGACGCAGTGGAGGCTGCATGGAAAGCCCAGCGCGACTGGGCGGCCAACTACAAGATCGAGGACCGCCAGCGCATCATTGAAGCCATCCGCCGCTGTGCCCGGGCACATGTGGAGGAGTGGTGCCACAAGATCGTGGAAGAGACCGGCATGGGCCGCTATGAGGACAAGGTGGAAAAACATCTGGCCGTCATCAACAAGACCCCCGGCCCCGAATGCCTGACCACCGAAGCCAAGAGCGGTGACGCGGGCCTGATGCTGGAAGAGTACGCACCCTTTGGTGTGATCTGCTCCATCACCCCCACCACCAACCCTACCGAGACCATCATCAACAACACCATCAGCATGATCGCAGGCGGCAACACCGTGGTGTTCAACGTGCACCCCCGCGCAAAGCGGGTGTCTGCCGACTGCCTGCAGGCGCTGAATACCGCCATCATCGAGGCGGGCGGCCCTGCAAACCTCATTACCATGACCCGTGAGCCGACCATGGAGAATGTGGACAAGATGGCCGCAAACCCCAAGATCCGCCTGATGGCAGGCACCGGCGGCATGGGCATGGTGAACGCCCTGCTGCGCAGCGGCAAAAAGTGCATCGGTGCCGGTGCAGGCAACCCGCCCGTCATCGTGGACGAGACCGCAGACATCGAGCTGGCAGGCCGCAAGATCTACGAAGGCGCTTCGTTCGATAACAACATCCTCTGCTTTGCAGAGAAGGAAGTGTTCGCCGTGAACACCGCCTACGACGGCCTGCTGCACGAGCTGCAGAAGCAGGGTGCCTACCTGCTGAACAAGGCCCAGACCGAACAGCTGGTGAACATCGTGCTGCAGCCCAAGAAGGGCGGCGGCCACGAGGTGAACAAAAAGTGGGTGGGCAAGGATGCCGCCCGCATTCTGGAGACCATCGGCGTGCATGTGCCGGATACTTGCCGCCTTGCCATCTGCGAGGTGCCTGCCGACCATCCGTTCGTTCTGGTGGAGCAGATGATGCCGGTGCTGCCCATCGTGCGCTGCCAGAGTTTTGAACAGGCGGTGGAAGATGCCGTGGTGGCCGAGCACGGCAACCGCCACACCGCTTCCATCTTCTCCAAGGATGTGGACCACATGACCCGCTTTGCCCGGGTCATTGAGACCACCATCTACGTAAAGAACAGCGCCACCAAGGCCGGTGTTGGCATTGGCGGCGAGGGCCACTGCACCATGACCATTGCCGGCCCCACCGGCGAGGGCATCACCTGCGCAAAGAGTTTCTGCCGCCGCCGCCGCTGCATGCTGGCCGAGGGCGGGCTGCGCATCATCTGAGTTTTTGAAGGACGAAACCATCACATACAATTTTTTCAGTGTTCTGACAGGAGGAACAACTTATGAAAGCTCTGGGTTTTATCGAGACGAAGGGTCTGGTTGGCAACATCGACGCTACCGATGCAATGCTGAAGGCTGCTGACGTTGAGTTCATTGGTTCCGACACCATCGGTGCCGGTCTGACCACCGTGATCGTTACCGGCGAGGTGGGCGCTGTCAAGGCTGCTACCGAGGCTGGCGAAGAGGCTGCTTCCCGCGTGGGTGAGCTGTTCTGCGTCAACGTCATTGCACGTCCTCACGCAGATCTGGCCCGCATCATGCCCGCCAAGGGCCCCGCGACCGGCAAGTCCGGCCTGCCCGCAGGCGAGCAGGTGCCGCTGGATGCCGCTCTGGGCATGATCGAGACCAACGGCCTGACCGCTTCCATCGAGGCAGCCGATGCCATGCTGAAGAGCGCAGATGTCTCTCTGGTGGGTCAGGAGAAGATCGGCGCAGGCCTTGTTACCGTGTTCGTGCAGGGCGACGTTGGCGCTGTGAAGGCTGCTGTTGAGGCAGGCCAGACCGCTGCTTCCCGCATTGGCGAAGTGGTCAGCGCACTGGTCATTCCCCGCCCGCACGCAAGCGTGTCCGAGTGCATGCCTGAGCTGCGCTGAGCCCTGCGCTGACGCTGCATAAGAAAGGAGCGCTGTGCCTTGGTTTACCATGACATCAGTCAGGAACAGCTGCTGCTCCTGATCACGCAGGCCGTGCAGGCAGAGCTGCAAAAGCGCAGCCGTCAGGTGCCGGTAGGCATCTCGGTGCGGCACATCCACCTTACCCGCGATGATGTGGACAAGCTGTTCGGCTATGGCTACCAGCTCACCCCCAAAAAGGCGCTGAGCCAGCCCGGCCAGTTTGCCTGCGAGGAATGTCTGGACATCATCGGTCCCAAGGGCGAACTGAAGCATGTCCGCATCCTTGGCCCGGAGCGCAGTGCCACTCAGATCGAGCTGGCGCAGACCGACTGCCGCAACATCGGCATCAAAGCGCCGGTGCGTTCCAGCGGGGATACAAAGGGCACGCCGGGCGTGACCCTGCGCGGCCCCAATGGCACCCTGACTGTGCCGGAGGGCGTGATGATCGCCGACCGCCACATCCACATGACTCCCGCACAGGCAGCGGCCTTCGGCCTTGCCGACGGCGACCGCGTGCAGGTAAAGATCGACGGCCCCAAGCCGGGCGTGATGGGCGGGGTGCTGATCCGCGCAAACGACAAATGTGCACTGGATTTTCACATCGACACGGACGATGGCAATGCCTTCCTGCTCAAGCAGGGGCAGCTGGTCACCGTGCTGGGCAAAGAGGAGTAAGCTATGATTTTAGGGATCGTCAAGGGGACCGTTGTCGCCACCCGCAAAATGCCGGAGCTTGTAGGCTATAAGTTCCTGCTGGTGGAGCCGGTGTTCGGCTCCAAAAAGGATACCATCGTGGCGGGCGACAACATCGGCGCGGGTGTAGGCGAGATGGTTCTGGTCACCACCGACGAGACCACCCAGCATGGTCTGGACCATCCGTCGCCCATTGATGCTTTCATCGTGGGCATCGTGGACAATCCTCCCACCCTGAGTAAGTAACACCCTGCAAGTTTTGCCGCAGAGAGGGGCTTCCTCCCGGCGGGATCGTGAGGCTTAAACAATGAAAATTATTATCATCGGCAGCATTGCCGCCGGGGTTTCGGCCGCCGCCAGACTTGCCGCCGCCCAGCGCGGAGCGCAGATCACCGTCTACGAAAAAGGCGGCTTCTACTCCTGCGGCACCGGCGGCCTGCCCCATTACCTGTGCGAGGATCTGGACAGCCTGAACAAGGCCATTCAGGCCAAGGAGACTGAGCTGAACGCGCAGGGCATCACCGCACATCTGCGCTATGAGGTGCGCGGCATCGACGCAGCCGCCCGCAAGGTGACGGTATGTGATCTTGCCACCGGACGCGTGTTTGAAGACCACTACGACAAGCTGGTGCTGGCCACCGGTTCTTCCAACCGTGTGCCGCAGGTGCCCGGCAGTGACCGCGTGGGCGTGCAGACCCTCAAGACCGTGGAAGATCTGATCTTCCTCAAGGAGTTCGTCCGCACCCCCTATGTGCGGGACATCGTGATCCTGGGCGGCAGCTGGGCCGGTTTGGAGATCGCAAAGTCCTTCCTCAAGCTGGGCCGCAATGTGCGTATCATTGAAAAAGAGCAGCAGCTTTTGCCCCAGTTTGACCCTGAGGTGAGCAAGCTGATCCAGAAGGAGCTGGAAGCGCAGGGCGTGCAGTTCAATCTGGGTGAGCAGGTGCGCTCCTTCCCGGGCCGTACCTTCGTGGAGCAGGTGCAGACCAACCGCGGCACCTACCCCTGTGACCTTTGCGTGGTAGCCATCGGCGTTACCCCCAACACCGGCCTGCTGGCCGGTACCGGGGCGCAGCTGGCACCCAATGGCGCTGTGCTCATTGGTGCCGACCTTGCCACCAGTGTGCCCAATATCTATGCCGTGGGCGACTGCGCAGCCTGCCGCGACGGCTCTCTGCGCACCAGCAGCCTGAAGGTGGCGGATCTGGAGATCGCCCGCACCGGCCTGACCGAGACCGAGGCCCGCAAGGCCGGTCTGCGGGTCAAGAGTGCAATGGCCACCGGCACCGACCGTCCGGGCATCTGCCCGAACCCCCACCGCATCACCATCAAGCTGGTGTATGAGGCCAATACCCGTCAGGTGCTGGGTGCGCAGGCATGGGGAGAAAAGAATGTTTCGGCCCGCATCAACGCCATTGCCGTTGCCATCCGCGCTGGCATGACCGTGGAAGCACTGGGTCAGGTGGATTTCGTCTATTCCTCCTCGTCCTGTTCCATTTGGGACCCGGTGCAGATCGTCTGCGGTCAGGCACAGTAAGCGGAGGGTGAACACATGGCAGAACGCATCAACGCCGTCAAGACCAGCTTTTTTGGCAAGGGTGCCATCCGTCTTCTGGGACCGGAGCTTCAGAAGATGGGCATCCGCCGTGCTTTGCTGGTGACGGACCGCTTTCTCTATGATTCCGGTGCCGCTGCCCGGGTCGGTCAGGTACTGTCCGATGCCGGTGTGGAGTACGCTGTGTACTACAATGTGCAGCCCAACCCCACCGTACAGGTGGTGAACGACTGCATTGCCGCAGCCCGCACCCTGCAGGTGCAGCTGCTGGTGGCTCTGGGCGGCGGCAGCGCCATCGATACCGCTAAGGCAACCAGCATCGTGGTGGCCTGCGGCGGTACCGTGGAGCAGTACGAGGGCGAGAACAAGTCCTCCAAGCCCGGCCTGCCCATCGTGGCGGTGAACACCACCGCCGGTACCGGCAGCGAGTGCACCTCCTTCTACATCGTCACCGACCCTGTCCGCCACAGCAAAATGGCCATGGTGGACCCCAACTGCATGGTCAGCATTGCGGTGAACGACACCGACTTCATGTCCTCCATGCCGCCCAAGCTCACCGCAGCCACCGGCATGGACGCGCTGACCCACGCCATCGAGGCGGCGCTTTCCAAAAACGCCAACCCGCTCACGGACAAGGATGCCTACTGGGCCATGCAGGCAATCGTGCAAAACCTGCCCCGGGCCGTTGCCAACGGTCAGGATGAAGCCGCCCGCACCATGATGGCCTACGCCGAAAATGTGGCAGGCATGGCTTTCTCCAACGCGGGCCTTGGCATGGTGCATGCGATGGCACACGCGCTGGGCGGACACTACAACCTGCCCCACGGTGTGTGCAATGCGGTGCTGCTGCCCTACGTGCTGGCCTTCAACAGCCGCAGCCCGGTGTGCCGGGAGCGGTTCATGACCATTGCTGCTGCCATGGGCCTGCAGGGCACTTTTACCCCGGACACTGCCGCACCGGCAGTGATCCAGTTTGTCCGTCAGCTCAGTGCAGGCGTGGGCATCCCCGCAAACCTTGCGCAGCTGAACAAGGTGAACCCTGCAGATTTTGCCGCGCTGGCAGAGCTTGCGCTGCACGACACCTGCATGTCCACCAACCAGATCACCCCCACCCGCGACGAGGTGGTGGCGGTATATACCGCTGCTTTCCGCGGATAAACTTTGAGACCTCCTCCATTTTCTCCATACCCAAACAAAGCCGCCGCTCTCCCTCTGCAAGGGAATGCGGCGGCTTTGTGCTGTAAAAAGGGGTGATGGGATTGTTTTTAAAGAGGGTTCTGTTATAATAAAATAAAAATGCGGCGCAGAAGTAAGAGGAGAAAGCGATGGAAACAAGAGAAAAACAGGCGTACCTGATAGAAGCACATAAATGTGATGAGATGCTTCTGACCCTGTTGCGGATGCTGGATGTACCGTGGAATGATATATTCATCCACATGGACAGCAAAAATACGGACTACCAGCCGGAAACGGTGGAGTGCCGCATGAAATATGCGAAAGTGTTTCACGCAAAACGGCACAGTGTTGTGTGGGGCGGTGTCAGTCAGGTAAAAGCGGAGCTTGTGCTATTGAAAACAGCAGTGGCCCATGGCCCGTATCAGCATTACCACCTGATCTCCGGTGTGGATCTGCCCATTCAAACACAAGAAGATATCCGTGCATTTTTTGAGGCAAACCCGGACGTGGAATTTGTCCATTTCGACCCGCACCCGTTCAGCCCATTCAACGATGAGCGCGTTTATTACCGGCACTTTTTCCAGAATATCGATCTGCGCCGCCATCCGGTGCTCGGCGTGATCAATGGAATCCTGCTGTCGGGCCAGAAGCTGCTGAAAATAAAGCGCAATCAGGACGTTCACTTCACAAAGGGCAGCAACTGGTTCAGCTGCACGGACGGCTTTGCACGGTATCTGTTGACAAAAGAAGAGTGGGTCCTGCAGGTGCTGGACAAGACCTTTTGCTCGGACGAGTTCTTTGTGCAGACACTGATCGCGCAGTCGCCGTATCAGGATAAGATCTATCAGGGGCCGGGTGATACCAGTGCCCGTGCCATCGATTGGGACAGAGGCAATCCGTGGGTCTGGAAATACGCTGATCTGGAACAGCTGAAAGCATCGCCCTGCATGTTTGCCAGAAAATTTGATATCGAAAAAGAACCGGAGCTTGTGCATGAAATAGAACGCCTGTATGCACCTCATATATAAAAACAGTGCCGGACAGTTTTCAGGCTGTCCGGCACTGTTTTTTACTGTTCATTCTTTTTCGCCAGATCCTTGGTGTACAGGGCACGGGTGGCGTTGAGCACAGCCAGCACCATCACGCCCACATCGGCAAAGATGGCGGTCCACATGCTGGCCATGCCGATCGCGCCCAGCACAAGGCAGGCAAACTTGATGGCCAGTGCAAACACGATGTTCTGGTACACGATGCGTAACGTGCGGCGGGCAATGCGCATGGCCAGTGCGATCTTGGCGGGGTCGTCGTCCATCAGCACCACGTCAGCGGCCTCAATGGCAGCGTCAGAGCCCAGAGCGCCCATTGCAATGCCCACATCGGCACGGGACAGCACCGGGGCATCGTTGATGCCGTCGCCCACAAAGGCAAGGTTCTCCTTGGGCCGCTTTGCGGCGAGCAGCGTTTCGATCTGGTCTACCTTGTCGCCCGGCAGCAGGCCCGCATGGTATTCATCCAGCCCAAGCTCTGCGGAAACGGCCTTTGCAACCGGCTCGGCATCGCCGGTCAGCATCACGGTCTTGCGCACACCGGCATCCTTCAGGCCCCGGATGGCCTGTGCGCTGTGGGGCTTTACCACATCGGCGATCAGCAGATAACCGGCGTACATGCCCTCGATGGCCACATGCACGATGGTGCCGGTCTCGCTGACGGCGGGAGCCTTCAGGCCCAGCTTTTCCATCAGGCGGGCGTTGCCGGCAGCAACGGTCCTGCCATCCACCTTGGCGGTCACGCCGTGGCCGCCCAGCTCCTGTACATCGGTGACACGGTTCGGATCGATCTCCCTGCCGTAAGCGGCCTTGATGCTGAGGGAGATGGGGTGCTTGGACCAGCTCTCGGCCAGCGCGGCAGCTTCCACCAGCTGCTCCTCGCTGGTGCCCTCTGCGGGGTGGATGCCGGTCACTTTAAAGGTGCCCTGGGTCAGGGTGCCGGTCTTGTCGAACACAACGATGCCGGTGCGGGCCAGCTCTTCCAGATAGGTGGAACCCTTGACCAGAATGCCGCAGGCAGATGCACCGCCGATGCCGCCGAAGAAGCTCAGGGGAATGCTGATGACCAGTGCGCAGGGGCAGCTGATAACAAGGAAGGTCAGGGCACGGTAGACCCAGTCGCCAAAGCGGGCGGGCTGGCCCATGAGCAGCAGCACGATGGGCGGGATAAAGGCCAGAGCCAGTGCGCCATAGCACACGGCGGGGGTGTACACGCGGGCAAAACGGGTGATGAAGTTCTCGGCGCGGGCCTTCTTCATGCTGGAATTTTCCACCAAATCGAGAATTTTGGAAACGGTGGATTCGCCGAATTCCTTGGTGGTCTTTACCTTCAGCAGGCCGGTCATGTTCACGCAGCCGCTGATGACCTCATCGCCGGTCTGCACATCGCGGGGCAGGCTCTCGCCGGTCAGGGCGGCGGTGTTCAGGGCAGAAGCGCCCTCCACGATCACGCCGTCGATGGGCACGCGCTCACCGGGCTGGACCACGATCACGGTGCCGATCTCCACGTCGTCCGGGTCCACCTGCTCCAGCCTGCCGTCCTCGCCCTCAATGTTGGCGTAGTCCGGGCGGATGTCCATCAGGCTGGAAATGCTCTGGCGGCTCTTGCCCACGGCCACGCTCTGGAACAGCTCGCCGATCTGGTAGAAGATGATAACGGCACAGCCCTCCACGTAGTCGCCCAGTGCAAATGCACCCACAGTGGCAACGGCCATCAGGAAGCACTCGTCAAAGGGCTGACGGTTCTTGATGCCAAGCAGTGCCTTGCGCAGCACGTCCCAGCCGACCACCAGATACGGGATGCAGTACAGTACCAGCTCCACCGGCGTGGGGAACTGGGGCAAAAGCTTGAGGATGAGCACCAAAATCAGCGCAATGATGATGCGCTGCAGGTTCTTTTTCTGCTTTTTGTTCATACAAAACGCTCCTTTTTGCGGGATCCATGGGCCGCATCACGCTGCGGCGGGCGGGGATTTCAACAACTTTTCCCCATAAAAATGGATATTCCACGGTTTTACCCGTGTTTTCCACACAGTTTTTCAGGCGTAAAAGCGCTTTTCCACGTTTATTTTACGTTTTTTCCGCAAACGGTGTTGAAAATTGAGTGGAAACTGTTGAAAACTGTCTGATTTTTCAACAGAAAAAGTTATTGCACAACACAATCGCACACAAAGTAAAAAGCATCTGCACATTCGTTTGAGCTCTCAGAAAATCTACGAATTCTTGCTGCAGATGCTTTTTTCTTTAGCGGGCTCGCCCTCTCAGTCAAATCCTTTGGATTTGCCAGCTCTCCCAAAGGGAGAGCCCTTGGCAGTCCACGCAAACTTCATCTCTTTGCCAAGGCCTCTCCCTTTGAGGAAAGACTTCCCCCGGCCGGGGGAAGATGTCGCGTAGCGACAAAAGGGGGAATGTGTCACCGCAGGTGACGGAGAGGGCGAGGCTGTTGATCGTGTGCAGCAACCTGCCGCGCATCAGATGTCAAAGATCTCGCAGTCGTCCTCCACCTTCTTGCAGGCGGCCAGAACGTTCACCATGGTGTCGTGGGGGTCTGCACCTTCAGAGAACTCCACCTTCATCTTCTGGGTCATAAAGCTGACGGTAGCATTTGCCACGCTTGCAACGGTGTTGGCAGCGTCTTCCATCTTCTGAGCGCAGTTTGCGCAGTCCACTTCGATCTTGTAGCTCTTCTTCATAAGTAATACCAGCCTTTCGTTATTCTTCGATATGATCCATCCCCATGGAGAGGATGCTGCGCACATGGTCATCGTCCAGTGCGTAGTAAACGGTTTTGCCCTCGCGCCGGAACCGCACGAGCTTGGAATCCTTGAGCACCCGCAGCTGATGGCTCACCGCCGACTGGCTCAGCTGCACGGCGTTTGCAATGTCCTGCACGCACAGCTCGTTGTCGTGCAGTGCATACAGGATCTTGATGCGGGTGGAGTCGCCGAACACCCGGAACAGGTCGGCCAGCTCGTACAGCACTTCGTCGTCCGGCATATCCAAGGCTTCCGGCTGCGGCGCGGGCATTGCTTCCTTTATTTCCGCCATGTTGACATCTCCCTTCGCTGTGGATTCACATGAACGCTTGTTCATGTGTTCATAGTAGCACGCGGAATGCTCCTTGTCAAGGCTTTTTTAAAGATTTTTGGCGTCTGCTCTAAATTGATGAAATTTGCCTTAAAACGCAGAAAATTTGCGTTTTTGAATCGCAATAAGGATGCGGATTGGAGGGAAGGCGAAAACAAAAAAGAGGTCGCCGCATGGTCAGTGTCCTCGCCCTCTCCGTCACCTACGGTGCCACCTCTCCCAAAGAGAGAGGACTTGACAGCCCGTTTGCGCAAAAAGAAAAAGAGAAATTCACAAAAAAGTGCAAAATAGGGTGCGTTCTGGTGCAAAATGTGGTATCTTATAAAGGTGTTCAAAAATAAAATGCGCCATACGGCGCGCAAAAGGAGAGGAAAGTATATGACATTGGAAACCGGTATCCGCGGGGAACAAAGCGTGCTCGTCACCGCAGCCAACACCGCAAAGACCATGGGCAGCGGCACGCTGGAGGTGTTTGCCACCCCGGCACTGGTGGCGCTGGCCGAAAAGACCTGCTGGATGAGCGTGGCCGACGCGCTGGGCGAGGGCAATGGCTCGGTGGGCACCAAGCTTGAGCTGGAGCACACCGCCCCCACCCCCGTGGGCATGACCGTCACCTGCGAGAGCGAGCTGGTGGCGGTAGAAGGCCGCAAGCTCACCTTCAAGGTGGCCCTGCCCGACGAAAAAGGCCCTGTAGGCGGCGGCACCCACGAGCGTTTTGTCATCCACAACGCCAACTTCGCAGCCAAGGCGGAGGCCAAGAAGGGGCAACACCCCTTCCGTCACCGCTGCGCCATGCCACCGTTCCACTTCTCGTAGCT
>ENA-OQKO01000825-OQKO01000825.1-human-gut-metagenome-genome-assembly--contig:-NODE-825-length-24156-cov-4.890424_pt1 | contig 24156 bp, 23 predicted proteins | sample MGYA00242777_ERZ504796 | MGnify/ENA primary metagenome ERZ504796 (study PRJEB26092, sample SAMD00036404) | human gut metagenome | host: Homo sapiens | study: EMG produced TPA metagenomics assembly of... | reverse complement strand
GGGAATATAATCCAGAACTGATGCGTCTGTATGTGGTCGGCGGTGGCGGTTGTATGATCCAGAATTTTGGAGAATATGACAAGAGCCGGGTGACAATTGTACGGGACATCTGTGCCACAGCGAAAGGTTATGAAGCAATGACCGTAAGGAAAATCCAGAGAAACGGAGGGATGCTTGTATGAGAAAAGAACGGAAAATCATCAATACAAATATCCGTTTGAATCTTTGTGATGAACAAGACAGAAAGGCATGGGAATATTTGCAGACAATGGACAGGGAGAAATATAAATCGTACACCAGAGCAGTTGTAGTGGCGTTGAATGATTATTTTTCCAGAGAGTACAGGAATGAAGCAGATCCGTATCTGGAAACCAGAGAAAAGGAAGATGCTTTTCTGGAAAGAGTGGAAACAGCTGTCAGGGATGGAGTGAAAGAATCCGTCCCGATGGCTATAGCGAAGAATCTGATGGAAATGCTTGTACCGTTTGTAAAAGAATTGGTAGGAGAAAGTGATCTGCCGGACAGAACACTGACAATGGAGAAAACGGATGGAGAGATTATGGAGGATAATCTGGATTGGGAAAAAGAAGCTGATATGGATGCAGCATTGGATTTTGCGGACAGTTTTTAGATGGTTATGGAATAGCAGTAACAGGAAAACAGACTGACAGTAAGGACTAGCTTTACAAAAACAGAATAGCAGAAAAAGATAATGGCAGTGGTGACATTTCAGACATTATAAATTGGAGAAATGTTTATGACTGCTATTTTTATGTCTTTTAGCAGAAATGGAAAGAGATCCAGAAAAAGAAAGACAGAAATAACAGGAAAATATAACAGAAAAGCGTTGGCAGATGGGTGGATTGAACAAGCAAGGCGAAGAAAAGAATAGAGTGCCGGATACGGCACATGATTGTCCGATACTTCGCATCGGAGTGATGCATGAACAGTCTGTTTCAGAAAGAGAAAATCTATCGAAATGGGAGCTTTTCTATTTCTTCCACAGTCTGTCCCTGCACCACAAAACCACTGTCATCTCCATTTAGATTTGATAATGCAGTGGGGAAAATGTTGCTTGGCTAGTGTTGCTTCAGTAGTGGGGAGATGACAGGCAAGTTTCGCAAAGTGGCAAGCCACTCTGCACCGGAGCCAGCCTTTGGGCTGTTCCTAAACTTGCCAGAGGGCTCTGCCCCTTGGAACCCCGGCACGTCAATGGCGTAAGTATTCCTGCGAAATGTCCACCGGACATTTCTACAGAACACTTACTGATTGACTAGGGTTTCACCCTGCACCCACCAAAGGGGCGTTGCCCCTTATGGAATCCCGTTGTTAATTTATCGGTCAGAATGATTTGTCTGTTAATAAAGAATAAAAATCAAGCAAAGAAAGGAGACGAATGCCTATGAGAAAACGAAATTATACAGTAACCATACGGATGAATAAAGAGGAATACGATCTGTTTCAGAGCAAGGTTAAAGAATCAGGAAGAACACAGCAGGAAGTTGTAATAAAAGCAATCGCAGATTTGAAGATAGCTTCTACAGAGGAAGTGGAAGAATTAAAAAGATTGAACCAGATGTTTGCAGATATTCTCAGTCAGCTTCGTGGAGCTACTACAAATATCAATCAGATTGCAAGAAAGCTGCATACAGATGGAGAAGTTCCAAATGACAGTATGTTGTATTTCCTCAACAAAAATATTCTCAAGTATCGGAAGGAGAGTGAGAGGATATGGCAGTTAATAAGACGATTAATAAGCGGACAAATACACATGGAGCAATGAGAAACTGCATCGAATATGTATTGCGACAGGACAAGACCAGCGAACTGCTTACCTATGTAACAGGCCCGTATCGCCATGATGAGATTGACTATGATCTGGTGTACAGAACCTTTCTGGAAGAAAAGAAGATGTGGAATAAAGATACCGGGAGAATGTATGCCCACAACATTATTTCCTGGCATAAAGATGAGCAGATCACCCCGGAGCAGGCGTTTGAATTTGGAAAAGAGTTTGCAGAAAAATGGTTCAGTGGATTCCAGACCTTAGTGGCTGTGCATAAGGATAAAAACCATATCCACTGCCATCTGGTTACCAATTCAGTAAGTTATGAAGATGGGAGAAAGCTGCATAACACCAAAAAGGATCTGGAATGTATGAAACAGCTTACCAATCAAATGTGCCGGGAACGTGGATTGACCATTGCAGAAAAAGGAAAACACTTTGACGGCAGTGAAATCGAAAAAGGCGAAGTTATTGCATGGAACAAGGATAAATATAACCTGTTCCGGCAACAGGTAAGGGACAGCTTTGTAGCGGATTGTGCAATGGCAGTGTTAAAGGCACTGGAAAATTGTATCAGCAAAGAAAAGTTTATAGAAAAAATGAAGCAGTTCGGGTGGAACGTAAATTGGACAGAGAAACGGAAGCACATCACATTCCAGAATCAGGATGGAAAGAAAGTGCGTGACAGCAATCTATCCAAAACATTCCATCTGGACATCAGCAAGGAGGGCTTGGAGAATGAATTTAATGGAAATAGGGAAAAATCCAGAGTTGCAGCCGACAGAGACAGCAGAGCAAACGAAGAACTCAGCAACTATTACAGAGAGCTTGACGCAGCCATCACAGACACCAGAGGAATCACCGATCAAGCTCAAAGTGGAGAGGGATATTCTCGTACAAAGTTTCGAAAAAGCGAAAGAGTTCATGCGAACACAGAAAAAGCAGATACAGACACTGGAAGAAGAGAAACAGACAATCTTATCCGACAGGCAGAGATTGCGAGAAGAAATTCGGAAATCAACCGTAGAAATTCAGCGTCTGACAACCGAACTGTCCGAAACGCAGAAGCTGAATCAGTCGCTTCAGCAGAGCAACGACGATCTGAGAAACAGAAATGGCTTAATGAGCAGGAACGAGCAAGAGCAGCTCGAAGAAGAAATAAAAGACGTTCGGGACCAGAACTCTAAATTACAGACACAGGTGAACCAATCGTCGGTGAAAGCGGTTGAACAGGCACAGCAAAAACAGGAAGAAGCAGAAAAACAGGCAAGACAGGCAGAGTATCAGGCTGAAAGGGAAAAGAAACGGGCAGATATGGAGATACAAAAAGCCAGGAGAAAAGCAAAATCGGAAATGGAGGATATGAAAGAAATACAGTTTTTCTGGGCTTGGGGATATCTTTGTGTCATATTCTTTTCACTTATTCAGAATGGAGCATTTCAAAGGGATTTAATGCAACTGATTATGTTGCCAGTTAATTGGTGCAGAAAGTATGCGATCTGGTTTGAACAGCTGGATTATATGGGATATTCTACGGGAGAGGTAGTTTTTGAACGAATATTTTCAAGTGCTGTGATTATGGCGGGAATTGTCGGGGGTGTATTTCTTGTATGGGGCGGAATTGAACGGTATCGAAAGATATGGGATGATATTTATAAAATGGTTTTGATAGCCAGCTTTTCCTTTATTGCGGTATTAGGAAACTTGATACGGGAATATTTGCCATTTAATCTGCTGTTTGTGATTTTTGTCATAAATGTAGGGGCTGTTCTGATTAGAATATATTTGAATAATAAGAATGTTGGCTATTGAACAATAAATCGAATTTATTTGCTATAATGAATTTCTATATTTTCTTGTCAGTCAGTCCTAACGGTGTTACACTGAAAGAGTATAGAAACTCAAACGATGTTACCTATTGTAGGGACTGGAGCTTTATAAGGTAACATTTTTTTATATGAGAAAGTTAGATAAAACTAATTGCTGAAGGAGATAAGCTATGATGTTTTATGAAAGAGGAGACAAAAGTAAAAAAAGCAGCGGAAGAAAGTGGACAGGTGTAATATGAGAACAGTAACAACAGAGGACAATCCATATAAGGTTGCTGGAGATATACTTTTTGCGTCTTCGGAAGTGGAATCGGATTTCAGAAGTGTTGATTTATATGGATCTTCTGTCCGGAGAAAAAAAGAAGATGCTATATGTTCAAGATTTCATCTTGAGAATGAAAGTGGTACAGGAGATATCGCCGTATATCAGACATTTCCAGGAATGGAGCTGGTCTATAATGATATGCATATGGAATATTGTAATAAGATGCAGAGTCCACGTCCTGGATTTATTGAAATTAATTATTGTCGGGAGGGGCGGTGTGAGTGTGCGTTTGGAGAGCGTAGTTATTGCTATATGGCAGCGGGAAATTTATCCATTTGTACCTTGCATAAGAAATCACATACATCAACATTTCCTACTTCCCATTATCATGGGATAACGATAACGATTGAGTTGGAAGAAATTACAGATGAGATGAGAAGAATCTTGAAACTTCTTTCTATTAATCTTACTCGAATTTCAGAGTTTGCAGGAAAACAGGATTTTTATATGGTTCGTGCAAATGAAACTGTCCAACATATATTTTCGGAATTATATACTGTTCAGGAACATATAAAGCCTAGTTATATCAGAATAAAGCTTCTGGAGCTTTTATTGATACTAACAGAAATGGATTTTGACAGGATTAAGAACGACTATGTTTATTTCTCAAAATCGCAAAGGAACTGTACCAGACAGATTCATGATTTTATTGTAGGACATATCAAAGAACATTATACAATTGAGGAGTTGGCAGAGCGTTTTGAAATATCACCTACGGCAATGAAACGTTGTTTTAAGGGAATGTATGGTGCACCTGTTTATGCGTATCTCCGGACTTATCGTTTACAAATTGCTGAAAAATTATTACGGGAGGGGAATTTATCTGTAGGTGAAATCGCAACAGAAATCGGATATACAAATCCCAATAAATTTACTTCGGCATTTCGAGGTGAATATGGAATGACACCAACGGAGTATAAAAAGAATGTCTGATTGGATAGAAACTAGTCTGCCAGGTCATTGAGTTTCATATTAGTACCAGATAAAATATGTATTGGTTAGATAATACTAACTAATGCATATTTTTTATTTAGGAGGATTATAATGAAACAGAGAAAATTATTAACAAGTTTGTTTTTAGCAGCAACTTTGTCTATTTCTTTATTGACGGGATGTGGAAATACAAGCAGTAGCACATCTGAAACAAAGCAAACAGAAAACAGTGCTACAGAAGAACAGACTACAAGCGTACAGAAGGAAAGTGAAACTGATGAGAATCAGGATGCAGCAGATCAGCTTTTATGCGATCTGAAAGGTACTTATCAGGAACTGTGGCCGGTTATTCTGGCAGATGAATACGATCAGCTGTGGCTCGATGACAGTGCTGCAATTGTAGGAGAGGATAATGCTCAGGCGGCTGTTGAAAAAATGTCTTCTATGGTAACTGGAACAGTCACCGGTGAAGAAGCAGTGGAAACCTACAAGGATGGAAATATGGCATACGACTGTGAATTTTTACAGAATATAGATCAGTTCACGTTTGACGGAACAACAATATCTGGTGTGGATGAAGAGGGGAATGATGTATTCAGTCATTCTTATCATTACGTAGGTATGGAAGAAACGCGTGGTCTGTACATCTACGAAAGTGATGATGCTGATTCCGGCGAGTTTACCTATTTCTGTATCGCTCCGGATACGATGAAAACTACATGGCACATTGAGTTCAGATATGGAAGTGACCTGGATGCATTGGAAAAATATGATGCAGGTGAATATGCTTATTGGCTGGCAGCAGGAATTTCTGTTGACTATACGAAAGCCGATGTTGAGAACTGTATACAGTTATTCTGTAAAGAGAATCTGTCTGAATAGTGAAAATAAATTTGAGTCGGTGGAAATCGGAGAGATTCTGATGCCACCGGCTTTTTGAGGAGGATATAAGGTCATGAGCAAAAAGAAAAATGCCGAGTTATCCCGGATGTGGGGATTTGCAGGGAAACGTCATTGGTTGACTATTGCCAGATGCATTCTGGCAGGAATATCCACGGTGCTGTCTATTATTCCATTTGTCTGTATCTGGTTTGTGATTCGGGATATCTTGTATGCGATGAAAAAGGGAGATTTGTCACTGGCAGCTTCCAGTGGGCATTATGCGTGGCTTGCAGTAGCATTTTCGTTACTTAGTATTTTATTATATTTTGTAGCATTATGTTGTTCGCATCTGGCAGCATTTCGTACAGCTACCAATATGAAAAAAGAGGCAATGCACCATATTGTCACGTTACCGCTTGGATATTTCAGTCAGAATGCCAGTGGCAGACTTCGGAAAATTATTGATGACAATGCTGGACTGACCGAAGGGTTTCTGGCACATCAGTTGCCGGATCTGACCGGTGCAGTTGTTATGCCGGTTGCAGTCATCAGTTTGTTGTTTGTCTTTGACTGGAGACTTGGAATCTGTTGTTTGATTCCACTGGCAATCAGTGTATTTTTCTTAAAGAAAATGATGGGTGGAGATAATGCCGATTTTATGTCGGGATACATGACCGCACTGGAAAATATGAATAAAGAAGCGGTAGAATTCGTTCGTGGAATCCCGGTTGTAAAGGTATTCCAGCAAACCATTTACTCATTCAAAAACTTTCATGCAGCGATTGAAGAATACAAAAAATATGCCAGTGGATATGCAATCTGCTGTCGTATCCCATTGACGGGATTTAACATTACTTTAAATGGAACTTTTATTTTGTTGATCCCGACTGCACTGATGCTTTTTTCGGCAGCAAGTGGACAGGCGGATCGTCAGAAACTGTTTTTAGATTTCCTGTTTTACAGTCTGTTTACGCCAGTTTGTACAACAATGATGAATCGAATCATGTTTGCAAGCGAACAGTTAATGGCGGCAAAAAGTGCAGTAAGCAGAATAGAAGCAATTTTGCAGGAAAAACCGCTTAAAGAATCAAATACACAAAAACAGCCAAAGGATGCTTCTGTTGTATTCGAGGATGTTTCTTTTACTTATCCAGGTGCTAAGAAAAAAGCATTGTATCATGTAAGCTTCGAAGTCCCTGATGGTAAGAAAATTGCATTAGTCGGAGCTTCCGGTAGTGGCAAATCTACAGCGGCCAGTCTGATTCCACGTTTTTATGATGTGCAGGAAGGAGACGTCTTAGTGGGTGGTGTGGATGTTCGTGAGATTGCTAAAAATGACCTCATGGATCAGATTGCATTTGTGTTCCAGAACACCCGTCTTTTCAATGATACCTTACTTGAAAATATTAGAGCTTCCAGGCCAGATGCCACACGTGAAGAAGTGATGAGAGCGGCAGAAGCAGCACAATGTCAGGATATCATAGAGAGACTTCCAAATGGTTTGGATACTATAGTTGGAAGTGGAGGAACCTATCTGTCGGGTGGTGAAAATCAGCGGATTGCATTAGCACGTGCAATTCTGAAAGATGCACCAATTATTATACTTGATGAAGCGACAGCTTTTGCAGATGCGGAAAATGAGCATCAGATCCAGCTTGCCTTTGAAGGACTGACCAGCGGAAAAACAGTACTTATGATTGCACATCGTCTGTCCACGATTCAGGATGCAGATATGATTCTGGTCTTTGGTGATGGAAAAATAATAGAACGAGGCAATCATGATGAATTGCTGAAACAGAATGGTGTCTACGCATCCATGTGGAAAGAATATCAGACACAGATTATCTGGAAGGTTGGAACGACTGTGAGAAAGGAGGAAAATCATGATTAACAGATTACAGAAAAAATACGCTCTGAGTGTCCAGGGTGCAAAGGATCTTTTTAAAGCAATTGTTTATTCTGTACTGGCAAATATCAGTCTGATGCTCCCGGTTGCCCTACTTGCAATAGTATTAAATACGATGCTTCCTATGGCTCTTGGAATGGAAGAAAAAGTGGCAGGATTTGCAGGATATACAGTTGTTGGAATTATCATTTTAGTGATTATTTTTGTCCTTCATTATCTGCAGTATACAAAAGCCTATATTGGTACCTATGAGGAAAGTGAACGTAGACGCATTACACTTGCAGAAAAGCTCAGGACGTTACCGCTTGGATTTTTCCATGAACGTGACCTTGCTGATCTGACAAGTACAATTATGGGCGACTGTGCCAGTTTTGAGCATGCGTTTTCCCATACAGTTCCGCAATTTTTTGGAGCACTTATTTCTACAAGTATTGTGTGTCTGGTACTTCTTGTTATGAACTGGAAAATGGGAATTGCTCTTTTGTGGGTTGCACCGGTGGCATTTGCAATTGTTCTTCTTTCACGCAAGTGGCAGGAACTGCTTGCAAAGAAATATATGACAACAAGAATTGATTTGTCAGAAGGAATACAGGAATGTCTGGAAACGGTACAGGATATTAAGGCATGTAATCAGGAGAAAACTTATCTGGAGAAACTGGATGCGAAATTGGATGCAGCAGAAAAAGCGCAGATTTCCAGTGAAATGGTCAGTGCGAGTCTTCTTACAACCGGTCAGATGGTCTTACGGCTTGGACTGGCAACGGTTATTGTTGTGGGAAGTTCGCTGATTTTAAAGGAAAAAATTGATCTGTTTACTTATATTCTATATTTGATCGCAGCCTCCCGTCTGTATGATCCACTTTCTGGAGCTATGGCGAATATGGCAGAACTTTTTGGTGTGAATTTACAGGTAAAACGCTTGAAAGAAATCCAGGAATATCCGTTAGAAAACGGGCAGACAGAGTATCACACCAAAGGATATGATGTGATTTTTGACCATGTGAAGTTTTCTTATGAAACAGGAAAAACAGTTTTAAAAGATGTATCTTTTACTGCAAAACAGGGACAGGTGACTGCATTAGTAGGACCATCCGGCGGTGGTAAGAGCACCATAGCAAAACTGGCAGCTAAATTCTATGACGTGGATGGTGGGAAAATTACACTTGGTGGTGCAGATATCGCAAAAATTGATCCGGTCGCATTGATGAAAGATTTTTCGATTGTTTTTCAGGATGTTGTTCTTTTCAATAATACAATTATGGAAAATATCCGTTTCGGACGAAAAGGTGCAAGTTATGAGGCTGTTATTGCTGCAGCAAAGGCTGCAAAATGTCATGATTTTATCGAAAAATTGCCGCAGGGTTATCAGACGGTAATCGGAGAAAATGGTTCTACGCTTTCTGGCGGGGAGTGCCAACGTCTTTCCATTGCCCGTGCACTTTTAAAAGATGCACCTGTTATTTTACTGGATGAAGCAACTGCTTCTTTAGATGTGGACAGTGAAACACAGATACAGGAAGCGATATCTGAACTAGTCAGTGGGAAGACAGTTCTGGTAATCGCTCATAGGATGAGAACGATTGAAGCAGCGGATCAGATCGTTGTTCTGGATAAAGGTGTTGTGGCAGAAAAAGGAAACCATGATACGCTTATGAAGAAAAATGGTCTATATCGTAAGCTGGTTGATCTGCAGACGGAAGCAGCAAATTGGAAACTTAGTGTATAGAACAAAAGGCACTGAAAACCATAGAATTATTGGTTTGCAGTGCCTTTTTTGAGCAAAGAGAAAAAATACAGTGAATTTAAGTTTTGCTAAGTTTCACTAAATTCTATTCGTTTGATTTCCGCCACTGTTTTGAGGGTTTCCGTTTTCCACAATCATCACAGGTATACGGCCAGTTGATTTTCCATTCAAAATATTCATCTCTGGTAATCACACCGGATTTCAGTTCATCCATTCGAACCACCCATTCTTTCAGAAAATCATTCAGAACTCCATAGTCAAACCACATACAGACAGGTGCATGAGCAGGCCAACTATCGTTGTCATGGTAGTAAACGGAAGTGTCAGCTACTTCATTGCATTTTTCACCAGGAAATTTCCGAGGTAGAAACAGATGCAGGGCAGATGGGTTAAATTCATCCAGCCAGAAAAGCAGTTCCATCATTTCGGAAGCGTCACGTCCAGCGGTATCATAGAGGGTATAAGGATTAACATCAAGAGCCTTAGCCATTTTATCAACCAGATCTTTTTTTGGAACACGAACACCTTTTTCATATTGTACAATTCTATGCTGATCGGTCAGTCCGATCTTCTCTGACAGTTCTTTTTGTGTCATTTTCCGGAATGTCCGGATTTTTTTTAGTTTCAGATTAAAATTCATAAAGTCACCTCTGCATTAGTCCTGATAAACATCCGTTAAAGATAGTGAAATCAAGAAATGAATAACTATTTGTCCATATTATAACACAAGCTGGCAGAAAATCAATGAAAAAGAGTACAAAAAAGAACCTAAAACACATGAAGTGCTATTGACATTAGCAGTAACTGGGGATATAATGGCATTAAATCGAAATAGGTACAAAAATGTATACCTACAAAACTTTTGATTGTTGAACATTGAAAATTGAATGAGCTGTATGGGTGCCTTTCGGGGCTTAAAGGTAACACAGGATTCCATCGCTGTATCAGAGAGTAGTATGTGGAAACCGAAGATACTCCGGCAACGGCTGGTATGCTTGAGAAGAAGCTGCCAGTATTCAGAAAGATTTCTGATAGAGGTCAATTGTAACGTTGACACCGCCATATACAAATGGAAGCCAACACGTCGAACGGAATGGAAAATCATTGTAAGAAGTCTAAACAAAAAGTAGAGTGTACTGACAACGGGCATAACCGCTGTCTGGGAGGTGATGCAGAAGAATACGGAGGAAAGGAGGTATGTGCATCATGAGAAAAACAACAGAGTATAAGGCTGAAAACCGTCTGACGGTAGATATTGAAGGATTAATGGCAATGTTATCCTGCGGAGAAGTAACTGCAAAGAAAATTGCAGACTATGCAGAAGCAAGAGTGATGGTTGGAAGACGTGTTCTTTATAACGTGGATAAGATAAAAAAATATCTTGATGCAATGGCAGTGTAATGAAAGATAAAAGGATAAAATACAACAACTTTCCTTCGGAATGAAAAGGAAAAAATATTCCTGTAAAAAAGGCAAATAAAAATTAGCATTTTGCAGGAATTTATCCTTGGAAATCATAAAATATTATGTTAATCTGTGAGCAGATATCAGACAGTAAATGACTGATACCGACAGGACAAAAATCATTCCGAATAACGAAAAATGAAGTGAAAGGAATGATTGATATGGCAAGAAAAGATAATAAAGGAAGAAATTTAAAAACAGGTGAATACCAGCGCCCGGATGGACGTTATGAGTATCGCTACAAGGATGAAATTACCGGAAAGCGTAATTCGGTTTATGCAGCTGATCTGGCGAGTCTGCGAGAAATGGAAAAGAAGATCAATAAGGATATGGATGATCTGCTTATTACAGACGCCTCAGTCAAGAAGCTGACCGTAAATACGTTGTTTGAGCGATACATGGCAACAAAGAATATCAAGGAAAGAACGAAAAAGAATTATATCCGTATGTGGGACTACCGGATACGAAATACTTTGGGAAACATTCGTGTTGTAGATTTTAAGACATCTCACGTAAGGACGTTCTTTTCCGCATTGTCAGATGAAGGACTGGCACACAGTACGATCAAAGGTCTTTATGGCTTATTGAATCCCAGTTTTGAACTGGCAGTGGAAGATGGGATTATCCGCAAGAATCCGGTAACAGGAACACTTGGAGATTATGGGGCTCCAGCAAAGGAGAAAGAAGCACTGACACTGGAACAGCAGGAAAAACTTCTGAAGTTTGTTGAACAGAGTAATGTGTATAAGCCTCATCTTCCAATGATGCAGGTTATGTTTGGGGCTTGCCTGAGAGTGAGTGAAACCATCGGCTTAACCTGGTCGGATGTGGATATGAAGAATCGGGAGATCCATGTAGGTGGACAGCTTGTGTATTATGAAGGTGATGAAGGATATTGTTTCCATGATTCAGAAACCAAAACGGATGCAGGAATCAGAGACATTCCTATGACACAGATGGTATATGATGCGTTCCGTAAACAGAGAGAGCTGAACCTGATGCTTGGTTTACAGAGTAATGTGGAGATTGGTGGACGCAGTGGATTCATCTTCAATACAAAGCATGGACGTCCAATCATGCCGGCGGGAGTGAACAGCTTTCTGAAAAATATTGTCAATGCCTATAATAAGAAAGAAAGCAAACTGGCAGAAGAAGAGAAGCGAGAGCCGGAGCTGATGCCTCCCATTTCATCGCATACTCTTCGTCATACGGGATGTACCAGATTGGGTGAGAACAATGTCAATCCCAAAGTTATGCAGTATGTGATGGGCCATTCAGATGCACAGATCACAATGAATGTCTACAATCATATTGCAGAGAAGTCTCACGTGGAGAACGAGATGTCTAAAATGAACCTGCCAGAAACCGTACCTGCTGTGGTATAAACCATAAGTCGTTGTCGTAAAATGTGGTAAGAAAATCAGACGAATATATTTTTCCAAAGATTTGTCGTAAAAATGTGGTCAAATCAAGAAAATCGAGTGCGAAAGCAAGTGAAAAATCCCTGTGAAGTCCGTAAAATCAAGGCTTCACAAAATCTTCACAAAATAATTAGCACTCACCTATTGACATGGCTAATAATAAGTGCTATATTACAACTAGAACAAAGGAAGAGAGATAAAAGGAACACAGAAAAGTTTCGCAGATCTCAAATCCGGTTGCTCAAGTAATCAACACTTCGGATTCTCCGAACGTGCACAAAATATAGTTACTGAAAGGAGTAATGACCTATGATGATGCCTAGAATTTTTGGAGAAAACTTATTTGATGATTTTATGAATGACTTTGCATTTCCGGATTTTACGGACAATGCAAATATTGAGAAAGCTTTGTATGGTAAACATGCAAAAAATCTGATGAAAACTGATGTCAAAGATACCGAGAACGGATATGAAGTAGATATTGATCTTCCGGGCTTCAAGAAGGACGAGATTACCATGAAGCTGGAGAACGGTACACTGACCGTGAGCGCAGCGAAAGGTCTTGATAAAGATGAAGAGAACAAAGAGAAAAAATATGTAAGACGCGAGCGTTATGCAGGCGGAATGAGCAGAAGCTTCTATGTAGGCGAGCACGTTGATGTAGAAGATATCCATCCGAAATATGAAAATGGTATCCTGAGCTTCATCGTTCCGAAGAAGGAACAGAAGGCCGTAGAGGAGAAAAATAAATTCATCTCTATCGAAGGCTAATGCCCGGAGCAGGATTTTTTGTTGACAGGATGCTCGGATGTGTGTTCCTTAAAAGAAATGCCCGATATCGGGCATTCAGACAGGCATAGCATAAAATAAGATAAATATGCATCGAAAAACTCCGGTGGGAAGTAAAATTCTCACCGGAGTTTTTTTGTGGTTTTCTATGCGCGTTGCTGTCGAATCCGTGTCGGATTTTGTCGAAATCGTGTCGAATGCTGTCGACAGGTGAGCAGATGTTAAACAATTATGTAAAAGTCTCTTGAAAAATACGACTAGATTGATAAGATAGTTGCAAACCAGAATGTTGCAGAGATTCTGAGAAGAATATTACAATGTTAGGAGAAAAGAGATGGAAAAGAGAGTATCTATCAGGGACATTGCAGAAATGCATTTGTCACAGCAGTTGGAACGAAAAAAAGCATTATTGTTAAATCTGGAACTCGATGCCTGTGCACGTCAGGGGATTCCGTGGACACCGACGCAGGGTATTCTTTCGCTGGAAGACCGCCGCAGGTATGAGATGAATCAGAGTATCATTTTGCCGAATGGCACCTTTACCAAGCAGTTTTCTCTGCCTAATTATTTCCGGGGTGAAAATGCATATGCACCGACAGGAAAAAATCTGCAGAAGTACGATGTTGCGGACAAATATATTCCGGGGATCAGAAAAGAATGTGCCGGCGGTCCGGAGGAATGGCTGGAATTCACCAGCAATTTTGATCTGGCATTGTTTTATGCCTGTTGTAAGTGGGATGAAGAACAATTGGAATGGCTTCCCATGACAGAAGCGGATATTGAGCGTCCGTTTGGCGAGGGTGAGCCGGATCCGCATTATGGTGTGATCTATATGGCAAATGCGGAAGATGCAAGATTCTTCGGTACATACGCAAATGCACCGGAGTATCATATCATGACACCGGCAGGAAGTCTGGTAGATGGCGGGAACCGGGAGTATATTTTTGCAATGCGCATGAGAGATAAAGATGAGCTGCAGAAGGATGCACGTTTTGACATCCTTGTGTTTGAACATACAGAGAAATTCTGTCAGGATGTATATGAACTGATGCAGGAATCATTGCCGGCCGGTTCCGCAGTGTTTAAAAAAAATTTAAGAAAATAAATAGTTGAGTTTTTATAGTCCTTGGAGTATGATATTTTCATGCATGTAAAAAATTGACCGTGCATAGTCCTGCCATGTCCCGGCGGGGCAGTTACAAACGTTGAATGGTAAGAGTTGACGAAGAAAACACGGAGATAAAAAATGGCAAGAAATAAAAAAAATTCCAAGAGACAGAGAAGAAAAAGAAAACTGATTTTATTTATTATTGAGATTATTATTTTGATCCTGGTTGTAGGTGCACTGTTTGTGTACAGTAAACTGGATCTGATCAAATCAAAGAAACTGGATGATACAAAGGTTGGAAAAAATGAGGTTTCCGAAGAAACTCAGAAAACATTTGAAGGATATACTACCATTGCATGTTTTGGTCTGGACAACCGTGAACAGGGTGTTTACGAGTCCGGTAACAGTGATGTGATCATGCTGATGAATATCAACAATGATACGCATGAAGTAAGTCTGATGTCTGTATATCGTGACACCTATCTGAATGTTGCCGGTGAGGGACAGGAGGAGAAGTTCCAGAAAGCCAATGCGGCTTACGCATACGGTGGACCGGAGCAGGCAGTGACGATGCTGAACCGTAACCTGGATATTGATATCGATAATTATGTAGCCTTTGATTTCAAAGCGGTTGCACAGGCGATTGATATTCTTGGTGGTGTAGATATTGATGTTGAGAGTGAGGAAGAGCGTAAATATCTGAATGATTATGTATCTTACACCAGCCAGTATGTAGGCGGAAGTGATGAAGAAGTAGAACATACCGGATTGCAGACCTTAAACGGTGTACAGGCAGTATCTTATGCACGTATCCGTTATACAGCAGGTGATGATTATAAGCGTGCGGAGCGTCAGCGCCGTGTTCTGACAGAGATGATCAAGAAGGCAAAATCTGCAAGTCTGACAGAGTTAAACAGCCTGATCAATACTGTATTTCCGCAGATTTCTACAGATCTGGACAAGAAGGACATTATCAGCATGGCAACTGTCATGATCAAATATGATATGGCAAACAGTGGTGGATTCCCGTACAGCAAAGATACCTTTACTCCGAGCAAGAGCATTGGAAGCGTGGTAGCACCATGTGATCTGGAGAGTAATGTTATCGAGCTGCACAAGAGACTGTATGGCACAGATAACTATACACCGTCTGAGACCGTTAAAAAGTACAGCGAACACATTGTGGATGTGAGCGGATATACGGCAGAATGGAAGGCGGATAACCGTTTCAGCGGACAGGATGAATTCTTTGGAAACGGAACACAGACAACCGATGATGGATCCGGTTCAACGGAGGATACAACAGAATGATGCGTTTGTTCATTTGCCCGGAATGCGGGTGGATGCGTACTGTTTCAAGACGGGCTTCTGTGGAATGTTTCAAATGCAACGGTGTGATGATGCAGCCGGTGAAATTGGAATATACTCAGTATGTCAAGATGTCGGAACAGGAACGAATGGATTATGCAGACAGTTGGATGTATATCCATCGGAAAAAGAGCAAATAGAAAATAGATCCCCATGCAGAGAAATCTGTGTGGGGATTTTTTGATTACATGTATTTAGGTAATTATCATGCTTGCAGGAGTATCCTTGAATTAACAGACAAATCGTGGTTACCAATGTGAAAAAATTAAAAAAATAACCAAAAATAACATCATATTTTCTGAAATTTTGGTTAATCTGTTTCTGCTATACCTGCTATAATGACGCTGTAACAAATAAAGAACTACTTAACAAAACCTCTTTGTAGAAGGCTGCTAAGCAATTCAGATTTTTGGAGGAAAAGATAAATGAATACTTTAAAAGCTGAAAAAAGAAGCATGGATGTCAAAGCAAAGAAACTCAGAAGAGAAGGATTCGTAACAGGTAACCTGTTCGGTAAAGCGATCGAGGGCTCTATTCCATTGAAGATGGACAGATTCGAAGTGGAACGTCTGTTAAAGACAGATCACAAAGGAAGCCAGATCATGCTGAACGTAGAAGGTCAGGATTACGATGTTCTGATCAAAGAGGTAGATTATAATGCAATGAAACGCTGTGTTGATGAGATTGATTTCCAGGCACTGGTAAGTACTGAGAAAGTTCACTCAACAGCAGCAGTTCAGATTGAAAACCGTGAGAAAGTTCTTGAGGGTGCTCTGCAGGAGTGCTTGGAGGAGATTGAATACAAAGCATTACCGGCAGCATTGGTTGACCATGTTACCGTTGATGTAGCAGGCATGAAAGTCGGCGACGTGATCCGTGTCAAAGATCTTGAGATCTCTAAGAACCCGGATGTCGATATCCACACCGATCCGGAAGCTATCGTTGTGATGGTTGATGCAATCAGAAACAGCATCCCGGAGGATGAGGAAGCTGACGAAGAAGCAGCAGAAGAGTAAAAACCATATAAATTTTCAATTCACCAAAAAATGTAAAAAAAGCGGAGTCACAGAGTTATGCGCTGTGGCTTCGTTTTTTTGTCTGCAATTTTACAATGTTCTTTATTTTGTATGCATAAAAATTCGTGGAACAGGAATCTTAAATAAAGTCAAAAATATGATTATGAGAAACCGGAGGAATTGCGATGCAGAATAATATGGAACTCGGATACGAGATGTTTTGCTATCAGTGTGAGCAGACAGCAAATGGGAAAGGCTGTACGAAACAAGGTGTGTGCGGAAAAACCCCGGAAGTAGCCAATTTGCAGGATCTGCTCATTTTTCAGTTAAAGGGAATCAGCTGTTATGGTGACATCCTTCTGAAAAAAGGGATGCGGCCGGAGAAACGTGTGGTGTCCTTTGTAGAGAACTGCCTGTTTACGACATTGACCAATGTAAATTTTGACCCGGAAGTGCATGTGAAACTTTTACAGGAAGCACAGAAGATTAAGGATGAACTGCGGCAGCAGACCGGTGGCACCGGAACGGAAAATATTTATATGGCGTACCGGCTGCCGGAGACAAAGAGTGAGATGCTGCGCACGTCACAGATTGCCGGTATTATGTATGACCAGAATCTGGATGAAGATATCCGTTCTCTTCGTCAGCTGGTGATCTATGGTCTGAAAGGGATCAGTGCCTATGGACATCAGGCACGGGAACTGGGATATTACAGTGATACGGTGGATGATTTTTACATTCAGGGACTGGCGGCAGTCACCGACGATCAGCTGACGGTGGAAGAACTGATCCAGCTGGCGATGAAGACAGGAACTATGGCATTGGAGATCATGCAGAAACTGGACGAGGCAAACACAACCGTTTACGGTAACCCATCGCCGCATGCCGTACCGATGACGTTGAAGGCAGGGCCGTTTATCATTGTTTCCGGACATGATTTTCATGATCTGGAGATGTTGCTTGCGCAGAGCCAGGGGAGTGGTGTCAATATTTATACCCACGGAGAAATGCTGCCGGGGCATGGTTACGAGGGGTTGAAAAAATATCCGCATCTGGTGGGAAACTTCGGTGGTGCATGGCAGGAGCAGCAGAAGCAGTTCGACAATATTCCGGGCTGTATTCTAATGACGACAAACTGTCTGATGAAACCGCGGGACAGTTATAAAGACCGGATATACAGCACAAACGTGGTTGGATGGGATGGTGTGAAATATATTCCCAGAAAGGAAAACGGGGAAAAAAATTTCAGCGAGATCATTCAGCAGGCATTGGCGCTTGGCGGATATGATACAGATCGGGATGTACGTCCGACAGAACCCTCTGACTGTCCGGAGTATCAGCAGGTGGACGAACTTCTGACTGGTTTTGCCCATGAGGCTACACTGAGCCATGCGGGAGAAATCGTGCAGGCCGTGAAGGACGGACAGATCCGCCACTTTTTCCTTATCGGCGGCTGTGACGGTGCCCGGCCGGGACGAAACTATTTTACCAAATTTGCACAGCTGGTGCCGGAGGACTGTGTAATCTTGACCCTGGCATGTGGAAAATACCGGTTTAACAAATTGGATTTCGGAACCGTAGCGGGGCTGCCACGTCTGCTGGATGTGGGACAGTGTAACGATGCATATTCGGCAGTGCGCATTGCGACGGCACTGGCGGATGCCTTTGACACGGATGTCAACAGCCTTCCGCTGTCCATGATCCTGTCCTGGTATGAGCAGAAAGCCGTGGCGGTATTGCTGGCGCTGCTGAGCCTTGGAATCAAAAATATTTATCTCGGACCGATTTTGCCGGCGTTTTTAAGCCCGAATGTGGTGCAGTATCTGGTGGATACGTTCCAGCTGCATCTGATCAGCAATGCGGAGGACGATATCAAAACCTGTCTGAAGCAGGAAATATAAAAGCTGGCTATGATGAAGTAGGATACGGAGAGCGCATAAGTAAAAACCGACAAAAGAAGATTTCATTTCTATTACTTCAAATCTATGTTAAACTAACAGTGTTTGAACACAGAATAAGCATTCCAATGTTTCGAGTGCATTCTTGAATTAATTATAGATGATGGAGGAAGCGCAAAATGGAATATGAGATCGAGACAGCGCATGGAAGGCTGTTTTGCAGAAGGGAAGGCAGTGGCCCTATCCTTCTGCTCATACATGGAGTAGCCTGTGACAGTGAATTTTTCCGGGAGACATCGAAACTTCTGGCAGAAACGTTTACCGTGATCAGTTATGACCGGCGGGGATACAGCCGGAGCATTGCGGCAGAGGGAGAGAACGATTTTTCTGTCTGGGCGCATGCGGAAGATGCGGCAGCGATCATTCGGATGGAGCAGAAACGGAAGGCTGAAGACGGGCAGTGCCCGGTAGAAGCAGGATTGCAGAGTGACGGGTGTAGTGTAGCCCCGAGCAAGGGAGAAGAAAATCAGATTAATGAATGTTGCACAGGTAAGAGCAATGGAAAAGCAGACCAGAGCACGGGTGTGTTTGTAGCTGGCTGCAGTGCCGGTGGTGCGGTGGCAGCAGCTCTGGCAACGAAATACCCCGAACTGGTGCGGCAGGTATTTTTGCATGAACCTCTGATGCGCGGAAGCGGAGAATTGGCAGCGGAACAGGATGCTTTCTGGGAGAAGCTGCGAAAGGGCACCGAGAAGCATCGGATCATCACCTGCATGATGCATTTTGTGAATGCCATGGGGGGTATGAACCGGGAGAAAGAAGGACAGTCCATGGAGCAGCAGAGCCGCAATCTGAAAAATCTGGAACTGTTTCTGGAAAAAGAAATGGACAGCTTTTCCGGATTGAAATTGGACGATTTTGATATATACGTTCCGGTAACGGTGGCATGTGGTTCCGATGACAGAATGGGAATGTTTCATCGTTCGGCGCATCAGGCGGCAGAAGCAAAAGGCTGGAAGTATCTGACAGTTCCGGGATACCATAATTTTGCTTCTGATGAACCGGAAGCTTTTGCAAAATGTCTTACAGAGGTGTTTGAGGATGGGCATTGATTCTGAGGAGAATAAATTGATATAGTAAATGGAGGAAAAGCAGCATGTGTACAGCAGCAGTTTACCGAACAAAAGATACGTATTTTGGCAGAACACTGGATTACGAATTTTCCTATGGGGATGAAGTGACCATCACTCCCAGGAACTATCCGTTGAAGTTTCGTCATATAGGAGCCATTGAGAAAAATTATGCGATCCTTGGAATGGCGCATGTAGTCGGGGATTATCCGCTTTATTATGATGCGATCAATGAAAAAGGGCTGGGTATGGCAGGACTGAATTTTGTTGGAAATGCAGTATATCAGGAACTGTCAAATGAAAAGAAAAAGGTGGCACAGTATGAATTTATTCTGTGGATTTTGCGTCAGTGTGCCACGGTGCAGGAAGCGAAAGACTGTCTGGTGCAGATGCAGCTGGTGGGGACTCCGTTTCATGAAAGTCTTCCGACGGCGCAGCTTCACTGGATGATCGCAGATGCGAAAGATTGTATCGTGGTGGAGTGCATGGCAGATGGCTTGCATGTGTATGACAATCCGGCAGAGGTGCTGACCAATAATCCGCCATTTCCACAGCAGATGTTTTTGCTGAACCAATATATGCATTTGTCTCCGAGACAGCCGGAAAATCATTTTTCAGATAAGCTGGATCTGCAGGCATATAGTCGTGGCATGGGTGCACTGGGACTTCCCGGGGATCTGTCTTCTAGTTCTCGCTTTGCACGGGTGGCATTTACACGACTGCATTCCATATCCGATGATTCGGAAAGCGGAAGTGTCAGTCAGTTTTTCCACATTTTAGGTTCCGTGGATCAACAGCGTGGATGCTGTGAAGTGTCGGAAGGAAAATACGAGATTACCCTGTATACTTCCTGCTGTAATCTGAATCGTGGGATTTATTATTATACAACCTATGAAAATCACCGGATTTCCGCAGTTGATATGCATAAGGAAAATCTGGATGCTGCCGGACTGATTCGTTATACACCAGTCACAGGGGAACAGATTTACCGGCAAAATTAAAAAAAAGTGTGAACTACCATATTTTTGACGATTATGATAAAATGAGGAATAAATCAGACAAATATTGAAATAAGGCTACCGCAATCCGTATAATCAAGATTACAAAGTAATTCTTCGAAATAGAATAATGGTTTTGCGCGAAGGATACAGGAGTATAAATGAAAATATGGCAAATATAATAGAAATAACAGATTTTGAATCAGCGGAACTGGATGTGTATGCACGTTATTCGGAGGTTCAGTTACTGCGGATCCATGAACCGAAACCGGGGATTTTTATCGCAGAAAGTCCAAAGGTGATCGAACGGGCGTTGGATGCGGGTTATGAGCCGATCTCCATGCTGGTGGAGCACAGACACATTGAGACACAGGCGAAAGGGCTGATTACACGATGCGGAGATATCCCGGTCTATACAGCAGAATATGAAGTGCTGACGAAGCTGACCGGCTTTGCACTGACCCGAGGAATGCTTTGTGCTATGAAACGACGTGTGCTGCCGACGGTTGCAGAGGTATGTCAGAAAGCCCATCGCATCGCAGTGCTGGAAAATGTCGTAAATCCGACAAATGTGGGAGCAATTTTCCGTTCGGCGGCGGCACTTCATATGGATGCGGTGCTGCTGACTCCGGGATGCAGCAATCCCCTGTACCGCCGGGCGATGCGCGTGAGTATGGGAACAGTATTTCAGGTGCCGTGGACGATCTTTCCGGAGAAAGAAAAGTGGCCGGAGGACGGTATGGCATGTCTGCAGAAACTGGGATTTAAAACTGCAGCCATGGCATTGCGGGATGATTCTGTGAGCATTGATGATGCCGGGCTGATGGCAGAGGACAAACTGGCAGTCGTGCTTGGTACGGAAGGGGACGGTCTGGGTGTAACTACCATTGCGGACTGTGATTACACCGTAAAGATTCCCATGGCACATGGTGTGGATTCCCTGAATGTAGCAGCAGCCAGTGCAGTGGCATTCTGGCAGCTGGGAAACAGAACATAATTTGGGGTTATGAAGATGATAAAAACAGCTACAAGCAGACAGCAATAACAATGAATCACGATCTGCAAAGCATACATAACATACATAAAATTCGTGGTTACGTAAGGAGGGTACATACAGATGAAACGTAAAAAATTAGCAGCTTTCGGGCTTGTGATCGCTTTGACAGCAAGTAGCAGTTCCGCCGCTTTTGCAGCAGCTGTCCCGGCGGCTTCCAATATGGAAACTACTGCTGTACAGCAGATGGATCAGGCGGAAGAGACAGATACCGATATTCTGAGTGACAGTGAGGTAGTCGAGTTGCAGCAGGAGATCGCTTCTTATTCCAATGATGGAATTTTACTGACAGCGGCAGCACCGTCCACCATTGGTGGTGTGGCTACTACCGATATTATAAATGCCGCCAAAGTAATGATCCGTAAATATGAGGGTAGTTACAGCTCTGTGAATGCGAACGACAACGGGGCACTTTCCATCGGAAAGATGCAGTGGCATGCGGATCGTGCGAAAAGCCTTCTGCGGATTATTATTTCCGGAGATGCTGCAAGTGCACAGGCGATCCTTGGCGATGCACTGTACAACGAGATTCTCAGTGATGCAAGCTGGAGCAAACGGATCCTGACGACTGACGAGGCAAAAAAGATGCAGACACTGCTTGCCACCACGCAGAGTCAGTTGGCGCAGGATGTGCAGGAAAATACCGATGTGACAGGGTATGTCAACGACATTTACAATCGCGGTATCCGTAATGCGGCAGCTGTTGTTTATCTGGCAGATGTTGAAAATCAGAGTGGTTCCGGTGGTGTGAAGACGATTTTATCCTATGCAAAGAATTTTGGAAATCTTGGAGATCTGACGCTGAATGAGATACATATTACTACCGTATGCTATGCATATACGAACCGGAACAGCTGGCTCAGTCAGTCAGATTCCAACCGGAAAAGTTATATTACGAGAAGGATCAATGCATATACCGATGCTTCCGGTCTCGGCTGGACATACTGTAACGCAGGGGATTACCGGATGCCGTCGGCTTCACCGGCTGCCAACAAGATCGGAATCCAGTGGCTGCAGAATGCGCTGAATCAGTATCAGAATGCTGGACTTTCTCTGGATGGAAGCTATGGACCGGCAACGAAAGCAGCGGTCAGGGCATTTCAGCAGAATGCAGGATTATCTGTGGATGGAGACGCAGGCGTGGATACGATCCGTGAGCTGATCCGCAGACTGTATTTTAATAAGGCAATCTACGGACGTTCTGAAATCATCGGTAATACCGTTACCGGTCTGGTCCAGGATACAGATGGCAGATGGGTTTATAAGGTAAATGATAAAATTGATACGACTTACACCGGACTGGCTTCAAATGAATATGGCTGGTGGTACATTTTAAACGGTGTGCTGGACTTCAGCTACAACGGTTTTGGGCGGAATGGAGACAGCTGGTGGTACTGCCGTGACGGTCAGGTGCATTTTGACGATACCGATGTGATCGAGGGAACGGTAAACGGTACATATGGCTGGTGGAAAGTAGTGAACAGCCAGGTTATTTTTGATAATGATGTATGTGCAAATGTGTATGGCTGGTGGAAGATTACAGACGGAAAAGTAGATTTTGGTTATACAGGTCTGGCACAAAATGTTGGCGGCTGGTGGTATATCCGGAATGGCGCAGTAGATTTTGATAAAAACAGCGTGCTGGAAGGAACGGTAAACGGAGATACTGCATGGTGGAATGTCCGCGGTGGCCAGGTTATCTTCCGGAGTACCGTAGCGGATAATGAGATGGGCTGGTGGCGAATCGAAAATGGAAAAGTCAACTTTGGCTACAACGGAATCGCCCAGAATGATTTTGGCTGGTGGTACATCCGGAACGGTCAGGTAGATTTTGGCTATACCGGAACGGTAACAGACGGTAACAGAACTTATCAGGTAGTCAACGGAAATGTCAATCGGCAGTAGCAGATAAAGAGAGAAAAGGAAAAGTGAAGCGATGTTATTTCAGGAACAGATAAAAATGGTAAAACAGGCGGCGCCGGAACTGGCAGCCACCACAAATGAGCAGCGGAATGCAGCTCTGGCAGCGGTGCGGACAGCACTGCAGCAGCATCAGGAAGAGATTTTTGAGGCAAACCGGCAGGATATGGAGCAGGCGGAGGCAGATGGTGTCTCCGGTCCGGTCCAGAAAAGGTTAAAATTTGATGAAGGAAAACTGCGGGATGTGATGGCAGGTATTTCAGATCTGACCGGTATGGAAGATCCGCTGTTTCAGACACAGTTTGCCCGTGAACTGGATGAAGGTCTGGTGCTGAAACGTGTCACGTGTCCCATCGGTGTCATCGGTGTGATTTTTGAGGCGCGTCCGGATGCGCTGGTACAGATCTCCGCACTGTGTATCAAGAGAGGAAACTGCGCGATATTAAAAGGGGGCAGTGAAGCCCTGCGCACAAATAACAAGCTGTTTGATATTAACCAACGTGCTGTGATCAACGCAGGAATTCAGGCAGCATGACTGATGCAGCTGGAAGCCCGTTCTGAGAAAAACGAACGCAAGGACAGTCA
>ENA-OQKO01000822-OQKO01000822.1-human-gut-metagenome-genome-assembly--contig:-NODE-822-length-24291-cov-5.688048_pt1 | contig 24291 bp, 25 predicted proteins | sample MGYA00242777_ERZ504796 | MGnify/ENA primary metagenome ERZ504796 (study PRJEB26092, sample SAMD00036404) | human gut metagenome | host: Homo sapiens | study: EMG produced TPA metagenomics assembly of... | reverse complement strand
CCGCCCAGTTACTCTCACTTGGCAGTCTCGCCTGCTGGCGTTCGGGCAGGCCTGGTGCTCGCGGGCTAAGCGCTCGGTTCCACACCTTGTCTCTGTCGCGCGCTCCACGACTTTGCCCGGTTGCGGTTGACATCACAATGCTTACCCTCCGGAAACTACGGCTGGAGGGTGTGGACTCAGAGAGGCTGACTCCCAATAATTAACCTGCTCATTTACGAAAGAAGGCCTTGAAATGCTCATGGGCAACACTCTTGAACTCCTTGGCATCACTGACTCCAACATCAAGATTACCAGATTCAGCGCAGAATCCGTCAACGGTGAGAAACGCAGACAATATCAAGGCCGCCATATCGAAACTTAGGTTGAAAGATGATATAATAGTATACAGAAATGATAAATTACCCCAGAAACTTAATAAGCGGTTGAATAAGTTTTTAAGCACTTCAGCTATGCCGAAGGCAGTAATAGGAAAGGTACCCAATGTGGCAATTATTGTTCCCAGGGGAAGTAATGGCGGTTACGTTGAATTGATAGCTGATGAAGCATATAGAAAGCGGCGAGAGTTTCTTATAAACAGTGGTGCTGATTTAGAGTTAGTGAAAAAAGAGGCTGGTTTATATATTTATAAATTGAGGTGATATTTTTATGTTGAGTAAGGAATTGGCTCGAAAATATTATCTGGAGCGAATCTATGCAGAATCACGCAAGCCGGATTATACCGAAGAAGAGCTGCGTCTTCAAAAAGAAAGAGCAAAAGAGTTGAAAGATTATGTTGAAAAACTGCGTAGAGAAAAACCTGAAAGATTAAAATCTAAGCATCCGTAAGGGTGTTTTCATTTTTTTCCATAACGTGTTTAAGAGGTGCAAACATGGCTAAAAAACGACTAGGCAATCAGAATCCTACTCAATCGGTAATTCTACCATACACTGAATCCTTGTCGGATGAAGCAATCGCAATATACGAAAAAACCGGGCTGAAGAGCTACCCGTGGCAGAAAAATCTTGTCAAGTCAATCATGGCTGTTGATGATGATGGCTTATGGGTGCATCAGAAGTTCGGTTTTTCCATACCCCGCCGTAACGGTAAAACGGAAATCATCTATATTCTTGAACTGTGGGGACTTAAGCACGGACTTAACATGCTGCATACGGCGCACAGGATCAGTACTTCTCCTTTTTATAAACAATATGTTATAGTTTAAATAATTTTAAAATCGCCCATAAACGTTGATATAATAACGTTTATAGGCGATTTTTTGTTTCTGAGTTTTCATATGTTTAAAAAAGTCTGCATACATATGAATAATTTGTTCTTTAATTTCCGTGATAATTGACGTAATTTTTCTTATCATCAACATCGATTAAATAAGAGTATACTCTAGATAAGGAAATCATTTTGAGAAACGCAGACAATATCAAGGCCGCCATATCGAAACTTAGGTTGAAAGATGATATAATAATATACAGAAATGATAAATTACCCCAAGAACTTAATCAGCGGTTGAATAAGTTTTTGAGCACTTCAGCTATGCCAAAGGCAGCAATAGGAAAGGTACCCAATGTGGCAATTATTGTTCCCAGGGTAAGTAATGGCGGTTACGTTGAGTTGATAGCTGATGAAGCATATAGAAAGCGGCGAGAGTTTCTTATAAACAGTGGTGCTAATTTAGAGTTAGTGAAAAAAGAGGCTGGTTTATATATTTATAAATTGAGGTGATATTTTTATGTTGAGTAAGGAATTGGCTCGAAAATATTATCAGGAACGAATTGATTCAGAATCTTACGATGACTATACCGAAGAAGAATTGCGTCTTCAAAAAGAAAGAGCAAAAAAGTTGGACGATTATGTTGAAAAACTGCGTAGAGAAGAACAAGAAGAATTAAAATCTAAGCATTCGTAAGGGTGCTTTTATTTTTCCATAACGTGTTTAAGAGGTGCAAACATGGCTAAAGATGACTATGATGTGGTTGTCTTTGAGCGGCTTTGATGGCGGTCCCAATGAAATGACGCTGGCGGAAGCTAAAGAAACGTACGCTAAAGGTTTGCCGATCAGGTGAGATGTGTTTGCTTGTTCAATAAAAACATGCCGTAACAACGCTTGACTTAACATTTGATATTTAGTACACTGTATTTATCATAAATGAACCGGTGAAAAAGAGGAGTAGAAAGGAAGACCGCACAGAGAGTGGACGGGTGCTGCAAAGTCCAACGGATCGACTTTTCGAAAGACACTTTCGAGGCGTGCTTGATGAAAGCACCGCGACATGGCGCGTTATCCCTGAGTTTATAAGCCAAGGTGGTACCGTGCTTTTGCGCCCTTGTCGATCAGAGATGATCGATAGGGGCTTTTTTGTTGCCGGAAAATCAACAGGAGGAATTAAAAATGAAGTACCAACGTCCAAAGGGCACTGCCGATATTTTGCCGGGCGATTCCGAAAAATGGCAATTTATCGAAAAAAAGGCACGTGCATTATTCAAAAAATTTCGCTATCAGGAAATGAGAACGCCGATTTTTGAAAACTTTGAGGTCTTTTCAAGAACGTCTGGCGAAACTTCAGACATTGTGACAAAGGAAATGTATGATTTTTTTGACAAAGGCGATCGTCACATTACGCTTCGTCCTGAAGGAACTGCCGGGGTCGTTCGCAGCTATGTGGAAAACAAGCTTTACGGACCAGAAATTCAAAAGCCGTTCAAAACATATTACATCGGACCGATGTTTCGCTATGAACGCCCGCAAGCCGGACGTTTCCGCGAATTTCACCAAATCGGCGTCGAAGCATTCGGCGTCGACAATCCGACGCTTGACGTTGAAGTCATCGCAATGGCGATCGAACTTCTCAAGAGTTTTGGTTTGAACAGTCTTAAGCTTGCTTTGAACACGCTTGGCGACAATGAGTCGCGCGCGGCTTATCGACAAGCTTTGATTGATTATCTCGAACCTTTTGAAGCAGAACTTTCAGATGATTCAAAAGAACGTCTTCACAAAAATCCGTTGCGCGTATTGGATTCAAAAGATGAAGGCGATCAAAAAATCGTTGAAGGAGCACCGTCAATTCTCGATTATTTGACGGACGATGCAAAAAAGCACTTTGAAACGGTTAAATCGTTGCTTGACGACCTTGGCATCGAATACGAAATCGATTCAAACATGGTTCGCGGCCTGGATTACTACAACCATACGATTTTTGAAATCATGAGCGATTCCAAGGTCTTTTCAGGCAAGTGGACGACCGTTTGTGCCGGCGGACGCTACAACGGTCTGGTTGAACAGCTTGGCGGACCTGAAACGCCGGGCATCGGCTTTGCTCTTGGCGTTGAGCGTTTGCTGCTTATTTTGGAGGCAGAAGAGGATGCATTTGACATCGAAAACGATCTTGACGTTTACGTTGTCGGCATCGGTGAAAGCACGAATGCCGAAACGCTTAAGATTGCAATGTCATTGAGACGCCAGGGATTCAGTGCCGATCGCGATTATCTGTCGCGCAAGCCAAAGGCGCAATTTAAGACGGCAAGCAAGCTTGATGCCAAGTATACCTTGACGATCGGCGAAACGGAACTTGCCGAAGGAAAAGCTAATTTGAAGAAAATGGAAACAGGCGAAGAAATAAGCGTTTCCTTAAATGATGTTTATGAAGACTTTGCGAAACTTGCAAAGTAGGAAAGGAAGATATTAAATGAAGCGAACGACATACGCTGGATTGGTCGATGAAAAGTATCTCGGTCAAGAAGTGGTTTTGAAAGGCTGGGTACAAAAAAGCCGTAATTTGGGAAATTTGATTTTTGCAGACCTTCGCGATCGTGAAGGCTTGGTTCAGCTTGTTTTCAGTCATGAAATTTCAGAAGAAGCATTCAAAATTGCCGAAACGCTTAAAAGCGAATACGTAATCGAAATCGTCGGCAAGGTCGTCGGTCGTGCCGATAATGCCGTCAACCCGAATATGAAAACCGGCAAAATCGAAGTTGAAACAAGCAAGGTCACGATTTTAAACGAAGCAAAAACGACTCCGTTCAGCATCGAAGACGATACGACGGCAACTGACGACACTCGTCTGCGTTATCGTTATCTCGATTTGCGTCGTCCTGAAATGCAGCGTTCTTTGATGATCAGAAATCGAATCACGCAAACCGTTCATCGTTATTTGGATGAAAACCATTTTCTTGACATCGAAACGCCTTATTTGACGCGCTCGACTCCTGAAGGTGCCCGTGATTATCTGGTTCCGTCGCGTGTTTATCCGGGACATTTCTACGCGCTTCCGCAATCACCGCAGCTCTTTAAGCAATTGCTGATGGGGGCAGGCTATGATCGCTATTATCAAATTGCGCGCTGCTTCCGTGATGAGGATCTGCGAGGTGATCGTCAGCCTGAATTTACTCAGATCGATATGGAAATGTCATTCATGACGGCTGATGAAATTCGCGAAATGACGGAAGGCTTGCTGAAAGCAGTCATGAAAGAAACTCTTGGAATCGAAATTGAAACGCCGATCAAGCAGATTACTTGGAACGAAGCGATGGATCGTTTCGGTTCAGACAAGCCGGACATTCGTTTTGGCATGGAATTGCAGGATATGGCAGAAGTCGTCAAGGGTGCCGGCTTTAAGGTCTTTGATTCGGCGCTTGAAAACGGCGGTCAGGTCAAAGCAATCGTCGTTCCTGGCGGTGCTGACAAGTATTCGCGCAAAAAGATCGAAGAAAAGCAGGAATACATCAAGCGTTTCGGCGCCAAAGGCTTGGCTTGGATGAAAGTGACGGACGAAGGCTTGGCCGGTCCCGTTTCCAAGTTCTTCAAAGAAAAGGAAGCAGAAGTCAAGGAAGCAACCGGTGCCAAAGCTGGCGACCTGTTGTTGTTCGTTGCCGACAATCGCAAGGTCGTTGCTGACTCTCTTGGATATTTGCGCGTTTCGATCGCAAAGGAACTTGATCTGATCGATAATTCCAAATTTGCGTTCATTTGGGTCGTCGACTGGCCGTTGTTTGAATATAGCGAGGAATTTGAACGCTATATCGCAGCTCATCATCCGTTCACGATGCCAAACGAAGAAGATCTGGATCTGCTTGAAACGGATCCGCACAAATGTCATGCTCAAAGCTATGACATCGTTTTGAACGGGTACGAGCTTGGCGGTGGTTCGATTCGTATCCATCGTCGCGACATCCAGGAAAAGATGTTCAAAGCGCTTGGATTTACGAAGGAAAGCGCTGAAGCACAATTCGGCTGGTTCATGGAAGCACTTGATTACGGATTCCCTCCTCATGGCGGCCTGGCTCTTGGCCTTGACCGTTTCGCAATGCTTCTTGCCGGCAAAGACAACATTCGTGAGGTGATTGCCTTCCCTAAGAATTCCAAGGCGTCAGAACCATTGACGAATGCCCCGAGCACCGTTGCCGAAAAGCAGTTGGAAGAACTGTATCTGAGAACGGAAAACAAATAGTTGACAGCAAAAATTCCTGCTTTTTGCTTGAATTTAACGAAATGCCGAACGAAGACGGTCGATTTGCGACTGGCTTTGTCCGGCATTTTTTATTTTATAAAATACAGTGCTGCTCAAGGCAAGATCTCATTTAAAATTTACAGACACGTTTTGTTTTTGGGTTGTTCCGCCATGGCAGGTGATTGTCACGAATCCGCAAAAACCCGGCCTCATCCGGGTTTTTAATTTGAGGCAGCCTCTTTTTTAATCGTTATTTTCAATGAATTTCTTTAGACCTTTGACAACATCGCCCATTGCTTCGCTGCGATATGAAGGATCGGAGATGTTGTCAAAATCCTTTTGGGTGTTGATGTAGCCCATTTCAAGCAAAACGGACGGCTGAGTGTTGTCACGGATAACGAGAAAATCTCCCTTGTCAACACCGCGATTTTCAAGTCCCAGGGCTCCGAAGCTTTGGTTGATGCAGCGTGCGAGTTTAAGCGATTTGCCGGTGTGATAGTAATATGTCGTAAATCCCGAAGCGGCATTCGGCTGATCGCAAGAATCAAAGTGAATACTGATGAAAGCATCGGCATGAACCTGTTGGGCAAGAATCGGTCTTGAAGAAAGGCTGACCGTTTTATCTGAAGAACGCGTCATGTAGACCTTGGCACCGGCATCTTCAAGCTTTTGCTCAAGTTCTTTGGCATAAAGGAGCGTGTACTTCTTTTCCATCTTGTTTTTGATTGACAATGCGCCCGAATCTGCGCCGCCGTGACCGGCATCAATGACGATCGTCGCATCGCTGAGCTTTTCGATCGGGTTCTTATAACCATCGGCAATCATCCAATCAGCGACCCATCCTGTTTTGCCGTTGTCCGTTTTAACGTGAAGCCAGTGATTCTTTCTTGAATAAACGGTCAGACGCTGTTCTTTTTTCAGAAAGCTTTTTTGCGGAAATTCAGTGCCGGGACCTTCTTTTAACACGGCATCAGTTGTTTCGACAACTATCTGATTCATATAAGTCCTGGTTCGATAGCCCAAGATGAAACCGAGTCCGAGAACAAGCAGCATGAGCAACAGGCTGCTTTTGGAGAACGGGCTTCGCTTTTGAGACTGAGACCTTTTTTGTCGAGTTTGGTTAGTCAACGAAATTTCAATCCTTTCTTTATATCTCAACATTATCAATTATAGCAAGAGTATGCTTGATTTTAAAAGAAGCAGTGAAAAAAATCGCAAAATATCCATAAGAAGTTCTTTTCATTCTCTTAAAATTTTTGCATACTATAACAGACAAGATAAATTTCGAGGTGGGAGACATGAAAAAACTATATTTGGTGCGCCACGGTCAAACGTTGTTTAACGAATTGCACATGACTCAAGGATGGTGTGATTCGCCGATGACCGAACTTGGCAAAAAACAGGCAAAAGAAGCGGGGCGATCGCTCAGGAACGTTGATTTTTCAGCAGTTTACACGTCGACTTCGGAAAGAACTTCAGATACTGCGGAATTAATCACGGACAAGCCCTATACGAGACTCAAGGCATTGAAAGAAATTTATTTCGGACTTTATGAAGGGCAGCGCGAGTTCACGCAGCCTAAAAATTGGTTCGTTGACAACACCGATGCGTTTGTTCCGTACGGAGGCGAGTCGGTTCAGGAAATGGCTGAAAGATTTGAAAATTGCGTTAAGGCAATCATGAAAAAAAAAGAAGGAAAAAATATTTTGATCGTCTCGCACGGATGCACGATCGGAACTTTTTTGGATCGCTTCGCACCGGATACGATGCAATTGATCAGAAATCAGCATGGAATTCCGAACTGCGGCATTGCGGTTTTTGAATACGAGTCTGAAACCGAGAATTTCAGGTTGGAAAATTTGGTAGATCCGCTTCGTTGGGGTCATAAAGACGATGATGTCGTAAAACTCTGAATTTTACGGTGGAAATCTTTTTGGAAAAGCAGTTTGAAAGCATATGAAAATAATGGTATCATATCTTAGAATGGTTTATGGCCTATAATGAATCAAGATTTAGGAGGAATTAACTTAGATGGCGGATATTAAATACAAACGCGTTGTTTTGAAATTGAGCGGTGAGGCATTGGCCGGTGAAGCAGGCCATGGCATCAATCCACCCGAAATCCGTAAAGTTGCCGAAGAAATCAAGGAAGTTCATGATCTCGGAGTCGAAATCGCAATCGTTGTCGGCGGCGGCAACATGTGGCGCGGCGAAGCAGGCGCAGCGATGGGAATGGAACGTGCGCAAGCCGACTACATAGGCATGCTCGGCACGGTGATGAATGCTTTGGCATTGCAGGATAATTTGGAATCGGTCGGTGTTCCGACCCGTGTTCAAACGGCGATTGAAATGCGCCAGGTTGCTGAACCTTATATCAGAAGAAAAGCCGTGCGTCACCTCGAAAAAGGCCGCATCGTGATTTTTGCCGCTGGGACCGGTTCTCCATATTTCTCAACTGATACGACTGCTGCGTTACGTGCCTCAGAAATCAACGCTGACGTCATTTTGATGGCCAAAAACGGTGTTGACGGGGTATATTCGGCAGATCCTCGTCAAGATGAAAATGCAGTCAAGTATGACAATTTGACGCATCTTGATATTATCAACAAGGGTCTTAACGTAATGGATACGACGGCATCCTCCCTTTCAATGGATAATGATATTCCGCTTGTCGTCTTCAATATGAATAAGCACGGCAACATCAAGAAAGTTGTTGTCGGTGAAAATATCGGTACGACGGTTACGAAATAATTGACAGCTTTAAAAGCCGGGTGCGCAGTTCCCGGCTTTTTTGATGCAGTCTTTTTGACGATGAAAATGTTTTTGAATTTTTCATTTTGATGTCAGATTATTTTTGACAAATTTACTTTGGTTAGATAACATAGTATTTGGTAATGATTTGGAATTATCTCGTGATATCAATGATAATTTCCTCAAAAAGGTTGACTTGAAAAAGCAACGGATACTTAAATACTTGATCGATGGTTTATCGATAATCAGGAAGGAAGAAATAACAATGGGTGTTAGTTCAGAATTAGTTAAATATCAAGAAAAGATGCAAAAAGCAGAAGCCGCTTTGCAGCATGAGCTTGGCGGGATTCGTGCCGGCGTCGCCAATGCCAGCCTGCTCAATCGCGTGATGGTTGAATATTACGGTGCTCCGACTCCGCTTAATCAAATGGCGCAGATTTCAGTCCCTGAAGCACGCGTTTTGCTTGTTACGCCATATGACAAGTCTTCTTTAAAAGACGTTGAACATGCCTTGTTGGCATCAGATCTTGGCTTGACGCCGATGAATGACGGCAGCGCGATTCGTTTGGTCATTCCGCAGCTTACCGAAGAACGACGCAAGGAACTTGCCAAGCAGGTTCGTGCAGCGGCTGAAAAGGGCAAGGTTGCGGTCAGAAACGTTCGGCGCGAAATGATGGATTCATTAAAAAAGGCACAAAAGAACGGTGACATGAGCGAAGACGTGCTTCATGATCTTGAAGACGAAGCACAAAAGATTACGGACGCTTCGATCAAGAATATTGACGGAATTACGGCTGCTAAGGAAAAAGAAATTTTGGCAGAATAGTCAGCTTTCTGAAATAACGGGGCAAACGGCGCAATTTCAGGCAGAATGCGCTCAGCTGCCCCGTTATTCTTGTATCTGCTGAAACAATATTCGGAGGTTTTGAAAAGATGTTTTCGAAATTATTTAAGACGAATTCAGAAAATGAAACTGAAGAAGTCGATTTAGATGAAAATAAGATTCCAAACCATATTGCCATCATCATGGACGGCAACGGCCGCTGGGCGCAAAGGAGACGTTTGCCGAGAGTTGCCGGACATAAGCAAGGGATGGAGAACGTAAAGGAAATTACCAAAGCAGCAAGCAATCTCGGTGTCAAAGTCTTGACGCTTTATGCATTTTCAACTGAAAATTGGAAGCGGCCCGAGTCTGAAGTCAGTTTTTTGATGGATCTTCCTTCAAAATTTTTTGACACGTTTGTTCCTGAATTGATTGAAAACAACGTCAAGGTAAACGTGATGGGGTATACGGATCAATTGCCGGAAAAGACGCAAAAAGCCGTTTTTGATGCGATTGAGCAAACAAAAAACTGCACGGGAATGATTTTGAACTTTGCCTTGAATTACGGCGGCAGAGCAGAGATCGTGACCGGCGTCAAAAAAATTGCCGAGAAGGTTCAAAATAACGAGCTTGCTGCAGATGAGATTGATGAAGAAACAATCCGCAAGAGTCTGATGACGGCATCCGTTTATCCGTATGACGATCCGGACCTTTTAATTCGGACAAGCGGTGAAGAACGCATTTCCAATTTCTTGTTGTGGCAGCTTGCTTACAGCGAGATGGTTTTCACCGATACTTTTTGGCCTGATTATTCTCCGGCTGATCTGGCGGAAGATATCAGCAAATTTCAACAACGAAATCGTCGTTTCGGCGGTCTGAACGAGGGGGACAAAAAATAATGAGAACACGTGTCATTACGGCAGTCGTGGCTTTGGCCGTTTTTATTCCGTTATTATTGATTGGCGGCGTGCCGTTTAACGTTTTGGTTTTTGCAATGGGCATTGTCGGAATGTCTGAATTTTTAATCATGAAAAAAGAGCTGATCGTTTCCGTTGAAGCATTGCTCAGTTTTATTGGCATTGCGGTGCTGCTTGCGCCTGGCCAGTGTGCAAGGTTTTTGCCGAAAAACGTCACGACGCTTGACGCTTTTTATTTCGTAATGCTTGCGCTTTTGATCTACACCGTTTTTTCAAAAAACCGTATTTCGTTCGATGATGCGGGCGTTACGGCTTTGGGTGCGCTCTATGCCGGGATGGGCTTTCATTTGATGATGCAGGCTCGTGCCCAAAGCGTTTGGGTCATCTTATATGCGCTTTTGATCGTTTGGATTACCGACTCTGGTGCTTATCTGATCGGTCGAAAGCTCGGCAAGCACAAACTTGCGCCGCATGTCAGCCCCAACAAGACGTGGGAAGGGTCAATCGGCGGAAGTCTCGTGAGCGTAATCGTCGTTGGCCTTTACCTTGCATTTTCACCGGTCAAATTTGCCTATGGACTTCCGATCATGCTGTTGTTGACGGTTGTTTTGTCTGTCGGCGGTCAGATCGGCGATTTGATCGAATCTGCCTTCAAACGTCATTATGGCGTTAAAGATTCCGGTAAAATTCTTCCGGGACACGGCGGAATTTTGGATCGCTTCGATTCATTGTTGTTTGTGTTGCCATTGATGCATTTGTTCGGTCTGATTTAGGCCAGAGAGGAATCTGCCCGTGATTACGACAATAATAACTTTTATCATCGTCTTTGGAGTATTGGTGTTCGTACATGAATTCGGGCACTATTTCTTCGCCAAGCGTTCCGGAATTTTGGTGCGTGAATTTTCCATCGGCATGGGGCCAAAAATTTACGCGTATCACAAAAACGGAACAACTTATACGCTGAGGATCTTGCCTCTTGGCGGATACGTTCGCATGGCCGGACTTGAAGATGAGGAAGATTCTTTGAAAAAAGGACAGCCGATTTCGCTGTTGTTGGACGATAACGGCATCGTCAGGAAAATCAACGCATCTTCCAAGATGACTTTGTTAAATGCAGTGCCGCTTGAGGTGTCTGCATGGGATCTTGATCAAGAATTATGGATCAAGGGTTACGAAAACGGTGACGAAACAAAAGAGGTAACCTATCAGGTCGATCACGATGCGATGATTATCGAACCAGACGGAACCGAGGTTCAGATCGCACCGCTTGACGTTCAATTTCAATCGGCGACGCTTCCTAACAGGATGATGACGAATTTTGCCGGAGCAATGAACAACTTTCTGTTGGCAATCGTTGCGTTTGCGCTCGTGGCAATAATGCAGGGCGGAGTCATTACCAATACGACGACGCTTGGTCAAGTGCAGCACGATTCCGTTGCGCAAAAAGCCGGGTTGAAAAAGGGCGACACGGTTGTTTCGATCAACGGCGAAAAGGTTGCCGATTTTTCGGAAATGGTTGCAAAAATTGATGCCAATCCGGGCAAAAAACTTGTTTTTAAGGTCAAACGCGGAAAAGATCAGGTTCTAAACATCAGCCTCAAACCAAAGACGGTGACGGAAGAAGGCAAAAAATCAGGCAAAATCGGGGTGGTTGCAAAACAAGCAGTCAACCGCTCTCCGATTGCGATTGCCGAGTACGGGTTCGTTCAAACGTGGAACGTCATGAAACAGATTTTTGCGGCTTTGGGAGCAATGCTTCACGGATTCAGCTTAAATGATCTCGGAGGACCCGTCGCGATGTATTCATATACTTCAAAAGCGGCTCAGTATGGCGTTGTCAGCGTTGTTTCGCTGCTCGCGTTTCTATCGGTCAACCTTGGAATCGTCAACCTGCTGCCGATTCCTGCTTTGGATGGCGGCAAGCTTTTGCTGAACGTTATTGAAGCTGTCAGAGGCAAGCCAATCGATCCGAATAAGGAAGTCGTTTTGACTTTGATCGGTTTCGCATTCATGCTGATTTTAATGTTTTTGGTAACGTGGAACGATATTCAGCGGTATTTCTTCCGCTGAGATGGTGTATAATATACAAGTAAAAATTTGAGAGGGGTATCTGCTTTCTATGAAACAGTCAAAATTGTTGATTCCTACTTTAAAGGAAGTGCCAAGCGATGCTGAAGCAATCAGCCACCAATTGATGCTTCGCGGTGGGTACATCAAGCAAATTACGGCGGGGATGTATGCATATCTTCCGTTGGCATATCGCGTTTTGCGCAATATTGAAACGATTATCAGAGAAGAGATGGAGAATATCGATGCGGCTGAAATGCTGGTTCCCGCTGCTCTTCCTGCGGAACTTTGGCAACAAACCGGGCGTTATGAAACATACGGCCCGAATCTTTTCAAATTCCAAGATCGTCATGACCGTGACTTCATTTTGGGACCGACGCACGAGGAAACCTTTACGACGATCGTGCGCGATGCCGTCAAGACATACAAAAAGCTGCCGATTACGCTTTATCAGATTCAAACGAAGTATCGCGATGAGAATCGTCCGCGCTTCGGGTTGCTTCGCGGCCGTGAATTTATCATGAAAGACGCATATTCGTTCCATGCTGAAGAAGAAAGTCTTGATAAGACGTTCCGCGACATGGACTCTGCTTACACGAACGTTTTCAATCGCGTCGGGCTGAACTTCCGCTCGATTATCGGTGATGCCGGAGCAATGGGCGGCAACAATTCCAAGGAGTTCATGGCGATTGCTCCGATTGGTGAAGATACGGTTGTTTATTCTGATGAAAGCGACTATGCTGCCAACTTGGAAATGGCTCAAAACAAGCGAACGATGCCAAAGTCGCATGAAACGTTGGGAGAACTGCAGAAGGTGGCAACTCCCGGAGCCAAAACGATTGATGAGGTTGCTGAATTCCTGGGTTCTTCAGCAGATCGTGAAATCAAGACGCTGCTTTTCATTGCTGATGAAAAGCCGGTCGTTGTTTTGATGCACGGAAATGACGAAGTCAATGAAGTCAAGCTTAAAAATTATCTGTCATGCGACTTCTTGCGTCCTGCCGAAGAAGACGAGGCAAGAAAATACCTCGGTGCAGGCTTCGGTTCGCTCGGCCCCGTCGGAGTTTCCGAAGAAATCGAAATTTTGGCTGATCTTGACGTTGAAAACATGGCAAATGCCAGCGTCGGCGCAAACGAGGACGGTTTCCACTACCTCAATGCCAACCTTGGTCGCGATTTCAGCGTAACTCATTTTGCAGATCTCAGAACGGTTCAAGAAGGGGAAATTTCGCCTGACGGAAAAGGCCGTCTCAAGTTCACGCGCGGAATCGAAATCGGGCATATCTTCAAGCTCGGCACGCGCTATTCCAAGGATTTGGATGCCGTCGTGCTTGACGAAAACGGACGTCAGCTTCCGATTATCATGGGATGCTACGGCATTGGCGTTTCCCGTTTGCTTTCTGCAATCGTTGAACAGCATTCTGACGAAAACGGCATCGTTTGGCCGCGTTCAATCGCGCCGTTTGACGTGCACGTGATCCCGGTCAACGTCAAGAAGGAAGAACAGGTCGAACTTTCCGAAAAGGTGACGGAATTGCTTGAAAATGCAGGGTATAAAGTCCTCGTCGATGATCGCAAGGAACGCCCGGGCGTCAAATTTGCCGATTCCGATCTGATTGGAATTCCTGCCAGAATCACGGTCGGCAAAAAGGCGGCTGAAGGCATCGTCGAAATCAAGCTGCGTCGCACGGGTGAAACGCTTGAGGTCAAGCTTGACGAATTGCTCAACTCGCTTCAGATTTTGCTCAAAGAAGAAAGCCTGGCTAAATAATTTTTGAGATAAAGCGTTTCTGATATTGTCAGGAGCGCTTTTTTTGGATAAAATTGACGCATAAATCAAAAAGGGTGATTGATATGGCGAAAACAACTTTAAGATTTGCAGAAATCGATGATGCAAACGAGCTGCTTCAAATTTATGCTCCGTACGTTGAGCAAACGGCTATCACGTTTGAATATGATGTTCCCACGGCAGCCGAATTTTCAAAAAGAATCAAAAACACCAAGGAGAAGTATCCGTACATCGTTGCGGAGATTGACGGCAAAATCATCGGCTATGCTTATGCCGGAACGTTTAAATCCAGGGCTGCCTATGACTGGGCAGTTGAAACGTCCATCTACGTTGCAAAAGACGATCGAGGTCTCGGGACGGGTACGCTGTTGTATGCCGCGCTTGAAGCGATTCTGAAACTTCAAGGCATCACCAACGTCAATGCCTGCATCACGTATGCGGATCAAGAAGATGAGCATCTTACGCACGGAAGCGTTGATTTTCACAAAAAGCATGATTATCGACTCGTCGGAAGGTTCAAAAAGTGCGGTTATAAATTTGACACGTGGTATGACATGATTTGGATGGAGAAGTTCATCTCAAAACATGTTGTTCCGATGCCTGCAATAAAATCAATCAAAGAAATTGAAGACGAAGCCGAACGGACGCTTGAATCGCTTTCGTGAAAGCATTAAGAGGATAAAAAAATAAAAGTCCGGATGAGCTGCAAGCAATTGCAACTCATCCGGACTTTGTTTTAATTTAAGATAATCACAGGACTTTTTTCAAAGCTGCTGTTTGTTTCAAACGAATTTTTCTGCAAAATATTCATGAAAGCTTGCATCGTCGGTCAGTTCCGGATGAAAAGACGAAACCAGCATGTTGTCCTGTTTGGCACAGACGACGTTGCCATCAACCGTAGCCACGGTTTGTGCTTTTTGTCCGAGTTTTGTGATGTAAGGAGCGCGGATGAAAACGAGTGGAAGCGGATCTTTTGAAATTTCAGGAATTTCTTTTTCGCATGAAAAACTGTCAAGCTGAGATCCGTAAGCGTTGCGTTTGACGGTGATGTCCATCGTTGACAGATAGCGTTCGTCTTGATCTTCAATGTTTTTGGCGAGCAAAATCATTCCTGCACAAGTCCCCCAAACGGGCAGACCTGCTTCAATCGACTGTTTCAGAGGTGCGGTCAGATTAAAGTAGTTGAGCAGACGTCCCATCGCAGTCGATTCACCGCCTGGAAGAATCAGGCCATCGACTTCTGCGATCTTTTCTTTGGTTTTGACGATGACGGGCTCGATTCCTGCGAGTTTTTTAAGCTTTTCTCGATGTTCTTCGATCGCGCCCTGCATGCCTAAGATTCCGATTTTTTTCATTTGCCTACCATCCGCGCTTGTCGAGGTGTTCTTCTTCAGGCAAAGCATCGCAGTTGATGCCGACCATGGCTTCGCCGAGATCTTCAGAAATGACAGCGAGTTTTTCAGGATCATCGTAGAACGTGGCAGCTTCGACGATTGCCTTGGCGCGTTTCTTCGGATCGCCGGATTTGAAGATGCCTGAGCCGACGAAGACGCCATCCGACCCAAGCTGGAGCATCAGGGCAGCATCGGCCGGCGTTGCAACGCCGCCGGCGGCAAAGTTGACGACCGGAAGCTTGCCGTTGTCGTGAACGTACTGAATCAGATCGAACGGCGCAGCGTATTCTTTGGCGAGATGCATCAATTCAGACTGCGACGCTGCTTGAACGCGTCGAATATCCTGCTGCATCGTCCGCATGTGGCGAACGGCTTGCGAAACGTCGCCCGTGCCTGCTTCGCCCTTGGTTCTGATCATGCTGGCTCCTTCGCCGATGCGTCTAAGCGCTTCGCCAAGGTTTCTGGCACCGCAAACGAACGGAATGTCAAACGAGGACTTGTCGATATGATTTTCGTAATCTGCCGGCGTCAAAACTTCTGATTCGTCTATGTAGTCGATTCCGATTGCCTGCAAAATCTGCGCTTCGACGAAGTGACCGATTCTTGCCTTTGCCATGACCGGAATAGAAACTGCTTCTTTGATTTCGCGAATCATTTTTGGATCCGACATGCGTGCAACGCCGCCCTCTTTGCGGATGTCCGCCGGAACGCGTTCCAAGGCCATGACGGCGACCGCCCCGGCGTCTTCTGCGATTTTGGCCTGTTCGACGTTCGTCACGTCCATGATGACTCCTCCCTTTAACATTTGAGCCAAGTTCTTGTTTAAAGTGTAGCGATCTGACATATAAAATTCCTCCTTGAATGCAGATAAGTCCCTTGATAAAATTGTAACGTAACAATTCTGAAGAATTTCCAAGAGTTAATGACATTATAATCAAAAGCGAGGTGCGTGACAATGGAACAAGACATAAAACAAGAGCTTGTATCGATACAATTGAATAGTGAGAGCACGATCCCGCTGTATGTTCAGCTTTATCGCCATATCAAACAGATGATCGAGCAGGGAAAACTGAGCACCAATTTCAAGATGCCCCCGATCAGATGGATGGCAGAAAAGCTTCAGATCAATCCGGGAACAGTTGTCAGAGCATACAAGGAGCTTGAAAAAAACGGCTTTTTAATCAGCAAGTGGGGCAGCGGCAGCTTTGTGGCTGAAGTGCCGCTTTATGAAAGCGAAGAATCAGACGAACAAACCGCGTTCGCATATCAAAGCACTGCATTTTCAGAAGGAATGATCGACATGTCAAGCGTTGCGCTCGATCCGGACAGATTTTTTGCCGAAAGCTTCAAACGCGCCGTCAATCGCGTTCTTGACGCTTCGGGCGGCAGAGCCTTTACGGTTGAAGACGATCTTGGGTGCTATTCGCTGAGAGAATCGCTTGCGCTTGAGCTTGCCAAACGCAAGATAATGACTTCGCCCCAGAACGTGCAGGTGATTTCCGGCGCTCAGCAGGGAATCGATATTTGCGCGCGCGCAATGATTGAACCTGGCGACTGCGTGTTTGCGGAAGATCCGACCTATCCCGGGGCGCTCGAATCGCTTCGGGCGAGCGGTGCCAAAATCATCGGAATTCCGATCGACGAAAATGGTCTTCGTGTTGACGAATTCGAAAGGAAGCTGGAAGTTTTTCGGCCCAAGCTGGTGTATCTGATGCCGATCGTGCAGAATCCGACGGGGCTTTCAATGTCGCAAAAAACCAAGCGCAAGATTTTGGGACTGGCGCATTTTTATGATTTTTACGTCATTGAAGACGATTATTGCAGCGGAATTTTGTACGATGAGGTCGAATCGGCTCCGCTTAAAGCCTATGACCGCGACGATCGCGTGATCTACATCAGAAGCCTGTCGCACATGTTCGTGTCCGGGATGAGACTCGGATATCTGATTACGCCGAGCAAGCTTGCAGACAGCCTGAAAAGCGTCAAGCGAATGACCGACATTCAAACTTCAGGTTTGATTCAGCGAATTTTTGACTATTATCTGCGCAGCAATTTATGGAACGAGCATAAAACAAAGCTTCAAGATTCTTATCAGCATCAATTTGCCGCTGCCTGTCGCATTCTTGATGAAAAATTCAGAGCTTCGTTTGACTGGTGTCTTCCGTCAGGCGGTTTTTGCTTTTGGATCAGACTGAAAAACGGACTTTCAGCCAAAAAAGTCGTCGAAGAATCGCGCAAGCGGGGACTGATCATTTCGAACGGAGACGCATATTACGTTTACTCCAAACCTGACGATCATTTGCGGATTTCAATCGCGCAGGTCAGCGAAGAAAAAATGGTCGAAGGCTTTGAAAGACTGGCAGAAGCGATTGCCGAGATTTCTTAGTAATTTTTTAATAATTTTCAGCAGAAAAAATGCAAGGTGCCAAAAGCCGCGTCATTCTTAGCACTCTGGCATGAACAGTGCTAAAAACAGGACGAAAAAGCCGCTGAAATCACGTTTTTATGAGTGTTATCCGCTTGACAAGATTGCCAACCTTGTGTATATTAATAATTGACTTAGCACTCAAATGTGTTAAGTGCTAAAAAGAGGTGATTGTATGTTAACTGAACGACAGCTTTTGATCCTTAAGGCAATCATTCGCGACTATACGAATGAGGGACAGCCGATCGGATCGAAACGTCTGGAACAGCAATTGCCTATTCATGCAAGTTCGGCAACGATTCGAAATGAGATGGCTGCGCTTGAAAAACTGGGCTTGATCGCAAAGGAGCATTCAAGTTCCGGGAGAATTCCTTCGGAACGAGGGTATCGCTATTACGTCGACCATATCATGAAACCTGCCAAGATAGACAGGGGCGCGGTTCAAAACATTCGACAATCGTTTGGGAACGAATTCCAAAAGGTTGATGAGATTGTCGCCACTTCGGCACGGATTTTGTCTGATCTGACGCAATACACGGCTATTTCGTTAAAACCTGAATCAGCCGACATTCGGTTGGAAGGGTTCAGGATGGTTCCGATTGGCGATCGGCAGGTCATGGTGATTCTTGTTACCAGTGACGGCACGGTTGAAAGTCAGATGTACAATCTTCCGGCCGGAATTCATGGCGACGAGCTCGAATCGGTCATTCGCGTCATTAATGACAAGGTTGTCGGCTTGTCACTGAATCAGGTGGTTGCCAAGTTGCATGAATGCTTGCCCCTCATTACGAAGTATTTGCATAAGCCTGACGGATTCATGGATGCGTTTGGCAGCATCCTTGACAAAGCGGTCAAAAAGCAGGTATACGTAAGCGGCAAGACGAATCTTTTGAGCTTTGCGCACTGGGAAGACCCGGAGCAGATTAAAGCTTTGTATTCGCTGATCGATCAGTCGGCGAACCTTGGGATGCTGCTTGAAAACAGGGACGGTGACGTTTCCGTCAAATTGGGATCCGAGCTTTCGGATGCGCTTTTGTCCCATTACAGCCTTGTTTCTGCAGCGTATGATGACGGTAATAACGGTCAGGGAATCATTGCGATTCTTGGTCCGACGAACATGCCGTACTCAAAAGTCATCGGCCTGCTCGACGCATTCAGAGATGAGCTTACGCAGCGCATCTTTGATTATTACCAGCATCTGAACTGAATTTTGAAAGAAAAGGGGTGTTTACGTGGCTGAAAAAGATCAAGAAAAAAAGCCTGAGGTTTCCGAAAAGGAAAACGTGACGGCTGAAAAGACCGTCGATCAAGACACTGCAAAAAAAGAGCCCGAAAAAAAACAATCAAGCGAGGAAACAGAAAAGAAGCTTTCAGATCTCCAAAAGAAATATGATGAGCTGGAAGACAAGTATCTGCGTGCCGAAGCCGAGATGCAGAACATGACCAAACGCTTCAAAAAAGAACAGCAGCAGCTGCTCAAATATGAAGGACAGGACCTCATTCGAGAGATTCTGCCGGTCGTCGACAACTTGAATCGCGCTTTGCAGATCGACGTCAAGGAGAACGGTTCCGAACAGCTTAAACGAGGAATCGAGATGGTTCAGCGGGACATGGAAAAGGCTTTGAAAGACAACGACGTCACAAAGATTGAAGCATTGGGACAAACTTTTGATCCGACGCTTCACCAAGCCGTTAAAGCGGTGCCCGTTGAAGAAGGACAAAAAGCCGAAACGATCGTTGAGGTCTATCAAGACGGCTATATGCTGAAGGATCGCGTTTTGCGTCCTGCAATGGTCGTTGTTGCACAGTAATTAAAGAAATCAATTAAGAAAAGGAAGAATATCTAATGGCAAAAATCATTGGTATCGATTTGGGGACGACAAACTCTGCAGTCGCAGTCCTCGAAGGCAAGGAATCAAAGATTATCACAAATCCGGAAGGCAATCGTACGACTCCTTCCGTCGTATCATTCAAGAACGGTGAAACGCAAGTCGGTGAAGTTGCCAAGCGTCAAGCAATCACGAACCCGAACACGATTTCATCAATCAAGCGTCATATGGGCGAAGAAGGCTACAAGGTAAACGTTGAAGGCAAGGAATATACTCCTCAGGAAATTTCCGCAATGATCCTTCAATACATCAAGGACTATGCTGAAAAGTATCTTGGCGAAGAAGTTACGCAAGCCGTTATCACGGTGCCTGCATACTTCAACGATTCGCAGCGTCAGGCAACAAAAGATGCCGGCAAGATTGCCGGACTCAAAGTTGAACGCATCGTCAACGAACCAACGGCCGCAGCTTTGGCTTACGGTCTTGACAAGCAGGACAAAGACGAAAAGATTCTCGTCTTCGACCTTGGCGGCGGTACGTTTGACGTTTCCATACTTGAACTTGGCGACGGCGTTTTCCAAGTTCTTTCGACAAACGGCGATACGCATCTTGGCGGTGACGATTTTGACAACAAGATCATCGACTGGCTGGTTGAAGGCTTCAAGAGCGAACACGGCATCGATCTTTCAGCTGACAAGATGGCAATGCAACGTTTGAAGGATGCTGCTGAAAAGGCCAAGAAAGACCTTTCCGGCGTAACTTCGGCACAGATTTCCCTTCCGTTCATCACGGCCGGCGCAGAAGGCCCGCTTCACTTGGAAACAACGCTGACGCGTGCTAAATTCAACGAATTGACGCAAGACCTCGTTGAACGTACGAAGATTCCCGTTCGCAATGCTTTGGCAGATGCCGGCTTGACGAATGCCGATATTGATGAAGTCATCCTGGTCGGCGGTTCAACGCGCATTCCTGCAGTCAAGGAAGCCGTTCAAGCTGAAACTGGTCACGTTCCTAACGAATCAGTCAACCCTGATGAAGCAGTTGCTTTGGGTGCTGCCATCCAAGGCGGCGTTATCACGGGTGACGTCAAAGACGTTGTCTTGCTCGACGTTACGCCTCTTTCCCTGGGGATTGAAACGATGGGCGGCGTCTTCACCAAGCTGATCGATCGCAATACGACGATTCCGACGTCCAAGTCTCAAGTCTTCTCAACGGCTGCCGACAATCAGCCTGCCGTAGACATCCACGTCCTTCAAGGCGAACGTCCGATGGCTGCCGACAACAAGACGCTCGGTCGTTTCCAATTAACGGACATTCCTGCCGCACCTCGTGGCGTTCCTCAAATTCAAGTCACGTTCGATATCGACAAGAACGGGATCGTTAACGTTTCTGCCAAGGATCTTGGCACGAACAAGGAACAAAAGATCACAATCAAGAGTTCGTCCGGTCTTTCAGACGAAGAAATCGATCGCATGGTCAAGGAAGCTAAGGAAAACGAAGAAGCCGACAAGAAACGCAAGGAAGAAGTTGATCTCAGAAACGAAGTCGATCAGCTTCTCTTCCAAACGGACAAGACTTTGGAAGAAGTCAAGGACAAGGTCGATGCTGCTGAAATCAAGAAGGTTGAAGATGCTCGCGATGCTTTGAAGAAGGCACAGGAAGCAAACAACCTTGAAGAAATGAAGACTAAAAAAGACGACCTTACGAAGGCTATCCAAGATATTTCCGTCAAATTGTATGAACAAGCACAACAGGCACAACAACAATCAGGTGCTCAAGGCGCAGCCGGAACGCAGGATGCGGGCAATGGTTCTGCAGGAAACGACGGCAATACCGTTGACGGCGATTTCAAAGAAGTCGATCCAGACGATAAGAACTAAGAGTCAAAAAAGAGCTGGATTCGTTCCGGCTCTTTTTTATTTATTGAACCTATGTTAAGCTAGATTCATAAGAATGAGAAAATTTTTGAAGGGGTATCAATATGGCAGAACAAAGAGATCCATATGACGTTTTGGGCGTTTCAAAAGACGCATCTGCTGATGAAATCAAAAAAGCATACCGCAAATTATCAAAGAAATACCATCCTGATCTGAATCATGAGCCAGGGGCTGAAGAAAAATTCAAGGAAGTCAATGAAGCTTTTGATATTTTGGGCGATCCTCAAAAGAAAGCTCAATACGATCAATTCGGCGCAGCAGGTGCGCAAGGCGGATTTGGTCAAGGGTTTGGAGGCCAAGGCTTTGGCGGTGGCGATTTTGGCGGATTTGGCGGATTCAGCGACATCTTTGATTCATTTTTCGGAGGAGGAGGCGCCTCTCGCAATCAAAATGCTCCGCGTCAGGGACGCGATCTTCAATACGAGATGCGCTTGACGTTTGAAGAGGCCATCTTCGGCAAAACGACTGAAATTCAGTATTCAAGAGAAGAAACGTGTTCAACGTGCAACGGCAGCGGTGCCAAGGCCGGGACAAGTCCCGTTACCTGTTCTCACTGCGGCGGACGCGGATTCATCCAGGTTCAGCGTCAAACGCCGCTTGGCCGCGTAATGACTCAGCAGGAATGCGACGTTTGTCATGGCACCGGCAAAGAAATCAAGGAAAAATGCACGACTTGCCATGGCGCAGGTCACGTCAGAAAGAAGCATGCCGTTCAAGTCAAGGTTCCGGCCGGCGTTGAAAACGGCAATCAGATGCGCTTGCAAGGACAAGGCGAAGCCGGCTTTAACGGTGGTTCTTACGGTGACCTGTTTATTGTCTTTGTCGTTGATCAAAGCAAAGAGTTCCGTCGTGACGGTGCCGAAATCTACTTTAATCAAGACATCAGCTTCGTTCAGGCGGCTTTGGGCGATGAAATCGAAGTCAAAACCGTCCACGGAAACGTCAAGCTCAAGATTCCGGCAGGAACGCAAACCGGCACGACTTTCCGCCTGAAAGGCAAGGGCGCGCCAAAATTGCGCGGATCCGGCAACGGTGACGAGCAGGTCACGGTCAACATCGTGACGCCAAAGAATCTCAATGAAAAGCAAAGGCTTGCTTTGAAGGCTTTTGCGGAAGCCTCCGGCAAAAAGTCGTTTGGCGAAGGATTCTTTGAAAAACTGAAGAAACAATTCAAAGACTGATTCAAAAACGGCACGGGCATCAGCAAGGCTGAAGGTCTGGGCCGTTTTTTGGACGGAAAGGCATCACTTAAATGACTCATTCAGAAAAAATGCTTGAGCTGCTCGAAAAAGGACAGCTTGAGGAAGCAAAAAAAGAATTTGGCTGGGCTTTGCGAAAAGATGACGATCAGATGATCTACAGTCTTGCAGAAGAGCTTTATTCGCTCGGATTTTCCAAACAATCCAAGCGAGCATATGAAAAATTGCTTGAACGCTATCCGGATGAAGACGGCATCAAAACGGCACTGGCCGATATCGAAATCAGCGACGGCAATGATGATCGTGCGCTTGAGCTTTTAGCGCAGATTACGCCTGATTCCGATTCATATCTGGAAGCGTTGCTTGTTTCGGCCGATTTGTATCAGACACAGGGCATGTTTGACGTCAGCGAACAGAAGCTGCTTGAGGCAAGAAGGCTTGCCCCGGATGAAACGGTGATTTTGTTTGGCCTTGCCGAACTGTATTTCAACGTCAAAGAATACCGCAAAGCTGCCCGGTGCTACCTTGATTTGGTCAAATCAGGCGTGTTGGAATTCTCAAAGGTCAACCTCGTCAGCCGACTCGGGCTTTCATACGCGGGCTTTGGCAAACTCGAAACGGCTCTTGGATATCTGGAACAGATTCCGGAAGAAGAACTTGATTCGGACACGCGGTTTCAGTTGGCGTTCATCCAGTTTCAGCAAAAAGATTTTGAAAATGCTCAAAAGAATTTCGAAAAGCTGCGCGACACGAATCCTGATTATTCGACGCTTTATCCGTACCTGACCGCAATCTATGAGCATGACGGCAACCTGGCTCAGGCTTTGAGGACGGCCCAGGAAGGACTCGGAGTCGATGAGTTCAATATGGCGCTTTATGAAAAGGCGGCAGAGCTTTCCGCAAAATGCGGAGAACCAAAAAAGGCACTCGAGTACCTCAAACATGCCAATGAGATCGATCCGGAAGACTTGAACGTGGTTCTCAAATTGAGCAGATTGCTTGTCGAATCAGGGTTTCACGAAGAAAATATCGAACTCGTCAACAAATATCTTGAAAATGATGAGGCAGATCCTGAGCTTTGCTGGAATTTGGGCAAGTCATACGCTTCGCTTGACAAATATGACGAAGCTGTGCGATATTACGTGGCAGCAGAGCGCGAATTAGGTGGAAACCCTGAATTTTTAAAGGATGCAGCCTACTTCTATCGCAATGCTGGCGAACGCAAGCGCGCCTTGGCGTGTGCGAAAAAAGCCCTGGAAACCTTCAGCGAAGACTATGAGCTTGAAATGCTGAAAGAAGAATTGGAGTTTTAAAAAAGAGTCTGGGAAGAAACCATGTCTCAAAATGAAAAACCGGATGATTTGCAGTCAATTGCAAATCTAATCCGGTTTTTTTGTATGCACGACGCTTGCTATGATGAAAATAACCCAAAATAGTTTGGCGGTAAATTTGACTGAAAGTTTGGCGCGCTGATTTATCAGGCGCTGCATTTGGCAAAATCACTGCCGGTTACGGACAAATCGATGAAAAAGGGCCTTCTGTCCGTAAATGGACTGCTCTAAAAATGGCAATTACGGACAAAATGGTCAAAAATGGCCGTTTGTCCGTAAAAATTCAGCCGTTTCGGACCCGGTTTTACGGACAAATGCTCCGAAAAGCGTCTTCTGTCCGTAAATCCCCAGTATAATGGGCAAAAATTTACGGACAAATCACTTGAAAAT
>ENA-OQKO01000820-OQKO01000820.1-human-gut-metagenome-genome-assembly--contig:-NODE-820-length-24321-cov-4.882368_pt1 | contig 24321 bp, 22 predicted proteins | sample MGYA00242777_ERZ504796 | MGnify/ENA primary metagenome ERZ504796 (study PRJEB26092, sample SAMD00036404) | human gut metagenome | host: Homo sapiens | study: EMG produced TPA metagenomics assembly of... | reverse complement strand
AAAAAACATGATTAGCACTTGTAAATCCGGTTAAAGCCATATAAAATAGAATGGAATTGCGGACACGATTTGTCTGTGTATAAGGGGGAAATAAGGAATGGACGTTACGGCAACTGTTTGGACACTGCTGCCGCCGATCATCGCGATCGCGCTTGCGCTGATCACGAAGGAGGTTTACTCCTCACTGATGATCGGTATTCTTTCGGGTGCGCTGCTCTATACGGGCTTCCATCCGCTGAAAGCCGTCGAAACGACTTTCACCATCATGGGCAGTAAATTGGGAGATAATATCAATATTTGTATCTTCCTCGTACTGCTCGGCATTTTGGTATCGCTCATCACCAAATCGGGCGCATCACGCGCATACGGTGAGTGGGCGGTCAAGACCATCCGCAGCCGGCGCGGCGCGTCGTTTGCGACCTCGTTCCTCGGAATGTTCATTTTCGTGGACGATTACTTCAACTGCCTCACCGTCGGCACGGTCATGCGCCCGGTGACGGACAAGTACAGCATTTCCCGGGCAAAGCTGGCGTACATCATCGATGCAACGGCGGCTCCGGTCTGCATCATTGCGCCGATTTCTTCCTGGGCGGCAGCCGTCAACTCTTACGTTCCGGCGGGCAGCTCCATGTCCGGTTTTGAGATGTTCGTTAAAACCATTCCGTTCAACCTCTATGCAATTTTAACCCTGTATATGGTGTTCTTCACCTCCATTGTAGGCTTCGATTTCGGCCTGATGAAAAAGCATGAAGAGAACGCGGCCAAAGGTGATCTGTTCACCTCCGGCGGGGAAGAGTTCCAGAACCAGGAAACAAAAGACCCGACCGAGGGCGGCAAATACGCCAAAGGCAAGGCCATCGATCTGATTGCGCCCATGGTCGTCATGATTGCAACGGCAATCGCAGCTATGATCTGGACCGGCCACCTGAACGGCGGCCAGAATCTGGTGGAGGACTTTGCCAACTGTTCTTCTTCGGAAGCGTTGGTGTTTGCCGGTTTGGTCACAGTGGGATTCCTGCTGCTTCTGTATCTGCCGCGCCGTGTCATCGGCTTCAAGGATTTTATGAATTCCGTTCCCGAAGGTGGCAAGCTTATGATGCCCGCCATCCTGATTTTAGTGCTGGCCTGGACTCTGAAAGGTATGACGGACGCCCTGGGTATCGGTACCTTTGTACGTTCGGCCATCAATCTGAATTCCAGCCTGATGAACTTTGTGCCGCTGGTCATCTTCTGCATTGCAATTTTTATTGCCTTTTCTTCCGGCACCAGCTGGGGCACCTTTGCTATTTTTGTGCCCATCGTGGTCAACATGTTTGCTGAACTGGACCCGACCATGATGATCATTTCTGTAGCGGCTGTCCTGGCTGGTGCTGTCTGCGGTGACCATATTTCGCCTATTTCTGATACTACCATCATCTCCAGCTCCGGTGCCCAGTCCAACCATATCAACCATGTGCAAACCCAGATGCAGTACGCCTTTGTGGTCATTGCCGTGTGTGCTGTTGGCTACCTGATCGCCGGCTTTACCGAAAACTGGTGGCTGACCCTGCTTTGCTCGCTGGTGATTTTGACCGGAGTGCTGTTGGAGATAAGGAAGAGAGAAATGTGCGGCCGATAAACCATACTGACGTAGCATCATCAAAAAGAACCTGCTTTGCACACTATATGGGGCACTAAAACCGGTCGTGTTTTACAGTTATATGAACTATATATGAACTAAAACGCCAAACTTTTGGCCCCTGCGGCACAAAATTGGCACAGCTTTTTCAGAAGGTTTGAGGAGATGGCGAAAAACAAGAGAAAACAATGAGAATCCATGAGTTTATCACCTGCTTCGTAAAACTGTTGTTGCGTACCCGATGCAGAGGGGCCGGCCTTCTTTACATGGCTGCCGAAGATGTTTGGTAAAAGAGTTGTAGTTACCGTCCATGGGGAGTGTGAAATAATACGCGGCTGTCATAATAGGGACAAGGGTACGGCAGAGAACAAAAGGCTCCGCGACCCGAAGTTCATATTTTCTTACCCGAAGAATGAACGACTGATCTTTCTAAGCGGCAGAAATGGTGCGCAGGAAGAAATCTCGACCATGAGGGTGGGGTGACAGCCAGCGGACAGGCATAAGAGCCTATCCGCTATTTGTGTTGCCTAAAAATATATTGTCTCTATGTGAAACAGATGAGAAAAGCGTTTTGGCGAATAGAATACTTAAACTACTATAAAAGAAAAGAGGTTATCACCTATGCCCAGAACGAAAGGCAGCAAGAACCGTCCCAAAACCAATACCACCAAAGATTACGCATCCCAGATCGCAGAGAAGCAGGAATCTATCGTTTCCCTGACTGCAGAGATCGCATCCATCACCACAAACATTGATACTTTAAAAGCTGATCTGAAAGAGAAGAAGAATGCTCTGAAGAAGGCCGAAAAAGAAGTGGCAACGCTGGAATCGAAGAAGGCAAAGGCAGATGCTAAGGCCGCAGAAGAAGCAAAGAAGGCAGAAGCCGAGGCTGTGGTTAAGAAGCTGCTGGCAAGCGGCATGAGTGCGGACGAGATCCTCGAAAAGCTGAAATAAACAAGAACCAAAAAAATAAATGCCATGTGGACAAACTGAACTCCAGCGAGAAGTTCACATGGTATATTTTGAAGGTGGCTATATAGTTTATAACGAAAATAAAAAGGAGCGTGACACAAAATGAACTTATCAAAAATACATCACATTGCAATCATCGTATCCGATTATGAAGCCGCAAAGGATTTCTATGTAAACAAACTGGGATTCTCAGTCATCAGAGAAAACTATCGCCCAGAGCGTAAGGACTGGAAGCTGGATCTGCGAGTGAATGAACACACAGAGCTGGAGATTTTCGCTGAGGAAAATCCTCCGAAGCGTGTGAACCGCCCGGAAGCCTGTGGGCTACGTCATCTTGCGTTCTGCGTGGATAGCGTGGAGCAGACGGTCAGAGAACTGGTAGAAGTTGGCATTGAATGTGAGCCAATTCGTGTGGATGATTACACCGGCAAGAAGATGACATTCTTCCATGACCCGGACGGACTGCCGTTGGAGCTGTATGAGTAAAATGAAGAAAACAAGAAAACCAGGCGGTGGTCGGAAGAAGCTGAAGCCGGAGTACGATGCCGGGAAGAATCTGAAAGAGCAGATGGAAAGTGCTGTGGAGCTTTATGATTCTGAGATGTCCTTGCAGGCCATCGGAGATGAGTTGGGATTAAATCCCATCAAGGTACGGAAGCTGCTCATCACGGCTGGTGTGTATGAATCTGAAGTGGCGGAGAAGGTGCAAGCTACCTTTCAAGAATACCGAGAAACACAGGACTACAAAACCTCCATACTTTCAAACGCAAACATTCTTCAGCTTTCCAAAGCCTCTGTCACTTCGTACCTGCCTTATAAAAAAGGTGTGTACTTCCCAAGCACAGCAGAAAAAGAGAAGATCAGTGTTGGAGCAGAACGGCAGCGGAGATACAGAGCAATGAAGCGGTGGAGGACTGATCCGACAGAAGAAAACTTTTGGGGAGTGGTTTTGGCTTATGCTGGTGTGAAATTCAAAACTTACTCCGGGTTGCCATTCTCTTACGAAATTAAAAAAGGCAGGAACGGCGAGTACACGAAAGAACTGTGGATTGACAGGCGGGAGAACAGTAAAAGCCTGGCATGGAGTTCTATAGTTTTGGCGCTGAAGAATATTAAAGGAGAAGTGGTAGACCGCCCGAAAGCTCTGGGCGATATCCGGGGCGTGACCTACATCTACGGGATGTTCTATCGGTTCGGTCTGATGGATGTGCCAGATGAGGTAAAGGAGAAGATGGGCCGTCCAAAAGACCGCAAAAAATAGGTTGCTATGTGCAAAAGTCTACGGTAATATGTGCCATGTATGTGTTCAATAGAAGATTTATTTGAGAATAAAAATGAAATGGTACCATCATTTCGGGTCTATAATACATTGGCTTTTTCACTTTTGCACAGAGAACAAGATGAAAAATTTACGGATATTGAAAATGAATTTAGAATTATCGCATATGATTGTCCGAGAGTGAAAAATGGAAAATTGATACAGATACCAAGAGAAACAATGATTTATGGAACCTATGGAATAAAATATAAAGGTATATTAGAGGCTGCAACAGACACGGTATTCAAAAGCAACAGTTTTGCTTTTAGTAATCCGAATAAAATGCTAAGTAGTATTCTTAGAGATGAGCATGGTGGAATTACGATAGATAGTAAATTTAAACCAATTGATATAAGGAAAATTTCGAGTGATTATAGATTTTTAGGTGGAAAGGCTGAGTGTGAAAAATATATAAAGGAAATGCTCATCCGAAAACCAAAAGAAAAATATGTGAATAGGACTGTATTAAGAAAACATAATTTAAATGATGAAAATATGCAAGATGCAAAATATGTTTCGGGTTATGAAAAAGTAGAGTATTGAATTAAAAGGAAGCATGCAGAAGATAAAAGGTGAACTTTCAGTAATTTTTCCACTCCCTTAAAACTCGCTTTACGTTAAATTGGTATCTGCAGCGTGCACAATGTGACGGTAGATTATGCATTCCAGGATATCAATGACATTCCGGGCGTTTTGCCGGAAGGCAGAACGAAACCGTGGGGAACAGGACAGGCTGTTCTTGCAGCGAAGGATGTGCTGACAACTCCGTTTATCGTGATCAATGCGGATGATTATTATGGAAAAGAAGGATTCCGTGCGGTTCATGAGTATCTGGTAAATGGCGGGCAGTCCTGTATGGCCGGTTTTGTTCTGAAAAATACTTTGTCAGATAATGGCGGAGTTACTCGTGGTATCTGTAAAATGGATGCGGAAAACAACCTGACGGAAGTTGTAGAAACAAAGAATATCGTTAAGAATGCAGAGGGTGCAGAAGCTGATGAAGTGAAGCTGGATGTTGATTCTTTGGTTTCCATGAATATGTGGGGACTTACTCTTGATTTCCTGAAAACACTGGAAGAGGGATTTAAAGAATTTTTTGAAAAAGAAGTTCCGGCGAATCCGCTGAAAGCAGAATATCTGATTCCGACATTTATCGGAGAGTTGTTAGCAGAAGGAAAGATGTCTGTGAAGGTGCTGCGCACCAATGACACCTGGTACGGAATGACTTACAAAGAAGATGTTGCAGCAGTAAAAGAAAGCTTCAGTAAGATGCTGGAGAACGGTACATATAAGGGAGATTTATTCTCTGATCTGTAATGCATGTAGCCACGGGAAACCGTGGCTATTGCTGATTTTGAAATTTTTGAAATTCTTTCGGTAAACAGAAAGAATGCTTCAACATAACGTATGATGAGGATGGAGAGAAGTATGGTAAGATATAAAATAGTATTTAGAAAAGAAGTACTGAGGAACGAAAGTAGAGAGTAGATATATGAAGGGACCAACTCAATACAATTTTGCAAATGATAATTCAACGTTAAATGCAACGCAAATAGTAAATTACATTGATCAAAGAAAGATTCCTAAGATGCTGACGCCTGATCCAGTACCATACAGTCATTATGTCAGCCAAAATAATGAATATGAAATTATTAAAAAGTTAGAGAAAAATAGAAAAGTATTTTTACATGGCGTAGGTGGGATTGGAAAGACAACATTAGCTAAAAGGATATATGAATTATCAAAAAAGAGATATGATCATTTGGCATGGATTGATTTTAAAGGAAATTGGAAAACATCTCTGGTAAATGGAATATTTACATCATTTTTTCATTTTGAAAAAAATATAACAGAGGATGAAAAATACAATAGAATAATTGAATGTCTTACCAATTTACATGAAGGAAAAAATATTTTAATTGTTGTAGACAATTTTAATATACCAGAAAAGGGGGCTTTGAATGAAATTCTGAGATTGTCAGCAACGATTCTTATTACGACACGATGTAATTTTCAAAATAGTAAATACTATTATGATTTAACTCCATTGGATACTGAACACGGAAAGAAATTATTTATACAGAATTATATCACTCCGGAAAGACTTACTTTTGCAGATGATACTTATATTGAAGAAATTGTTAAGATTTCCCGAGGCTATCCATTAGCTATTGAATTGATAGCCAGAGCAATTAGTTATCAAAATATTCAAATCAAAGAGTTTCTGGAAGAATTGAAATCTAAAGAATATGAAATAAAAGCTTTTGATTTGTCGGCAGATTCTGATTGGAATGGATTGCAAAATGAAAAAATTGCCGGGCAGTTAAGTAAAGTATATCAGCTTTCTGAACTGAGTCCAGAAGAAGTCCAGTTGCTTAAAATTATTAGCATTTTACCTGCCAATTCTGTCATAGCCTCTAATGATTTGCAGAAATATGTTCCTTTTGATTGTAAGAACGCACAGATTTCTTTAGTTTGTAGAGGTTGGATTACACAGTCTCAATATGGATTTTTTATGCACGAGATAGTATGTGTTAGTATTTATAAGTATAATGCAATTTCATATAATGAGTGTGAATTATTATTGACTGAACTGGAAAAAAGTACAAAGGTATCACCTGAGACAAATGTTATATCTGCATTAAAGTATGCAAAATATGTCTATAATATAATAAATATTAAGAGGTTAGATTTGAAATTCAGCAGACACTTGTTTTTGAAGGAAGCTGCACTGGTGTTTAAAGAAACAGGAAATTATAATCAGGCAATCGAATTATTGGAGGTTCTTATATCTGTATATGATGAGAAGAATGTTGAAGATAAAAATGTTTTAGCTGAAGTATATAATAACTATTCTAAAGTTCTTAGTATGGAGGGAAACACGGAGATTGCATTGGGAAAAGCTTTAGATGCAGAAAGATTGATTGATTCAATATCTGAAGATAGTGATAAAGAGTATTATCTAAAGAAAATGATTATTAAGAAGACGGTTGCTATGGACTATGCTCATTTGAAAAAATATAAAGAAGCGTTGTCCAAGATAAAAGAGGCTTTAAAAATTGTAGATTTTATTTCACAAGATATGCATTATCAGGTTACGAATTTATATTCCGATTATGCAAGGCTTCTTTTGGATACCGGTGATATTTTGAAAAGTATAGATAATTATAAAAAAGTATTAACAGATTATGATTCTCAGGGAATTGAAGAAAATAGCCCTTGGAGATATACGACGTATACTCATTTGGCAAATGCATATGCTTTGAATAGACAAATGATTAATGCTAATAATTATGCTTTTCAGGCACTAACTGGAAAATATTCTATTTATTCAGAAAATAATTATGCTATAGCAAATGCATTATTAAGTATGGCCAATATTTATCAATCTGAAAAAAATTTATGGGATGTTGCGGAAGTGTTTTACAAGAAAGCAATTTCCATATTTAAGAAAGACGATATGTCGGATAATTATTGTAGATGTTTGGCTGGTTTGTCTGGTGTAACGCAGAATATAGATTTAGCAATAAAGGCTTATGATATTCTTCAGTCAGGTAATAAAGTATATGATATTTATACATATTTAGATGTAATAGAGGCATTGATGCCTACAGAACCAGAAAAAGCACTACAGTTGGGTACGGAAGCGTTAAATTTATATATTTCACAAAAAGACCAATCAGTTATTCAATATGTGTATGCTTTAATGGGAAAAGCCAGCTATTTGCTAGATGATAACGATAAGGCAGAAACATATCTAAGAAGTATCGATATATCACATATTAAAGACTCAACATATTTTCAGCAAGCAACGGAGAAAATTGAAGCAAGTATACCTTTATTAAAAATGTATTCAGAAGAAGGGAGTTTTGGAATAATGGATAAAGATAATGGTGTAATATTTACAGTAAATGGAGGACAGCTCAATATAAGTAAAGATGATTCAACGTTATATGCCAATCAATATAATACGAGCAATAATAGTCAGCAAGAAGAGTTGGAAAATGTTATTAAAGCAATTAAAGAAGATATATCTTCTTTAGAAAAACAAAAAGCAGATGAACTTATGGACATAATAGATATGGTTAAGACAGAATTGGCTAAACCGGCACCACAACCGTCTAGGTTAAGAAATTGTGTTACGTTGCTTGGGCCTATGTTTACAGTGGCTAATGGTATTCCAACATTGCTTGCTAATTTGCATGGATTTCAAGACTTGATTTTACAAATTATTAAATAGAGATTAGCAGGGTAAGGTGTTAAAAGCCTAACGAGGACTATGGCGCTTTTGGTGCTGAAAAATGAATATTTCTGTGCGGTAACACCGCAAATCCGGCAAACAGGAAAATGTGGCTATTGCTGATTTTGAAATATTTTCGGAAAACAGAAAGTGCTTTATGGTATACTGTATGATGAGGATGAAATGAAGTAGGGTAAAATATAGAATAATAAACGATATGAGGAGGTAGAATTTGAATCAGGAAATATTAAATTTTATAGATAAATATGTAAAAGAGATTAAAGATAATAGTGCGGCTATGTTTATTGGAGCTGGCTTTTCAAAGAGTGCAGGATATGTTGATTGGAAAAACTTACTTAGAAGTGTAGCTGAAGATTTAGGTCTGGATATAGATAAGGAATATGATTTGGTATCTTTGGCTCAGTACTGTTATAACAGAAATAGGAATAGAAGTATTATTAACGATATGATTTTTGAAGAGTTTACAAAAGAGAAAGACATTGATGAAAATCATCGTATTATTGCCAGATTGCCTATTTCTACATATTGGACAACAAATTATGATTCATTAATTGAAGATGCTTTAACAAAGGAAAAGAAAATTGTTGATGTAAAACATAATAATAAACAGTTGTCACTTACTAAACCGCACCGAGATGCAATTGTATATAAAATGCATGGTGATAAAAGCAATCCGGACGAGGCAATTCTTATAAAGGATGACTATGAAAAGTATTATAGAGAGCATGCTCAATTTATTACGGCATTAAGTGGTGATTTGATTTCAAAGACGTTTTTATTTATTGGCTTCAGTTTCACAGATCCTAATATCGACTATATTTTAAGTCGAGTCAGAATTGATTATGGACAGAATAATCGGCAGCATTATGCTATTATGCGTAGGGTAAAAAGAAAAGATTATAAAGACAAAGCGGAATATGAATATGCAAAACGAAAGCATGAGCTTTTTATTGCGGATCTTATTCGTTATAATATTCGAGCTTTGTTGATAGATGAATATGATGAAATTACGGATATTTTGAATGAAATAAGTAGAAGATTAAATCAAAATAATGTTTTTATTTCAGGAAGTGCAGTGGAATATGGTGATTATACAGAAAGTGATGCTATAGATTTTATTACATCATTGAGCCAACGCTTGATTGCTGCAGATTATAATATAATTTCTGGATTTGGTCTGGGAATTGGAAGTGCAGTGATTACTGGTGCACTGCAGGAAATATATATAAATAGAAAGATTATAAATGATGATAGACTCTTGTTGAGACCATTTCCGCATGGGATTAAAGATGATACAACGAGAAAAGAATTATGGAAACAGTACAGAGAAGATATGATATCACGGGCAGGAATATCTGTTTATTTGTTTGGAAACAAACTGGATAATGGTCATATAGTGCCAGCTAATGGTGTGAAATCAGAATATGAAATAGCAGTAGATAAACATAATTTGATAGTGCCGGTAGGGTGTACGGGATATGTCGCACAAGAGATATGGAATGAAGTAAATGAGAAGCTGGATGCTTATTATACAAATGTAGACAAAAATTTAAAGAAGGCTTTTGCTAAGTTAAACGAAAAAACAGGGAAAGAAGAACTGATAGAAAATATTATTGCGTTTATTGAATTATTTAAAAAAGGAAAATATAAGCCGATATAATACGAAAGGAGAAGTGATTTTATGTCACATAAAACATTTATTTCATATAAATGGAGTGAAGCACAGAAATTAAGAGATGATATTATTGATGCTCTTAAAGAAAAGGCATCATATTATAAAGGGGAAACAAGCGATTCACCTGATTTGACAGATACAACGACAGATAATATCAAGAAAAATCTAAGAGATATGATGTATGATACATCTGTGACAATAGTGATTATTTCGCCGCATATGAAAGAGAGTAAATGGATAGATTGGGAAATAGAGTATTGTTTGAAGGATGAAACACGAAAGGGAAGAACTTCTCATAATAACGGAATAGTTGGTGTTATTATGAAATACAAGGGGGGGGTTATGATTGGTTCAAAGCAACACAAAAAAATGAAGATGGTTGTTCATCAATAGTATATGAAGAATCAAAAGTATACGATATTATTAATAATAATCGTTTTAATCAGAATCCACCTAAATATAGTTGTGATGTATGTAAAACAGTTAATTCATTAACTGGATCGTATATTGCATATGTAGAAGAGGAAACATTTTTGAAAAATCCGGATAAATACATTAATAATGCTTATGATAAGAGTGAGAATGATGCAGCTGGTTATAAATTAACAAAGACAAGGTGAAGTGTTGCACGAGAAGATAAAAAAATATAATTAATAAATTTGAGGTAAGATAATATGTCGGGATATGCAAAAAGAGGTTTTGATAAGTATATCGTAGATCAACAGGTTAAATTTTATAAGATTTTTAAACGTGATGTTTTGCCTGTTCTTCCTGGCTTTTATACTTTTGATGAAATCTACTCTATATTCGAAGAGTACTATCCGTTTGATTTACGAGCATTTGAATTTGAACTTAATGGATATCGACACCAGGATAAAACTCTTAGTAAAATTCAACACAGAAAAAGATATTATGTTAAATCACCAAAAAAATATCTTGAGTGTGGACGTGGATTTGAATATGCATTATCACCTAAATTTATTTCAGCTAGAGCAGAAACAATAGAAGAAAACAATAGAAAAGTTCAAAAAGAAAAATTTGTTGAAAAAAGGAATAAAGCTAATGCCAAAATGCAGATAAAGATAAACAAAGCTCAAAATTTGGCACAGGAAATGGAACCAGAGTTTTTGGATAAATTAACGGGATTGTATTTGAAAAAGACAAGTACACAGAAAGACAGAGTGTATATTTTACATGAACTTTATAAATATGATTGTAAAAAAGTAACTGATTTTTTACAGAGAGAAATGAATGCGCAACAGAATTTTCAGTTACGGGAAATGGTAATGAAACACTTACAGGACTATGGTTATTCGCCTAAACTTAAGCGAAAAGATGCAATTCCATTTCATACAAAAAATAAGAAAAAACGTGAAAAAATAAAACAATATCGAAATGAGCGTTTTGATATAAGTGGAATTCCAGAAGAATTATCATATTTAATTGAGAACCATAAATCTCAGGGATTAAAAAGCTATGATTATTTTATATCACATAGCTATTTGGATCATGACGAGGTTCAAAAGTTAATTAAATGTTTAAATCGTGATGACATTAATGTGTATTGTGATTGGATTTCTGATAGAGATTATTTAAAACGATTTTTAGTCTGTGAGGATACGTTAAAAGTAATAAGAAAAAGAATTGATATTTCTAAGGCAGTATTGTTTGCGGACAGCGAAAACTCTAGAAAATCGATGTGGGTTGCGTATGAACTTCAATATGCAGAGAAAACACACAAACCTATTTATACAGTTGGTTTTGATGGCATGAAGGAAATTAATGAACTTAAGGATTATTGGTTTAGGGATATTAGAGTGGAAAAGGTACCATTATAATGAATGATAAGTAATTAAATATTTTGAACTTTTTCATGAAGATAATGTGTATGATGTTAATTTTGCGACATTCATGAGTGATAGGGTATAGAGGTAGGATTGGCAATTGACATTCTTAGCCCATTTTGTTATATTAAAATTACATATCTGGGAAAGTTCTTTAACCGTTCGGTTATCTAATCCCCATATGAGAAAACAAGAAAAACATGGCGGAGAAGATGGAACGGAACATGTAAGACATCGGCATTCTTCTTTGCCATCATAAGAAGGGAGAATGTGGATGCAGAGAAGAAAACTGGAAGAATTGAGTCTGATGGATGATTTCCTGTTTAATGCAATGTTGACTCATCTGGAAACAGGAGAGAAATTTACCAATAAGATTCTGAAGCTGTTATTTAATCGTGAGTTCAAAAATCTGAGGGTAAGTGTACAGAAATTTTATGCAGGGATGAATACAGATCTGCGAGGGGCAAGGTTGGATGTCTGTATTGAAGGAGATTGTGTAAGTATCGAGGGAGATGAGATTCCTTCGGTATATGATGTGGAACCGGATCAGAACAATAAGGCAAAAGATATTGGTTTCTGAATTACATGGAGAACACGGATCAGAATAATGCAGTGAATGAAGATTTGAAAGACATCCAGAAAATGGTGGATGTAGTCAAGCAAGACGGGGAGGTGTCATTGCAGTATATGAAGAGTTTTGAACATGACCAGTTGATGTATGAAGAAGGACGTCTGGCAGAAATAAAAAACACAGAACGGGAAAAGAAGCGTGCAGATATGGCGCAGAGTCGGATTAAGGAATTAGAGGCAGAGCTGAAAAAATATAGGAAAAAAACTACGGCGTAGGATAAATTGTAACAATGAAGATAGCCACGGGAAACCGTGGCTATTATGATATCTGGGAAAACTCGCTTTACGTAAAAATGGTTTCATGATATCATTATTTTTATAAATGATGTTTTCGTGGAACCTTTTTTGTTTTGTGGAGGTGCAGGAATGATGGGAAAGAAAAAATTACCAATTGGAATAGAGAGTTTTGAAGAAATCCGAAAAGAAGGCTTCTATTATGTTGATAAAACGGGAGTGATTGGACAGCTTCTTGAAAAATGGGGGAAGGTAAATCTTTTCACCCGCCCGAGACGTTTTGGTAAATCTTTAAATATGAGCATGCTGAAGGCTTTTTTTGAAATTGGTGGAGATTCTGCATTGTTCGAAGGATTGAAGATTTCGGAGAAGAAAGAACTTTGTGAGAAATATATGGGGCAGTTTCCGGTAATCTCTATCAGTCTAAAGAGTGTAGAAGGATTGTCTTTTGAAGCGGCGAAAAAAGCTTTAAAGGATATTTTAGGTGTGGAGGCTGGGAGATTTTATTTCCTGACAAAAAGCAGTAAGCTTACAGCTGAAGAAATAGAATCTTATAAAGCACTGCTCAGGGTAGGTGAGACAGGCGATTTTCTGATGTCCGATACAGCAATGGAGAAAGCTCTTTTGAGGTTATCGTCACTGCTTTGTAAACATTACGGAAAACAGGTGATCCTTCTGATTGACGAATACGATGTGCCGCTGGATAAGGCATTTCAGTATGGGTATTATGATGAGATGGTATCATTGATCAGAAATATGTTTGGGAATGCATTAAAGACGAATCCGAATCTGTATTTTGCTGTGTTGACAGGATGTCTGAGAATTTCGAAGGAAAGCATCTTTACTGGTCTTAATAATCTGAAAGTGCTGACGCTTACGGATGTGAGATTTGATGAATATTTTGGATTTACAGATACAGAAGTAAAGGATATGCTGGAATATTATGGATTATCTGAGCATTATGGAGAAGTTAAAGAATGGTATGACGGATATCGTTTTGGAAATGTGGAAGTGTATTGTCCGTGGGATGTGATCAATTACTGCGATCTTTTAAAAGCAGATCCGAATGCACTGCCACAGGATTACTGGTCTAACACAAGTGGAAATGCAATGGTGCGCAGATTTATTGATAAGGCGGATACTCAGACTCGTGATGAGATTGAGCGGCTGATCGCCGGCGATGAGATCTTGAAGGAAATTCATCAGGAACTGACATATAATGAACTGGACAGCAGCATCGAAGTGATGTTGGGTTGATGGAGAAACAAATGATTACAAAGGTAAATTTTGGTAAGAGAATAAGTGATTTACGAATCGGGGGGGGGCAAAACTCAGCTCGTGAAATGAGCCTTGTGCTGGGACAGAACCCGAGTTATATTAATCGGATTGAAAATGGCAAAGCACTGCCATCGATGCAGGGATTTTTCAGCATCTGTGAGTATCTGCAGATCACACCGGGTGATTTTTTTAATGAGGATTCAGAAGCTCCGCGGGAAGTGCGGGAGTTGATGGAGAAGATTGAGAAGCTTACACCTGAACAGAGGACTCTGATCAGACAGGTAGTTGAGCAGTTTTTGGGAGAATAATTCCATAAAAGATAAGCAGGAGACCTTTACGGCCGCCTGCTTATCTTTTATATTGTGAGTAAATTTCTGAAATCAAACACATCTTCTTCATCCATCAGGCGTTCCATTTCATTGAGATTCGGATCGGAGTGTTCAAGTTCTCTTGAGAATCGATAGCAGATGGAAATCATATCTTCAAAGGTAAAATGACGGTCATTTTTTAACCAGGTTCCTACGGCAAGTTCGTGGATCATGAAGGTGCAGATGACAGCCATTTTGACTTTGGCAAAGATCTGATTGTCATAAACGGCTCCACAGAAGTAGGTATAGATCCAGTAGAGGAGAAGCTGTTCTTCGTGAACCGTCCAGTCTGGATAATCGTGTGCGAAGGCGGCATAAATTTCTGTAAGCTCCGTATCACTTTGGCAGGAATCATAAAGTGGAACGAGTGTTTTTCGAAGGTATGTATGCCAGCCTGGGCGAAGAACCTCCATCTGTGGGATAACTGTGCGCCAGATCTGTTTGCTCAGGGCAAGCAGGGAGGCTGTATCAGCGGTAGAATCTTTGCAGGGCTGTTCAGAAGTTACCAGACAATCGTTATTCCATTTCTGGATCTTATTCAGAAATTTCTCGCCATATCCGGATTTTTGATGCCGACCGCAGATATCTTCCCACTGGAACAGCTCATTTTTGACCAGACTGAGCTGGAAATCATGCGCACATGCCAGAAGTTTCTGACGGCGTAATCTGACCGGTATTGAGCGATCCTGAATCACGGAGAAAAGATAATCTCTGGTATCCATCAAAGCGGTAAAAAGAAAATAATCGAAGTCATCGAAAGTTTCTTCCGGTGCTGCGACTTCTCTGGTGAAGAATGTGATTTTTTCTTTGTGGGATAAAAAAATTCTCGCGGCTTCCGGGCAGGAGAGGGACAGGGAGTATTCCCGCAGTCCTTCAAATTCTTCAATGTGACGTGGATATTTTCGACAGGTGTCGCATAACATATCTTTACCGGCTTCGCTGTAGATATCGCAGAGATTGTCTTCATTCAGAAATGCACAGCGTTTGTCATACTGACAGAAAGAATGTTCTTTCCAGTCGATGTCATTGTGTAGTCTGTTTCGAAAAGGACCTTTGAATCTACGGTATTTCTGGAGACTTTTTTCATCGATCATGATTTGCCATCCGGCACAGCAGGTATCGGGACAGGCACCTGCGATACAGGAAAATTCTTTATAAAAAGTGGGTTTTGTTATCTGCATGTCTTGTTCTCCTTAACTTTATGTGCGATAATGTTCAGCAAAAGTATAACATTTTGTAGTGTAAACTACAATGAAAGGAGTCATTCATGGAGCAATATATAAATAATGCGCCGTTTGCATTGGTAATCGTATTTTTGATTATTGGTTTTGTGTTTCTGATCAAAGGAGCAGATTTTTTTGTTGAGGGAAGTTCCAGCATTGCAAAGAAACTGAAAGTTCCTTCGATCATTATCGGTCTGACAATCGTTGCAATGGGAACATCCCTTCCGGAAACTGCAGTCAGTGTGACTGCATCATTGGTGCACAATAATGAACTTGCAGTCAGTAATGTAGTCGGATCTAATATTTTTAATCTGATGTTTGTGATCGGTGTTTGTGCGATAATGACACCGATCATGGTGCAGAAGGATACGATCGCGAGGGATATCCCGCTTTCTGTTATCTGTGCGCTGCTCCTTCTGGGACTTGGATATCTTGCATGGGGGGATGCGCATGGTATGACACTGGGCCATTTGGACGGAGCTGTTTTTCTGGGCGCATTTGCGGGATATATTTTCTATATGATTCGGACTGCAATGAAAGCAAGGGCCGAAGGGAAAAAAGTTGAGATCGAAGCAGTTGAGGAGCTGGAAGATGGAGAACTGAAACTGTTGTCTTATCCAAAGAGTATTCTCTGCATTGTTGGTGGTGCAGTGGCAATTGCATTTGGTGGGGATATGACAGTTGATGCAGCAAGCAGGATCGCAATAGATCTGGGAATGAGTCAGACTCTTGTGGGACTGACAATCGTTTCGATTGGAACGTCACTTCCTGAACTGGTTACTTCTGTGGTTGCGGCACGCAAAAATGAAGTTGATATGGCAGTGGGAAATGCAGTCGGATCGAATATATTTAATATTCTGATGGTCCTTGGTATTGCATCTGCTATCAGTCCGGTGTCGCTGATCAGTGAAAATGTGATCGATATTCTGGTCCTTGTCGGCTTTTCTGTTGTAGTCTGGTTTTTTGCCAGAAGTGACAGGAAGATCACAAGAAACGAAGGTATTGCCATGGTGGCAATGTATCTGATCTACACGGCATATATTATTATGAGATGACTGCCATTCGATATGGTAATTGCAGGCATTTGCAGATAAACTTGAACTCCTGCAGTTTTTGTGTTATGATAGACCAAAATTTGGCTTTTATAAAATTATGCTTATTTTTTACATTATAGTTTGCTTTATATAAAGTTAAGAAGAGAAGAGGAGAAATATTTATGTGTGGAATAGTTGGTTTTACAGGATGTCATCAGGCAGCCCCGATCCTTCTGGATGGCCTTTCTAAGTTGGAATATCGTGGATATGATTCTGCGGGTATTGCGGTTCGTGATGGCGAAGGTGAGACAGAAGTCATTAAGGCGAAAGGACGTCTGAAGGTTTTATCCGAGAAGACAAATGACGGAGAATCTGTTCCGGGTACATGTGGTATCGGACATACCAGATGGGCAACTCACGGCGAACCATCTGAGAACAATGCACACCCACATGTAAGTGATGATGGAAATGTTGTTGCAGTTCATAACGGAATCATTGAGAACTATCAGGAGCTGAAGGATAAACTTCTTCGCAAAGGTTATGCATTTTATTCTGAGACCGATACAGAAGTTGCTGTGAAACTGGTGGATTGTTATTACAAGAAATACGAGGGAACACCGGTCGATGCAATCAATCATGCAATGGTTCGTATCCGTGGTTCTTACGCACTTGCGATCATGTTTAAAGACTATCCGGAAGAAATCTATGTAGCTCGTAAAGACAGCCCGATGATTCTGGGTGTTTCTGATGGAGAGTCTTACGTTGCATCTGATGTTCCGGCTATTCTGAAATATACAAGAAATGTATATTATATCGGAAACCTGGAGATGGCTCGCGTTCGTAAAGGTGAGATCACATTCTATAACCTGGATGGCGAAGAAATCCAGAAACAGATGAAAACAATCGAGTGGGATGCAGAAGCAGCAGAAAAAGCCGGTTTCGAGCATTTCATGATGAAAGAGATCCACGAGCAGCCGAAAGCAGTTCAGGACACTTTGAGTTCTGTTGTGAAAGACGGACAGATCGATCTTTCTGAAATCGGACTTACAGATGAAAATATTCAGGACATTGACCAGATTTATATTATTGCATGTGGTTCTGCATATCATGTGGGAATGGCTGCACAGTATGTATTTGAAGATATGGTTCGTGTTCCGGTTCGTGTTGAGCTGGCATCCGAATTCCGTTACAGAAATCCGATTCTGAATCCGAAAGCGCTGGCAATCATTATCAGCCAGTCCGGTGAGACTGCAGACAGTCTTGCAGCACTGCGTCTCTGCAAAGAAAACAACATCCGTACACTTGGCATTGTGAATGTGGTTGGTTCCTCTATTGCACGTGAAGCAGACAATGTCTTCTATACACTTGCTGGTCCGGAGATTTCCGTAGCAACCACAAAGGCATACAGTACACAGCTGATTGCGTCCTATGCGCTGGCTATCCAGTTTGCAAAAGTAAAAGGTACGATTTCCGAGGAACAGTACGCGGCATATATTAAAGAACTTGAAACTCTGCCGGATAAGATCCAGAGAATCATTGATGACAAGGAGCGTATTCAGTGGTTTGCATCAAAACAGGCAAACGCTAAAGACGTATTCTTCATCGGTCGTGGCATTGATTATGCAATCTGCCTGGAAGGCAGCCTGAAGATGAAAGAGATCAGCTACATTCATTCTGAGGCATACGCAGCAGGTGAATTGAAACATGGTACGATTTCCCTGATCGAAGACGGTACACTGGTGATCGGCGTTCTCACTCAGCCATCCCTGTATGAAAAAACAGTCAGCAACATGGTAGAGTGCAAGAGCCGTGGCGCTTACCTGATGGGTCTGACTACATTTGGAAATTATAATATCGAAGATACTGCGGACTTCACCGTATATATGCCGAAGACAGATCCGCATTTTGCAACATCCCTTGCAGTCATTCCACTGCAGTTGCTGGGATACTATGTAAGTGTTGCCAAGGGTCTTGATGTAGATAAGCCGAGAAACCTTGCAAAGAGCGTAACGGTTGAATAAAGAAAATACACTATAATGGTGTGAGAAGTTGAATATGTAAATTAGGAAGCATCACCTGGATGGTCGCAGAGACTAACGGGTGGTGTTTTTGCATTTATGGAATAATATTTAAGGTTATTAAATATGAATATAAGTGAATTATAATAAATATAAATGGATAAAATAATACAAAATGTATTTCGTTTTCAAATCAATCATGGTATAGTAAGGGCAGGAGGGATTTTCAACATGAAAAACATATATTTGCTCAAGTATTCTGTTAAAGGTATAAAAACATTGGACGAGTTAGTTTCCTTATCTTTTTATAAAAAAATAATTCCTAAAAATCCAGATACACAGGAATATAATATAAAAGCGATTTATGGTATGAATGGTACGGGTAAATCTGCGATTGTATGCTCGGTTGAGATACTGAAAAATTTGCTTGTTAATGAAGAATATTTAACGAATCCATTAGTGCAGAAAAAACTGGGTGAACTGATCAATAAGAAAACAAATGAATTGTTTATAGAGGCTGATTATCTATACAAATATGATAATGGACAATTACTTCAGTTCTACTATAATGTGATAGTATCCAGAACTGTTTCGGGTAAATATGTTGTTTCATATGAGAAACTGACATCAAAAAATGCTACGTCAAAAAGTGAAAAAATGACAACAATTTTTGAAATTCAAAATGGAAAGATTGTTTATATTGAAAGAAAAGAGGAAGATAAAGAGTTCACTGAACTGCTCTTTAACAAAACTATGAACCTTTTGGAAAATTCTTCTATGGCGTGTTTGTTTATGAACAAGTTGTTTAGAAATATCGTGATAGAAGATAAAACAATCTATAAAAAAGAGCTTTTTTTCAAGTTGGTTTCTGTTGGGGTGTTTGGATTGAATCTTCATGCATATATGGATCAATATGATTATCATAAGGAATATTTGATAGAAAATCCGGAAAAATATTGTGAGTATGATATACAAACAAAGCAATTACAATATTTGATCATGAGTATAGATGGATTGTGTGATTTGAAAGGTTCAAAGAATTATGTATTAAAAAAAGCCTATAAACAATTTTCGAAAGCTGTAGGAGAGCTATATGAATTTTTGCACATATTTAAGTCTGACCTGAAAAATATAGAGATTGACAGGAAAGAAAACAAAGACTTTTGGTTATGTGATTTGATTATGGTTTATGATGATTACAAAGTGCATGCAGAATTTGAAAGTACGGGTATTAAAAAACTTATTCGTTTATTTACCTATCTGCAGAAGATGGTTCGCGGAGAAATTGTTTTCATTGATGAATTCGATTCAAATCTGCATGATGTTTATTTGTGTGCGATTCTGGAATATCTGATGGAGCATGGTAAGGGACAGTTATGCTTTACAACACATAATGTTGGGCCAATGGATGTCCTGAGACGACGCAAAAAGTCTATTGATTTTTTATCTGAAAATCATAAAATATATCCATGGACAGCAAATGGAAATTATTCACCTGCAAAACTGTACAGAAATGGAATGATTGAAGGATCTCCATTTAATGTGGATTCTATAGATTTTATTGGTGTATTTGATTCGGGTGAGGAGGATGAATAATGAGCCTCCAACTGATTTTTGTTGTTGAAACAAATAAAACATGTAAATCGGACTGGATTTATATCAAAGATACGATTGATTATTTTTTTGAGTATGATCGAACAGCAATTAAACTCACTCCAGTCTATATGGATGGAAAGGGAAAATACAAAAATAAAGAAAAAGAAATTTCAAAAAATATTGCTGCATATAAGGCGGGAGGAAAAGGACGACAGACGAAAGTAATCTATTGTTTTGATTGTGACGATTACAATACAAAACAGGAGGATGTCTTTTTTTTGGAAAAAGTGAGACAGTATTGTGCAGAGCAAAAATATGATTTTGTCTGGTTTTGTAAAGATATCGAGCGTGTTTATACGGGCAAAAAAGTAAATGCTGTTGATAAAAAGAAGAAATCGGAGGAATTTAAGAAAAAGAAACAAATTTCTGAAGTGAAAGTGGATAAACTGTCAGCAGCAGAATATCAGGAGAATACAAGTAATATATTAAGGATTTTGGAGCAGTATTTGGATATGAAGAGGTGAGATGAAGTGATAAGCTCTCTTATATTTTGAACGGAGCATCTGATAGATGCTGGAGATTCAGAGTATAGGAGAGTTTTTCTATAATTGAAATACATTCAGAATATCGATATAAAGTTTCAACATGATGGAATATATTTAATGGAATATAACACAGATTAGTGATATGCTTTATAAAATAATTAATACATATGCAGATGAGTCGGATTTTATACTGAATTTAATAGATGATCATCCATATATTGGATGGTATATGTTGCTTAGATTGGGTGAGAGTGACACAACAAAAGCAACATTAACGCGGAGAGAATGTATAGAAATTATTAGAAAAGATGGAAGTTATGCACGAAACATATTTTCTTATGTATATAAAGCTGTGGATATAACTGTTGGTAATATCCAAGAAAAAGCAGATAGTATTTTTGGAACTGCATATGAACATATACTTTTAAATGGATTGGAGATTTTAAGTAGATTTGCGTCAATAGCAAATATAACTGAACAGAAGAAATTAGTAGTATTGATGATAAAGATTATTGATGCAGATGTGGTTAGGAGATTCAGAGTACTTAATGACTGGATAAGACAAGTTATGAATGTGCTTGATGAACGTGTGAAAATTTCTATGCTGAATGAATTATTACAATGTTCCGGGAAGAAAAAGAGCGACGTGGCATAATGAACCTGAAGTAGATCCGTTTGATGTGTTTACATGTAAAACGGTAGCAATAAATGATTACCAAAAAATAGAATTAGAGCCATGCAGGGTAAATTCTATGCTGGATAGTTGTCTAAGTGATGAACAGCAAAGAATGCATTATATACCAAGATTGGGAAAACTTGCCGAAGTTGGGATGCTGACATCAGAACAAAGTAAAAAATTTGGTGAGGTTTTATGGGAGAATATGGGAAAAAATGATTTTCCGTTAAAAGACACATATTATTTATGTACATATTTAAAATGGCCATATCCTGAAAATATAGATTTAGAAGCAAGAATAAAGAAAAGCATTTTGTCAGAAGAAGCAACGACATAATTGAATGAGACATAAAGTGAGGACTTTCCATGAATCAGTAATAGTGAGAAGAAAAACAGTCACAGATATTGCATGGAAGACCAAGAGTTTGCTGAACGAGTTAAATAAGGTAAGAAACCATCAAAAACCCGGCAAAACATGAGTAATTAGATTGTGTTCTATAAGATTATAGGTCTTATGAACAATCTAAGAAACTGTACGTTTGCCGGGTTTTATTTTTTAGAAAAATTCATTTTTGGAAGCTGGCGGGTTGTGTGTATGCTTCATTATTAGTTCGTACCATTGGCGGTCTTCACTGGAAGTGAGAGACAGTTGGTAGTTTTCGTGTGGATATATTTTAACAATAGGTCGGATACCTTTATCATTCAGAGATATATTTGCTTTTGTAATTTGATTGATAAATCCCATTTTAAATACTCGAGTGTCAAAGGGACCGTCACTTGTTGCCATTACAAAGGACAGACCACCATGATAAGGACGATTATATCCAGGTGGGAAGCAGTCTATATTAAAAGTTATTACCATTTTACGGATAGGTTCTATGGGAGAAATGAGGAAAATTAAAATTGAACTGGTTGTAATATCCACAGTTCCCTCATAGAAAGAGCAGCGTTGATTTTCGGTACTTCGTGTTTCAAAATAGGTTTGAAAGTGCTTGCTGGTAGGCGGCGTATTTGAAAAGATATCAGCTAATTCATTTCCAAATAATTCTTCATTATTTCTTATTCCGGTAATCATAACAGCTTTTAATATATCGTTGTCTTCATACACTTGCAATACTGCGCCCAAATTTTCACCAGAGGGCGAAAGGTAGTAGCCATAGTATTTTCCTATGAAACGTTGATCGTTGATAGTTTTTGTTTGATAACGGATTTCATCGGTTTTCTCTAATTTCTCATGCAAAAATTGATAGGTGTTGATCTGAGGAGAAAGATTTTGGTTGTAAAACTGCACAATGCTGTCAACCGTGCCGATGCTTGGCTCATAGTCAGCTTTGAAACATTTAGAACAGATGGAGTAAGCCGGCAGATATGCTCCACCTTGAATATGGCTGGCTTTAGGTGTTCCTGTTTTTACATGGTAATATGTAGTACTTAACTTATTCCACATATATTTGTAATTTGCATGAAAGAGATTATTTTCATCCTTAGTCATAAACGACAGCACCTTCCTTTCGTTTTCTTTTAGTATAACGAGTGAAGTGTATGTTGTCTATATGAAAGTAAATGTAAAATGAATGAATATGTAATGTGTATGAAATTTACGCACACCACAAAGTTAGATATAATGTGAAACATAATAAAGAACTGGAAAGATATGAGGAAAGGAGGAGATGACCATGATAGCTGACAGTACAGTGCGAAGTATGTGTACAATCGGGCAGGAAATAAGTATATGGTGCGAAAAGAACCATATTATAAATCAGGATTTGGCAGACGCACTTGCTGTCAGTAGGGAAACCGTGAAACGTATTAAGAATGGGACACGTGAATTAACATCGAAAGAAATAAGAAAGCTGTCTGTTTTAATGGAGAAACAGGCAGATTTCTTTATTCCTAACGATGATGAGTTGGATAAGGATACATCTATTCAAATTGTGAAAAGGAAAAACGCAGGCCAGGAAGCATTTTTAAGAGTAAAAGAAAAGGCTCAAAAGAATAATGAGATGGAAAAAATGTTGGCTGATGCCATGGAAACGATTAATGGGATCGTGAATGTTGAAAAAAAAGAAAAATTTGTGCAACAGATTATAGTTATGGCAGATATTGCAAAAATGGGATAAGCGGTCATTTGAAGAAAATGCTTCAGATGGTCGTTTTTTATCTCAGTCGAGAAGACTCCCACATCTTCAGGTGGTGAGTAATAGCAAATTTGTCTCAGTGGGAGTCCAATCTCCGACTGAGATAAACGCTCCGCGAGGATGCGCAGTGATTCTGATAGGAATATGTCAGCTTCTCTGACCAGAATCACGCGCCAAGTCTCACGGATGTTCGACTTGAATAGTAAGTTTTCATTTTGTATCTATATATAATTATCTATCTAATGTATTCTTGTATCACTGAATAAGCCTCATATAGTTCTTCGTAGCTCACCCGGCAGTTCGCAGGGCTTGTGGAAGGCAGGCAGATGATTTCAATGCCCGTATCTTTGTAGCAATAGCGTCTGTACAGTTGTGCTGCTTTTTGACCGGTTGCAAAAATTGCCTGTATTGGTGCTTCTTTTAGGATAAGATTCATGTCATTTGGTTTAGGATTGCGGATGCTGCTGTCATCTGCTCCCCGAATCTCACAGCCTGCCAGTACATCCCATACTGCGATATGATTGCGCAAGGCAAATGTGATTTTATCTTTCTTAGTCTCCGGCACTTCCTCTCCACATACATCTGACAATACTTTCCAGAACCGGTTTCTTGGATGCCCGTAATAAAATCCTACTTCCCGGGATTTTGGGGATGGCATCGTTCCAAGCATCAAAACTTTAGATTCTTTATTATAAATTGGTTTAAATTCATGTGTTACATGTTCTACTTCCATAATCCAACTCCATTTACGCATACTCTGACATTTTTGCTGCGAGGTGCGCGTCATGCAATTGCATGACATACTTCTACTGCGCACCTCTGCAAGTCTACACTCCGTTTCGGTCGGCGCAAAACCATTGTCCACCGGACAATGTGCGCCCTGCCGGAGGCTA
>ENA-OQKO01000788-OQKO01000788.1-human-gut-metagenome-genome-assembly--contig:-NODE-788-length-25315-cov-13.013498_pt1 | contig 25315 bp, 28 predicted proteins | sample MGYA00242777_ERZ504796 | MGnify/ENA primary metagenome ERZ504796 (study PRJEB26092, sample SAMD00036404) | human gut metagenome | host: Homo sapiens | study: EMG produced TPA metagenomics assembly of... | reverse complement strand
ATGCACATGTGGTAAATATCACAGGAAAATCTTATCGCTTAAAAAAATATACCGATCAAGAGGAAGAATAGCAAAAATGTACATTCTTAAATGATCAAAAATGTACATTTTAATGTTGACATTTATAAAGGTTGAAGCTGTGCTTTTTCCCGTTCTTCGCAACATAGTCTGCATAGCCACCACCATAGTTATAAGATTGAATGACCACGTTAATGTCATTCATACCTTTGGCTTTACAGGAAGAAAGCAGGGACGCAAAATATTTACACCCCTGCTTAATGGATTCTTCTGTACTTAATGAGTTTGGCGGTAGTCCAAGACTTTCGCTGGACTGCATGACATCGGTAGCCGTACCGCCACTTTCCACCTGTATGATGGCAAGCAGGACGTTCACATACTCCGAGATACCGTTTTCTCTGGCGTATTTTTCTACCATTGTCTGATGTTTGAGGACATCGGCTGACAGGTTCATGCCAGAATAGACAGGCGAATAACTGTTGGAACTGTCGTCATCTTCGCCGGAAATCAGTATCCCGAAAAAGAGGACGATGGAGAAAAGGACAGGAAATATCGCACCTATGATAAGGATACGTTTTAATCTCATTTCTTCCGTCCTTTCTCTGAATGTTTCGTAACAGTTTTACGGGCAGATTTTCCATTGACCTGTGTTTTCTGTACCGTAGATTTCTTATGATTACTGCTGGATTCCGCTACGTTTGGCTGATTCGCTCTGGCAACAGCTTTGACCTGCTGTTCCTGTCTGATATTGGTTCGGACAGTTTCTTTTCCAGCCTTGACTTCTGCATTTTTTATCACAGGAGAAGTAGCAGGACGTTTCATATCCGGCGTTTTGACCGTATCGGTCTGTGCAGGTTTTGGAACAGGTGTGGCAACAGGGCGTTCATGGCTTCTGGTAGCTCCGGCTGTCGCTGATCCATTCGCATGAACTGTCTGTTTTGCTTCCTGTGCTTTCTGCAATTCCTGTTTTTTCTGTGAGATATTTTCCCTGTGCAGATTGCGTTTCTGTGTACGCTGTTCCTGTCGGTTTTCCCGTTCTTCCACAACGCCACGCTTAAAGTCTGATACATTATCCTTTGCTTTCTGTTTTGCAGAGTGGACAGCATAACCAGCCTGTGTCGGCAAGTCTTTCACATTTTCTTTCAGAGAGGAAGCACTGTCACGGACTTTATTTTTCGTATCCATCACAGCACCTACCGCAGAACCGACACGGCTTCCCATGCTGGCAGAGGTATTTTCCCGTTTCTTTGGTGGTTGGTTCGTTGCTGGCTTTCCGGCTCTGGCAACACTTGCACCAGCCACCGCACCTGCAACACTTCCAGCACCGACAGCCCTTGCAATCCTGTGTTCCATACGTCTTGCCCTGTGTCGCATGAACACCATCGGTCTACGGAATATCCGGCGACCTATCTGCTGGCTATCATTCGCATTAAGGCTGAACATACTCATTAGTTCTCCGAGCTTCATATAGATTCCGGCAAAGCAGATTATCTGCAAAAACGCCACCATGAAGAACGGATAGTCCGTGGAAATGTTGTAGAACATACTGGAAATCGAAAATACTACGGTCACAATCAGAGTGATTCCGGCTCTTGTCATAATGGCATTGAACACACGGACAACTGCCTGTTTTGCCATATTTTCATAGGTTGGTATCATGGACAGTAAGAAGCTGATAGGCAGAAACATGGCATATATGATAAAAAGTATCTGGGAAAATAACATCATGCCGGTAAGCAGGAAGATAAAGATTGTGATACCGAGATTAAAAATGAGCAGGAAGAACACCATGCCAAGACGGTTGACGACCTGTGGAATGGTAAGGTTGTCATTGTCGTTATCCTCAATCTCTGTTTTCACAACATTTTCCCTTGTTTCCCCATCTTCATCGGACGGGCTGGAAGATACCAGAGCTTCCACACGGTCAGCACCGATTTCTTCGGTATCGCTGTTCCCGAACTGCAATAACAGCCACGGTTTTTCTACCTGTATCGCAAACAGGCTGTCACGAATAAGGTCTACGCTGTCTTTCCCTTTGCTTTGTGAATCGGGGAGCATGATTTTTGTCCCCAAATCCAGAGAAGCGGTGCTGATGTCTGAACTGAAATCATTGATTTTCTGGATATAATTGGGAGCGTAGGCAATAAAGGACGCAGACACGATAAATACCACCACAAAGTTGATAACGGCGTGAAGTGCCTTGCTTGTTTCCCGTTTGAGAAGCCCTGTATAGGCGGTATAAACACCTACAATCAAAATGATAATGAGCAGGAATCCCACATAGAATCCACTGCTGGAAAATCCGTTTTCGGTCACTCCGGCAAGTGTCTGGATACTTTTCCCGATACTGTCTGCCATGTCATTGATGAAGTCCAGCTTATACGCCTGTTGCACCACATATCCTGTGGCATTGCTAAGATACAGGCTGATTGTCCAGACAAAATTTGTGATACAGTAAAGCCCGTACTGCACCGATTTTCCAATGCCGTCCAGCCAGTTCCACGGTAGCCAAGACCAGCTATTGTCCACATAGAAATCAAGCTGATAGTTGGAAAGCGGATACTTTGAATACAGGTTGTCTGCATTGACCGTATCATCGACCAGTCCAGACGCATGAGCTACCGTCCCAAGCAGGGACAGCAGTACCAGCGTAACGGTCACGGCAAGCAGTACCAGTTTCAGTACATGGAATACCTTTTCTCTTGTGATAGATTTCATCATTCCAAATCCACCTCACTTTTTATCGGCGGTCTGGTATCAAAGGCATGGAGCAGTTCTACAAAGACAGGGTGTATCTGTACCACACCGACACGTCCGTATAAATCCTGCATTAAGCATTGTCCGTTCTCCAAATCCCTCAACCGTTTCTGGTTATTTTCGTCCTCACTGTCCAGCCCGAAAAACTCTAAGGTCTGCTTGATTTCATTGGTATCTGTGGAGCGGAACGCAAACTTTAAGCCGATGTTATTTTTCAGACTTTCTTTCGATACGTCCCCAGAGCTTTGTGTCACGAAATAGACTCCGGCGTTCATGGCTCTACCAGCACGCACCAGCTTATTTGAGAGTGTTTCGCCCTGTGCCACATTTAAGAACGCCCATGCTTCGTCCAAGTCCACGATTTTAAAAATGCTTCGGTCACTGTGAATGAAATCAAGGGCAAAGGTGCTGATAACAATTAAGATGGATACCGACAACAGTTCAATGGTCGTGTATTCCTCAAAGGTAGTATCCTTATCCGGCAGAACCAAATCTGCAACCTGTATGATGTTGAGCTGGTTATCCAGACTGATTGCATTTTCCACCGAACCGTCTGAGAACAAAAGCTGTGCAAAATCATAGTCCGTAAAACTTTCGATATGGTCTGCAATGTTACGGGATACGGCGGTATCCTCTTTTCGCAGTTCCTCAATGACCTGCAACAGCCCGTGATTCTGATTCTGGGATACCGTGCGGACAGCTTTTCTAAGGACAGGGAACTTTTCGCCGTCACGACTGCTGATACCTGTAAGGAATGTCAGAATGTCGATGGCAAGGCTTTCAGCGTCCTTGACATCTTTCATAATCACATACGGGTCTAACAGCCCTTGATTGCTGGAATCACTGGTAATGTTTACAATGTTGATTTCCTCCGCAATTTCCGGCAGTGTTTCTTTCCAGTTTCCACGCTCACTTTTCGGGTCTAGGATAACTGCCTGTCCACCGAACAGAACGGAATAATACACCAGCAGGTTATTACAGAATGATTTTCCACCACCAAGCGAACCTACAAAAGCAGAAGCCAACGCATTTGTGACCGTACCTTTTACCCCTTGACTGGCAAGGGACGGTTGCAGGTAGACATTTCTTCCTGTATCCACGGAATAGCCGATATAGATTCCTGTATTTTCTCCCAACATCTGGGTAGCACCGAAACCAAGTCCGGCTAAAAAATCGGATTTCACATACTGGATATAATCATTGATATAACGCTTACTGGCTGGAAGAAACTCTCCATGCAGTCCCATCATATCTCCGGCAGGTCGTACCAGCTTCACATTCAAATCATCGTAAAAGTCCTTGACTTCATCACAACGGCGTTTCAGTTCGTCAAGATCGGGTGCAGACACCCGTATGACGTAACTTAATTTATACATACTTTCCTTGCTCTGGTCTAAATCTGTTTCCAGTTCATCGACACTGTCCAAGGCTTCCACCACATTTGAACTTGTTTCGTTTCCGGCTTGATAGGCGTGATTATCCAAGTCCTTTAATTCCTTTTTCTTGTTACGGACAGTGGTTAAGGCTTTCTTATTCCCGACAATCTCAACATTCATAGACGTATCCACAGGGAATGTGAACTGCTGTTGCTGGAAATAAAAGATTTCCGATGATGGGAAGTCCAGTTCTCCGACAATGGCATTGACCGTAAAGTAGGACACATAGCTTTCACTGTCCTCATGTTCCAGACGCAAATATCGCTGGCTTTCTTCCACCACGCAACGGGTAGGACGGATAAGGTCATAATACTTAATCAGTGTTTCTCTTTTTAATTTTCTTTTTGGAAGAGGATACACATAATCTTCGTAGGCTATCCCGTCCCTGCCGTAGAGGTGTTCCATCAGATACGCAAAGTCTTTGGCTTCCAGTCGGCGGATTTTGAACCTACGGGAGATTTTGTTTTCCAGTAATTTCTCCATCTTCACATAACGGTTGATTTCATCATTGCTCATAGAAACAAAGTCGTTCATCAGCGTATGCCTTACCTCATTCAAAAACTCACGGAATGTTAGAAATACCGATTTTTTGATGTTCTTCAGATTGACTTCGTCCTCTGTGACCATGAGCTTGAATCCCAGAAAGAAACGGTAATCTACTTGATTGTCGCCTATCATGGATACAAGGGCTTCGGTCTGGTCGTCTATCTTTTGGATTGCTACCTCACGGAGCTTTCCAGTGACCAGCTTCTTTGACTGTTCCTGTATGCTTCGGATTGAATTTTCGGTTGCAATCTGTAACGCATGAATCTTTCCCTCACGGGACTGTGCGATAAGCTGACGGAAGCTGTCATGCACAAGGTATTTCTGCTCTGGGGATAAGAACGAATAATTGTAAGGTATCAGCTCATAGTAGGCGAACACCTCATTGTCCTTATTCCAGACAAGGTTATTGTCGATATATTTAATCGGGAACATAGGTCACACTCCTTACTGCCGTGATAGTTTCCTCAAATTTCTGCTTATGCAGGTTCACGGCTTTTCCGGCATAAGTCACTTTGGGACGCAGGGCATACAGAACCATCGTCTTGATGTAATTGTATGGCTTTTTCCCGTCAAAGGTTTTCTGTGACATAAACCATGTAAGGGCAACGGGAATCCCGAAATATTTCAAAAACGCACCCTCAATCATGGAAAGTGGCGGTACATCTGCAAACAGAATGATGATAAATTCCGTCAGCACAAACCATGTAATCTGGGTAAAGGTCACAGGGAATGGCAGGTTTACATCATTGATGGCATACAGTACCTTTTCCACGTTCCAGATACTTGTATAACTTCGGATTTTCTTCACTTGTAAATGCTCCTTTCTTCATTTTCCTAACAACAGGGACAGCCGGATTTTCCAGACTGCCCCCAAGAGAAAAGCTGACAGTAGCACCAGTGGCGGTGCTGATCTGCCAGCCCTTAACGCAGTACCTCACAGATACCAGCGTTTGTTGCAATAAATGTCCCCTCTATATCGAGGTCACGCCCGTAGGCTTCATAGTCGATATAGTTCTGTAAAGAGGACGGGATTTCTCCGAGTACCTGTTCTTCATCAATCAGATAGTAGGCTAAATCGGTCATCGTTTCACAGCCGGAATACAGAATGATGTCGTCTTTATGCTCCACCAGTTCTTCCAGACTTCCATAATAGGATACGAAACTGTCCAAGTCGTCCAGCAGGTAATCCGGTAATTCTTCCAACTGCTCATAGATACGGTTCAGTTCTTCGATGGAAATGTATTCGCTAATCTCCATCGGGAAGTTGTCCGTATCATGGATTGCGTATTCTTCGTACTCTGCATTTAAGCCGATACGTTCTGCAATCACTTCTTCGTCCAACGGAAAAGAGAACCAGTCCCCGACCAGCTCTCCCTCATTGTACTTGCCAAGATTGGCTATATAGACTTGCATATCATCAATCATAAGCGGTTCACTTCCTTTCGGTTGTATTCATAAAATCTGCCATATGCAATACCACCATTAGAGCTTGAACATACCGTTGTTGCAGAGGGCATAGCGTCCTTTTTCTTCCAGCTCATGGGCGTAGGCTTCCAGATTAAAGTATTTCTTTCCCTTTTCGGAGAGGGCAGAAAATTCAATGTTATGCTCCAAGCGGTAACGGGCAACGTCCATGATGTTGTGGCACTCTGGATAAAACAGAAATTCTTCTGATTTCTGTAATAAATCCTCAACACCGCCACAATAGGGAATCAACTCTTTGTATGCCTGCTGAACTTCTGGCGATAAATCCGTGTAAGCAAAGTACAGCTTGTTTAACCGTCTGACAGATGTTGTCCTTACAATGTCGCCAGCAAAGGGGAGCTTCATATCAATGATTTGATAATCATTGCTGTCAGCTTCCACGCCGAGCAGGTCACGGAACAGCTCATAATCAATGGGTAAATCAAACCAGCGAGAGGTTTTATTCTCTGCTGATTTAGTCGTTTCAATCAATACGCTACATTCTTCCATAGGCTTTACGCTCCAATAATCTTATTGAATAACTGTAACAATACGTCTTTTACGCCGGACGCATTGAATACAAGACCAACGGCTACTAAGGCAACTACCAAGAATCCGATAAGTTTGGAAAACTCACGCTTGAATCCCAAGTAGATACCGATAACAACAATCGCCATCAGCACAAGGCTCTGTGCGTTGCTTAAAAACCAGTTATAAAGGTTCTGTCCAAAATTCATACTTTCTTTTCTCCTTTCAGTTCCATCATTTTTCGGTCAGACTGTCTGCCAGCCTGTAAAATACACATGGCAATCACGCCAACTGTTCCACCTAAAGAGAAGAACAGGAAGTCAAATAATAATCGTTGCATTTTTCAATTCTCCTTTTCTAAAATCACATCTTCGGTTGATGTGGTCTGTTGTTCGATTATCTTGTAGTGCTTTTCCGTCAGTTTCGTGGATTTACGGATTTCTTTCAGATAATCAATCCCTGTTTTCGCTGTGATTGTTTCCAGCATTTTGAGTGTCGGGTCAACCTGCCGTTGAATCCAGCGTAGGGTTCTGTCCAGTGTGTAGGGTTCGGGTTTGGTCGTGAGCTTTAACGGCTCTCTGTTTTCCCCGATGAACCACGCCCAGCGGACAGATAATTTCCAGTCGCTCCGTTTCTTGTCTGCTTCCTTATCCACAAAGCGTACATAGCGGTTGATAATAGAAAATGCCGTCCGTTCAGCGTCATAGTAGGTCAGCAGGTCACGGACAGCATAATAAGCACGTTCATTTTTCAACCGTATTTCAAATCTGTTTTTTATCGGTGCTTCCTCAATGGGAATCCCCAGTTTGATGTACTGTTCATAGCTTTTTTCATAGACACAGAAGTACACCTCACTTTTTAGCGAGCCGATATAAAGCGTATAACCCATACCAGCCTTGTCCTGTTCCTCATGCTTGACCAGTTCGCCGGAAGCATAGGACTTAAAGGAACGGAACACCGATACACATTCCTCATTCCGGCATTTTTCGGTCAGTTCTGGAATATCCAACATTCCTGTATGGTCATTGATGGCAAGGTCAAGGCGTTTCATCACACCGCCGTCCACCAGAGCGTCCATAAGGAAGTCATACCAGCTCCGTTCCTGTGCCAGCAGATAACTTTCAAACTGGCGACAGCCTTTTCCTTTCAGTTCCAGCAGAACACCTTTTTCTTCATCGGGAGAAGTGAATACGAAAATATCTCCGATGTAGTAGTGTTCCGTGTAGCTGTAATGCCCGAAGTCCTCATGTATCATGTACTGGATATTGAGCTGTAAGATGTCCTTAATGATGTGTCCAATATCCAGTGTCGGAAACCGTATCCTCACATAATCAAACAGCATGGTAAGCGGTGCTTCTGGGTTGAATTTTTCCAGAGCTTCCAGTAGTTTCACTTTCATTTCTTCTGTGACCGCCACCTTGCCGGATTCAATACGGCTTAAATGTTCACGGCTGATTCCAGCCATGACCGCAAGTTTCGTCTGGGATACACCGTACTGCAAACGCCTGTCTGCAAAATCCTGTATCCACTCTGTATCATTCAGTGCGATACCCCCTTTACAAAAAACTGTGACATTTTTAGTCCGATGTCACAGCAATAAAAAAAGCTACCAAACGCTTGATTTCAGCCAAGAATCGGTAACTTTTGTGTATGTTTCCTTGTGATTTGTGCCCCTCTGTTAGATACCGAGGGGCTTGATATATGCTGGCGTGGCTACCGCCACACCAGCAAGGCTAGTCCGTACCTGTGGCTTTCGCTTCGCACGCCACCTGTCCGTCCTGCCTTATGTGTGTAAGTTCCCCAATCGTACCCAAGAAATCATAGCCTTTGGGTACAAGGGGAGTGTAAAATTCTGATATGACGCTTGTTCCCACATCACAGTATCCACGTCCTTTGATTCGCTTCTGGAAAAACTGTTTTTTCACATCACTTCCAAAGAGCATACCGTAGCCGAGTTCACTCATGCGACCAAGCCCCACACGGAAGTTGAAGTTATCTCTGATACCGTCCCCGAAATACTTTGCGTCTGGACGCTGGCAAGCTACAATCAGAAAATAACCAGCCTGTCTGCCGAGCATGACGATTTTCTTTAGCTGGCTTAACAGGGCGGTGCTTTCTTTTGTTGTGAGCATTTCTAGGAAAGCCACGTATTCATCAAAGATAAGGAACTGTGGAGCAAGCCCCAGATAGGCATAGTTTTCCCCTGTGCGGTAGTTCGGGTGCAGTTTCATTTCTTCCGAGCGTGTGACCATGCCCTCATAAAAGGTATTGACGCAGTCAATCATATCGTCTTTCGTGTGGTAGACATTTCCCATGACCGTTCCCAAGTCTGCAAGGTCAGCGTTCTTCGGGTCAAGAATGTATAAATCCGCATTGGTTCTTAGCAGGGCTTCAATGATAGTCAGCAGAAAATAGGTCTTTCCACCACCTGTACCACCGCAGATAAGGGCATGGGGAAGTGAATCATATTCCCACACCAGATTTTTCATTAACCGCAGACCGCCATTTTCGGCTATCACTTCATCAACCGAAATACGGTTCGCTATCATATCATAGAGCAGGGTGTATTCGATATATCCGTCATGCAGTGTCTTGTCGGTCAGTTCACAGTACAGCCCCGATTCCAATTTATCCTCTAAGGACAGGAGCTGTTCTTGATATTTTCCCATTGTGATTTCACAGCGGATATGGAGCAATCCGTTGTCCATCTGATAGTAAATTTTGGGAAACCACACGATTTTTTCTCTTGATCTGCTTTGCAGGTCAGTGAAAAAACCGCTGTCTTTGGTGTTTTCGGCTTCATACCATTTATTTTCCAGCACCATACGAGCCAGTTTTTGTCTGTGTAGCAACCGCTTGATACGGTCATATCCGTAACGGTAGTAGAGAAAAGCGACCAATGCACAAACACCAGTCGCTATCAGAACCGTAATGGAATTGTAGGCAGTCCATGTGATTCCGGCATGGAGCAGGTTAAAATCTTTCCAGTCGGTAACAAGAAGCTGTCGCAGGTTTAGTAGCAGGAATACCGCAACGAACAGGAGCAACAGCCAGCCGATACAGAAATGATAAACCAGCGATTTATCACTGGCACGAATCCTGTTACCTTTAGATTTTTTCAATACTTTCATTAAAACTCCTTTCTTTGGGGATAAGAAAAGCAGTTAATCATGTAGACTAACTGCTTAATACTTTTATTTACTTAACGCACAAATTAAATCACGAATATTTGCGGATTTGTGATTATTATCCTCTGTCGTCCAAGCAACCGTTCTATTGAATTTTTTAAGTAATTTTATTAATTCATCAATATCTTTTACATCAGCATCCGTATATAAATACAACTTTCTCAATGTCTTATCTTGTGGTTTTCCTACCGACAAATGTTTATCTCCGATTAATACTGTTTTCTTTGCTTCATCGACTACATCAAGAGAGCTGATTATTTTTCTATTTTCCCGAAGAGTCTTAATTTTAGTTTCTTGTCTTATCTCTAATGGTATATTGGAATTAAGTTCTTCAAGAAAATGTTCAAAATCAAAAGGTTTTCCACTGTGAGTTAAACAGAGTTCTTCTGTCATCTCGTTCTGAATTTTTTCTGATATATATACATCAAATGTGCCTTTTTTATGGCTACCATACATTTTTAATTTTCTCAAAACTTTTGTGTTTCGCATATAAATAAAAAGTGTATCTTTAGCCTCTTTATCCTCATCAGACAAATACATCATAAACAAAAATCTACCTTTGCCAATTTGTATGTCAAAAGCAGTTGCCTTATCATCAGAATTCAAAGTAGCAAAATATATATTTTGCAATCTGTTAAAATTAAATTTAATTGGCATATTATTCACTCCCGTACTTTACTTAGAATATTATAACATTTTGCCAAAATACCTACAATGGAAATCTATACGCTACATTTATTTTTTAGGTTGTCCTTGTGAAATATTCTGAGAAATTCCAGCATGACCGTTTTTATTTTTTAAAACAATATCGTCTGCCTTTACATACCAGTCCACATCTGCACCACGGTAATTTGCATTGGCTACCGTATCTGCAACAGGGTTGATAAGTTCCACTTCGGCGTTGTAGTCATAGTCCTTTAACGGAACAGTCGCCGGAACGGATACCTGTATCATGCGTCCCTGTGTGTTGCATTTCAAATCGTAGGTGCGTTCCTTAATTTCTTCACTGACCGTTCCATCTTCATTCTGTACATGAACCTCACGGCGTAATGCGGAGAACTTCAACACTCCGAAAGTCTTTTCTTTATCAATGACGATTCCATTTGCTAATCTCATAATCTGAATACCCCCTTATTTACTTTCCACTGGTAACATATCGTCTGCAAGTAAGATGTAATTGACAAATCCACGTTCCCCGATTTTATAGCCATCGGTAGTGATTCGTGGGTTGATAAGTTTTACTTTCTGCTCTGGCGAGAAATGCTTTTCGCCAGCTTTGGCAGGAAGTGTCACAACTACATCATCGGCTCTCTGCACATCGGAATACAGGTTGTAGCTTCTGGTAATGACAGCCATACGCCCGTTGATTCTCTGTTGTTCCGTAGTATTTTCTCCGGCAAACTCCAGGTTTCCGAATGTCTTTTCCATGTTTGGTACGACAAATCTTAATTCCATAATAATTGACCTCTTTTCTTTCTATTTGTAAGTTCTTTCCTGCTGTACTTTGTGGGGAGCTACACTCCCCACGCCCCTAGTGGACTTCACGCTCCCGTAAACCAAGTGCTTCACGGGAGCGTGAAGTTGCAAAAAGGGTGGCGACCTTGAACGTTCCACCAACCGCTACGTTACTGCCTTATAATTTCTTTCTGCGGCGTTTGAAGTAAAGCATACCGCCAAGCCCTACGCAGGAAAGACCGAGCATGGCAAGATAAGCATAGATATTGGTATTGTCGCCTGTTTTTGGACTGTCACTTGTCTTAGTAACCGTAGACGGTGTATCCGGCGTGTCGGTATCCTTTGGTATGTCTGGGACTTCCGGCACTTCCTTGATTGTCACGGTCTGTCCATCGTCCGTGATGTCTTTATGTTCCGTCACTTTCTTTGGTTCGTCTGAATTGGTCATATCGTATAATTCCTCAAATGTGACAAGGCTCTTGCCACCAAGAGAAGAACCATCAAAGGTAAAGGCAATCTCAACCGTCATTTTTTCACTGTCGGCTGTAAACTCATAATCATTGGATACTTTCTTTCCATCAATCAAAAGTTCGGCATTTTCTTCTTTTAACATCTGCCAGCCGGAAAGTTTGTATTTTGTTCCAACTTCCAGACCATCTAATGTGACTTTATCCACAATCGTTACATCTTTTCCGGCTTCGATTTCTTTCTTGCCGTCCTTATCCGTAGCGGTCGTATGGATTTTGATGATACGTTCTGTGATAAGAACGGTCTGTCCATCATCGTTGATGTCCTTATGTTCGGCAACCTTGACAGGCTCTTTCGGATTGCTCATATCGTACAATTCCTCAAAGGTAACAAGGTTCTGACCGCCAAGAGCTGAACCGTCAAAGCTGTAAGTAATTTCAACTACCATTTTTTCGCTGTCAGCAGTGAAAGTGTAATCACTGTCTACACATTTCCCGTCAATCAGAAGTTCGGCATTTTCTTCCTTTAACATCTGCCAGCCGGATAATTTATATTTTGTTCCAACTTCCAAGCCATCAAGTGTGACTTTGTCCACGATCTTGATGTCTTTTCCGGCAACAATCATTTTTTCGCCAGTTTTCTTGTCGGTAGCTGTGGTATGGATTGTGATTTCTTTTTCATATTCATCGGTCAGTGTCCCTAAATTTACGGTCACTTTATTTCTGGATACGACCACCTCAAAAGCTGGAATCAGCTTAAATCCGGCGTTGGAATCACACTTTAATTCCTCAATCACATAGGTATCATAAAGTAATGCACCTTTGCTGTCGTCTGGCTCAGATGTTCCAAACCATACACCGTCCTCACTGGATTTTCCAGCATTGGTATTGACCTTGTGGGAAGCCCAGCTTGAAGCAGTGGAGAACTGACCGTTTTTGTCAGTGACTACAATATGGGATTCTCCCGTTGTCTTGCTTGTAATTCTGAATGGAACACCTGCAAGGCGTTTGTGTGTACCTGCACCGATTTTTACACCCTCAATATCGCCACGCTTAATCTGGTTGTAGACAGAGTGGGATTTGTCAGTCAAGTCTACGATTTTTCCATCTTCTGTGATAGAAAAGTCGATTGCCTTTGCACCATCTGTCAAGTAGCCCTCTGGTGCTTTGCTTTCTTCTAATCTGTAATTTCCGTAAGGGAGCAAGTCAGCAGAAGTAGAAGCAATTCCGTCAATGCCTGTCTGAATCTTCTTTACCGTTTCATTCTTGCTGTATAATTTTCCCTCAACCAGTACAGGACTGTCATTTAAGGAAATGATGTTGAACTCTGTGTACTGTAAGGTTGCACTTCCTTGTGCTTTGGTATCCTTTGTTTCAAGGTCACGTTTCTGGATTTTCACACCGCCACGGATAACCTTGTCAGATACGGTATACTGGTTGCTTCCAGAAAGTACAGCAAGTTCGCCATCTTCGGAAATCTGTGTAAGGTATGTTCCCTTAATCTGTTCGGAACTTCCGTCAGCCTGCATATATGCACCATCTAATAAGTAGCCGTTTGGTGCTTTTGTTTCTGTGACAGTGAGTGTACCAAGTGGCAGTACATTTTTACCGTCCTGTGTATAGAAGCTGTCGCCGGATACTTTGTAGCTGTCGGCAAGTCTGGATACATAATGGATAGTTCCGTCACTGTCTTTTTCTACAACGGTTTTCGTTGTCCATGTACGGGTAGCCTTTGCAGGAAGATTATCCGCATTGTAGTACCCGTCATAATAGCTCCATGCGAACTCTGCACCCTCTAAAGAAGCATTTCCCTGTGGAGTGGATTTTCCTGTTTCCATGTCGATTTTGAATAAATCAATCAAAGTTTCTGTGACCTTTGGAGTGTCAGTAACAGTCAATGTCGCTGTTTTTCCAACTTCCACATTTAAGGCATGGACAATAGAATCCAGCTTGTAACCCTTTGGAGCAGAAAGCTCTTTGATATACACTGTTCCAGCTTTTACCTCAACTTCTTTGGTATCGCCGTTTCCATCGGCAGTAAGTGTGGCAAGCTGGCTGTTACAGCCTTTATCAGAATAGACACCAAATGTTGCACCCTCAAAGGAATAGTTGGCATTGCCATCTGTGACCGTGGGATTGGAAGAAGTCTTTTTGACCTTTGCATTTCCCACATTTAACTTCGCCCAGAACTGTCCGATGTCCTGTCCTTCGCCAGTATAAATGTAACCGCCACATTCATAGCGTCCCTTATTTGCTTTCACAAATGCTTTCGCACCAGCGTAAACTTCATTCTGTACTGCCTGTGAGATTTCATTATAGGAAGCTCTGACGTTATCGCACTGCCAGCCGAGCTGTTCACTCAACCTCTGCCAGACAACACACTGTTCCAGCAAGTATCCCTGTTTGTAATTCAAGTTCGTATGAGAAGCGGTATATTGCTTGACGTACTCTAAGGAAAGAGCAACGTCCGCAATCTGATCACTACTCATACGTGTACTTGCGTCAGACCTTGTTTTATATCCATTCTTGAAATTGGTATTGATGTCCACGCAGTAGGCAGTTTCGCCCTCAACTTTCATGTGTCCCTCATGGAATGTAGATTTGATAGAACCATCATTCATAACGTGTTCAATGTAGCCGACACGTTCTGCTGATTCTGTCCAGTATTGATTGCCGGAAGCATGAACCGCCGTCACTGGTAATGCCGTGAGAATGGTTGCAAAAGCAAGCGTTCCTGTCAGCAATCGCTTTACTAGCTTATTCATATTTTCTCTTTCTCCTTTCGATTTTGGGTATGAAAAAAGACGCTCATTTATTGAACGCCTTTAACTAAATAGTCGATATTGAGATTTGGGATTAGGTACAAATCAGATAATTTTAATTGCACCTCATTGCATTAAAATTGCATTTTTTAATATTTTTATATGGTTTTATAGTTACTTATATTGCCTAAAAATGGCTTAAAATCAACGATTTTGCTTTATACTCCGTGCTGTCTGTCTGGAGTTTGAATAATATATTAGAGCCAAGAAATGCCTATTTTACGGGCTTTCTTGGCTCTTTCTATGTCTAGTGACAATCAAATGACAATACTTTTTTATTTTTGGAGAGTATTTTCTTAAATAAATTTTTAAAATAATTATTCCATTTAATGTAAGCCACAATATTATACTAGTATTTTCTAATGTGAGATAAGGAATATTATAAGGGTAAAACGAAAATAACTTTCTAAATATAGTTAATGTTTCATACAATGATGGTAAACCGAATATCAACGTTAGAATCAAACCACCAGTTGAAATGTAATTTTGAAACCGTTCATTTTTTTCTTGTTCATTTTGCTGAAGTATGTTATTTATTGCTGTACTTTTTGCAGATGTGATTTCGTGTTTGAAATAATGTGGCATCATTTTTTCTAAAAGGGCTGTTTGTTCGCTAACTGAACCATAGCAATTTTCTTGAAGTTCTGAGATAAACAATACATTTTTATTATACTCAATTCGTGTATCTGATAATTTTTTCATAGATGCAATTTTATTGAAGTAGTCATTTGATTCATTGGTCTTTTTTAAGAGAATTATTATTAAAGCAAATTCAACATTTACACACAAATCTCGTGCTAGCTTATTGCATAAATTATAGTAGTCATTAAATGGAGTAAGCACAGAGGTTTTTGTTTCTGTCTTATAATCATCAGAGACATAATCTAATATTGTTTTATCTATAAAAGAAAGACAACCACCAGTAGATTTAGCAATATATTTTACACCATGTCCTCCCCAACTGTGATTTTTTAGATATTCATCAGCATCTTTGGTATAGGTGGTATTGTTTCTAGAAGGAACTGGTGCACAAATTATTCTAAACAAATCTTCCTTCACATCGTTTGGAATAGAATTTATGTGTTGTGGTATTCCATCAAAATCTATTAATATTATATTTTTTAGCTCATTGGAATATGAAACCATGTCTATTTTAATATCATCAAGAAGATTACTTAAATAAAAATTCTGGATGGAAGACAGAGTCATTTCGGAGTTGTAATTTCTTATTTTCCACTTATTTATAATTTTTTTGAGGAATCTATCATAATCATTTTCTAATAAAGGTTCAATGCAGGAATCAAATATAGGTAGTTCCAGTTTTAATATTCCCATATTATTTTCAAAAAGATATATTAATGGGTATAGCCAAGTGAATTTTCCGTTTTCTAGTTCTATTTTGAGAGGAAGAAGAAGAAAGCGATCTTGTCGGTTGGTGAAATTGTGACCATAAAATTTCAAAGAAATATCATATTCTTCTTGTAAACGTATGATTCTTTGATTTAGTAGCTCTAAATCAGCATCTTTGATATAGAACTTTATTGAAGATTCACCACTTTCGATTTCTAACAATATATCATCGGGATTTATGGACATGGGAGCACATTTCATGGATTTATATTTTTGATAATCGCTCATTTTTAATATGCAAGGATTATTAAGTGAGCTTGAAGCTTCAAATTCTTTTTTTATATCGTTAAAGGTTTCAACTAGAGAATAGCCTAAAGAGTCCATGACCTTTTGCTGATATTCATCTGTAAACAATAGTGGGCTTTTTTCTATTTTTTTATGAATCTGAGTATAGGAATATTTATTATCAAATTTAAAAGGATAATAAAAGTGTAATTCACCATATGCTATTTTTTTTGTATTTGAATCTTGATTGCTCATATTACATACCGCCTTATATATCATTTTGATTTTGAGGATATTTTGCTTTCCAGTCTAAATATTCTTTTTCTGTAATCTCTTCATTTCTGAATTTCTGGTACATATCAGCCCATGCTCCAATATTATCCAGCATATTTAAAGAATCATGTCCTTTGTCTTTAAACATGAGTTGTGGTACGCCGGATTCATCCCGGTAGGCGTGCAGACCATATTGATCCTCTAAAGCAAATAATGCGTGCATGACACTAACATAAGTATCAAAGTTTGGATCAGACATGGCGTATGGACTGATTTTTAATGAGTTTGCTATTTTTTCTAATTGTTCTGATGATGGAAAACGATTCCCAAGTTCATAATTTCTAATTGCCGATTCGCTCAATCCGGACATGATTGCCAATTCTTTCTGTGTATATCCTTGATCGATCCGGAATTTTCTTATTTTCTCACCTACTGTCATAAGAAAACACTCCTTTGCTGATTGTTACTTAAAAGTATAGCATAAACAGTTCAAAAATGAAATATGAAAATAAACCGTTCATTTTTGAAATCATTCTATTGACAGTACGGAAATGAAATGTTATGATGCATATACACCGTTCGATAATGAACTGAAAAAAGAAAGGAGAGATATAGATGGCTAGCAAATTATTTATATCAGCAAAAGAAGTAGCGAAAGAATTAGAAGTATCTGATTCCTATGCGTATCGTTTGATCCGTCAGTTAAATGCGGAATTGGAACAAAAAGGTTTTGTTGTTGTCAAAGGAAAAATCAGCCGTAAATATTTTGAAGAACGAGTTTACGGTATGAACGAAATGAAATAGCAGGAGGTGATGTTTTGACAGTAATCAAAAACCAAAAGTCAAATACTTACGAGGTAAGAACCTATTATAAGGACTGGACTGGCGTAAGAAAGCAGAAGACGAAAAGGGGATTTAAACGCAAATGTGATGCCCAGGAATGGGAAAGAGCGTTTAAATTAAAGGAGAATTTGAGTCTGGATATGTATTTTGAAGATTTTGTAGATCTTTATCTGAATGATATCAAATCCAGAATCAAATATAATACCTGGCTGACGAAAAAGCATATTGTAGAAAAAAAGATTCTCCCATATTTTTCGAAAAAGAAGTTGCAGGAAATAAAACCTTCCGATATTCGACAGTGGCAGAACACCATGATGAACTATCGAAATAAACAAGGAGAAGGCTATTCACAGGTCTATCTAAAGACCATCCATAATCAGCTGAGTGCAATTTTGAATCATGCAGTTAATTTCTATGATTTGAAAAGCAATGCTGCACGCAAGGCGGGATCTATGGGAAAAGAAAGAACAAAAGAGATGCTTTTCTGGACAAAAGAAGAGTATATGAAGTTCATTGAAGCGGTGGCGGATAAGCCGATCTCCTTTTATGCATTTGAAATTCTATATTGGTGTGGAGTCCGTATGGGAGAGTTGTTAGCACTGACACCGGCAGATTTCGATTTTCAGGCGTGTACTATCCGGATCAATAAATCTTATCAAAGATTAGAAGGGAAGGATATTATTACAGATCCAAAGACTGTGAAGAGTAATCGTATGATCACCATGCCGGAATTTTTAAGCGAAGAATTAGAATCGTATATAGGAATGCTGTATGGCTTGAATGAAAATGACAGGATATTTCAAATTTCAAAAAGCTATCTTCATCATGAAATGGATCGTGGTGTAAAGTTGTCAGGAGTGAAGAGAATACGAATCCATGATTTACGACATTCTCATGTGTCGTTATTGATCAATATGGGATATTCTGCGGTGGCAATAGGAGAAAGGGTAGGACATGAAAGTGTGGAGATCACATATCGATATGCACATTTGTTCCCGACAATCCAAATAGAAATGGCGGAAAATCTAAATCAGGAAAGAGAGGAATATCTGGATGAGTGAAAAAAATAGGGATAGCAAGAATCGGTGGCGTAATGTAACCATAGCATTTCGAATGTCTCCGGAAGAAGATGCAGAATTAGATTTAAGACGTCAATTGTAATCTGAGATTCCATACCCACATCTCAGACTGATTTAAAAAGTTAATAGTAATGAGTGCAAAGGAAGGGTATGGATTTTCCTTTACAAATTCAAGAGACTGACTGGATTGTTGGTCTCTTTTTTGCTATGCTTTGATTTCTGGCGGCTGGAAAGGAGCTACCATGTCAAAGTTTTTAACATATGAAGATCGATTAGTTATTGCACAACTCCTTCAGGAGAATGTCTCCTTTGGAGTTATAGGAAATAAATTAGGCAAGGATCGTACCACGATTGCAAAGGAAATAAAAAAGCATTCCTATGATAAGAAAAGTGGTCGTCCGGGATATCCTTATAATCCATGTAAACATCGCAGTACATGCAAAGCCAAAAAGCTGTGCGGAAACAGTTGTACGCATCAATCAGCGTATAAATGTAGTCTATGTTCCGAGTGTACATTGCACTGCCTGGATTTTGCAGAGGATATCTGTTCTGTTAAAACAAAACCGCCATATGTATGTAATGGCTGCAGCCAGCTTTCTAAATGCACCTTGTTAAAACGCATTTATGATCCGTCAGATGCTCATGAGATGGCATATCAGTCTATTTCGGAATCCAGAACGGGCATTTTATCCAATGAGGATGATATAGCAAGGATAAATGGAATCATAAGCCCGCTGGTCAAAAATGGACAGTCACTTCATCAGATTTATATAGAGCATGTAGATGAAATCATGTGCAGCGAAAAAACATTGTATAATTATGTTGATGCCCAGCTTTTTGATATACGGAACATCGACCTGCCTCGTAAGGTGAAATATCGTCCTCGTTACAAACAGCCTGAGTTCAAGGTAGACAGAGGATGTCGTATTGGTAGAAACTATAGCGATTTCCAGAAGTTTCTTGAAAGTAATCCGGAGTCTACTGTTATACAGATGGACAGTGTTATCGGACGTGTGGGAGGCAAATGTCTGCTTACCATACATTTCGTTGAAACCAGTTTAATGCTTGCATTTTTGAGAGATTCAAATACCTCAGCATCTGTCATACAGATTATAAATCTGCTGGATAAAGTACTTGGAAGCAAAGATTTTTCGCGTTTATTCCCAGTTATTCTCACAGACAACGGAAGTGAGTTTTCAAATCCAAAAGCGATCGAAAAACGTGATGCGATTCCATGCAACAGAACGAATGTATTTTACTGCGATCCAAGTGCACCTTATCAAAAAGGAGCCTGCGAAGTGAATCATGAATTGATTCGCCGCATTCTGCCAAAAGGAAGCAGCTTTGATGATCTTACACAGAAAGATATTTTTCTGATGATGGATCATATCAATTCCTATAAAAGGAAAAAGCTGAACAACCGTAGCCCATACGAAACGTTCAGCTTTTATTACGGAGAAGATATACTTAAGAAACTTGGATGTAAACCGGTTGCCGCCGAAAACATCATCTTAAAGCCTAAACTTCTCAAAAAGTAACAGATAAATTTGCAAAGTGCCGCCAGAACAATGACAGCAGAATAACTTCAAAACAGGGATGGATTCTCCGAATACAAAAATTTCGAACGGGAATTGATTCCTTATTGTCGTGTGCAAATTTATTGCTGAACGTATTATAACATGTCAATGTACAAATGAAAATCTGGGAAATTCGCTTACAAAACGGGATTTTCGTTTACAAAGCGGGAATCTCGTTTACAAAATGAGATTTTCATTTACAAAGAGAGACTCTTGGGTTACAAACGGGACTCTCGCTCTACATTTCACCCTACTATCTTAGATAAGTGCAAAGAAATAAGTGAAATATCAATACAATTGTATTGAATTAGTAATGAAATAGCATTATAATGAAGAAAAAAGGAGGTATCTAAAATGGCAAGTACAATTCAGATCAGGGTAGACGATGATTTGAAAAATAAATCAGATCAGCTTTTTAAAGATCTTGGAACTGACACGACATCAGCAATAAGGATGTTTTTAACGCAGGCGGTTGCATATAATGGATTTCCATTTGAAATAAAACGAACTGTGCATAATCCTTATACATCTATGACAGAAGAAGAGATGCTTCAAAGACTGGAACAATCCAGAGAATATTCAAAAAGGGGAAATTACCGAAATGCAGATGATGTGATTTCAGATATAAGAGGAAAATATGGATTATAAAATAGTTGTAACAGCTGAAGCAGAAGAAGACTTGAATCAGTTTATACAGTATCTGTTTTTCGCTAAGAAAAATAAGCAAGCAGCGAAAAATGTGCTTGATGATTTTGAGAATACTATTAAAAAGTTAAAGTATGTAGCGAGTAGTTTGAAAGTATGCGACAATCCACGTTTACAGAGTCTGGGATATCGTCGAATAAATTTTCAACAGCACAGATACTTTATGTTGTACAGAATAGAAAATGATGTTGTATATGTGGATGATATTTTCCATGAATTACAAGATTATGAAAACCGAATGATATAAATTGAATATTGGCAGTAAAAAGAGTATTTACCGTAAAACCGTAAATGCTCTTTTTTTGCACCTATTTGGAAAGAATAAATAATATAGCGTCTATAAGGAAGCGTTGGTTTTAATGGAAATGCATTATTGGAAAATCCTCTAATTTCAAAAATAAAAAGTAGTCGAAATTTCCATAGACAAATACACGCTCACGTTGTATATTATAAATATAAATCTAGTCAATTAAATATAGATATCATTTCCACCTCTAAGGGAATGGTAGTCATAGGATTGATGTAGTTAGTATCATTACATACTTCCCCAAATATTAGCTGTAGCTAAAAAGTTGCTAACAAGCTGTACTTATCTAAGGTTTATAGCTGATTACAGTAATTGACTGGATAAAAATTGTGGTCAAGTTGACCACAATACAGGAAAGAGAAGTATTGATGTGATCGGAGAACTTTGCGGAGACAGTGCAAAGCAGGTCCACTAATGAAAATATGCGAACCTTTAGAAATTGTAAAAAAATTAGCTCCGTTTAAATTTCTAATCTTCATAATTATATTTACATGAGTATATAATCAGATTTTGGATTTTATCCATATAGTAAATTAATCTATGCTCATCGGTAATGCGTCTGCTACATGCTTTTCGGTGCTTTAATGGTTCTGGCTTACCAATTCCGGTTAAAAGCCCATTGCGGTCAATATCCTTAATAAGCTCATTGATCCGCTTAACCATTTTTTTATCTTCCCTCTGCCATTCGGTGTTTTGCTCCCAAGCAGTAGGAGTAAATACTATATTCATTTATTCGTATGCCTCCAATTCTTCAATGGACTTAGTAACAAAACCACCTGCCTCAGCCTCTGCCATAGATTTATCAAGCATAGCAAGATACTCAGCGTTTCGCTTGGCTTTCATCATTTCGTTGTATTCAGCTTCGGAAAGCATAACAATATTTTCGTTCTTGGGTCTTGATATAATTAATGTTTCACCATTAAAAACCTTATCACATAAACTCTTGAAATTATCTCTAACATCCATGCTCTTTACTGCTAACATATAAAACACTCCTTTCCGTACATAAAAACGTATGGTTTTACGTACTTTAATTATATGCTATTATTATCTCCATGTCAATAAATTTAATGTATTCACTTTCTGGCTACTTTGGATTTTGAATGACAGATATTGAGAAAATGGGCGATAGAAGCAAGTGTCTACAAATTGTCTACTTGTGACCCTTTTTGTAACTGATTTTGTCAATGCTGATATTAACCAGACCATCAAGTCTTCTTGAGCGCTCCGGTTCTAAATCGTGAAGAGCACGATTGACACAGCGGCCTACAGTTTCCCAGTCCACTCTCATGAAGTATGATGTGGTACTTCTTGGAAGATAGGATGCAAACCATGCAACGGTAAGGTCGAAATCCTTGGTAAATCTACTACCTGGATATGCCCATGGAACTTCGGCAACATATACCCCATGTTCAAGGCAGATGATACGATGAGTCTGGTATTCAACTTCGACCAGAATACCACCCCAGTCCAGCCCCCTCCAAGTGGTTGGTCTGCTGGAATGTTTGTCATAAGCAGGACATGACTTGTGACAGAAAGGGCAGTCATTCTCATGCCATTTATTAGGTCTGGATTTGATACGGATGTGTTTCACGCCATCCTCATCAGAGTAAAGATTAAAATTTTCTATCAAGAGAATAAAGTATTGACAAAATTTTGTGGGGTGGGGTAGAATGATGGTAAAAAATTCCAAAACATAACGCATTGGTGCTTTTCGCAGAAAGAAGAAAAATAAACATGAAAAAGAGAAAGAACTTGGGAAAAAAGTTAGTAACAATGTTAGTGTCTGTAGGCTTTTTTGCAGTTTTGATTACAGTCTTTAATTTAATGGCATTACAAGCTATTCGAGAAAAGAATAATGTGCTTATAGAACAGTTTGAACAATATGAAGAAGCAGTGAAAAATAATGATACCGCGGTTTTTGAAACAGCAAAAGGAGAAGTGGCAGAAGCCATCAGACATAGCAACTACAGAATAAATGGAAGCATCATTTTTGATCTTGCACTTGTGGTAGCTAATATTATTGTAATCGTACTTCTTTCGATTGTTATTAATAAGTCCATTGTTCGTCCAGCAAAAAGAGCAAAGAATGATTTGGATGATATCATTTTAGGTATAGAATCAGGACAGGGTAATCTTACGTTAAGAGTATTTGATGAAACCAGTGATGAAATTGGTCAGCTTGCAAATGGTGTCAACCATTTTATTGAAACATTACAAAATCTTATGGTAAAGATTCAGAGTGTATCAAAAGATATGAAAAAATCTTCCTATCTTGTACAAAATGAGGCGGAATCTTCAAATATGAGTGCATCCAATGTGAGTGCAACATCGGAAGAACTTGCAGCATCCATGGAAGAGGTATCTGCTTCTCTATCTGATTTAGCCCAAGGATGTAATAATCTGCTGGAGAAAATGGCAGGCATGAATGAGGATGCTAAGAACTCTGCAATGAAGTTGCATGAAGTGAAGCTTACTGCAGAAAATAGCTATAAAGAAGCGATTGCATCAAAAGAAAAAACAGTAGAAACATTTGATGGCATTCAAAAGGATGTCGCGGAGGCAGTAGAAGCATCTAAGTCTGTAAATGAAATTGCAAAACTTACAGAAAATATCTTAAATATCGCAGCACAGACAAATCTTCTAGCACTTAATGCATCGATTGAAGCAGCAAGAGCAGGGGAAGCAGGCAGGGGCTTTGCCGTTGTTGCAGATGAAATCAGACAGCTTGCAGATAGTTCACGTGAGACAGCAAACAATATTCAGGAAATCAGTGGAAAAGTTATTGAGGCAGTAAACAATCTGTCTGGAAATGCAACGGAAATGATTCGTTTTGTAGATGAAAAGGTAGCACTTGATTATGACAAATTTGTAAAAATTATTGGAAATTATGATGCTGATTCTGATCAGGCAAGTAATACATTTAACGAGTTTGCAGTTAAGTCAAAAGATAGCTTAGGTACAATGAATGATATGAATGAAGGTATCAATAACATTTCTATAGCGATTGAAGAATCTGCAAAAGGTGTTACAAACGTAGCACAAGAGATATCACAACTTGTAACAGCAATTTCAGCAATTACAGTGCAGGCGGACGAAAATAAGAACCTTTCGGAAGATTTATCGGATGAAGTAGCAAAATTTGAAAAAGTTTAACTAACAGATTTTTATTATGAGAAAAACTGTATTAGGTAAATAACCCGCACTAACTAAAAATGAATGCCAGAATAAGCACAAAGGCATAGCCCCATTACGGGTTCTATGCCTTTGCGTTTTCCGGAAGCAGCATCCGGTCGTCGATATAGTAATCACAGGAAATCTTCCGGCTGTTGTGTCCATAGAATTCGATGATTTCCGGAAGATTGTCATTAACTGCATCAAATTCAAGATTCTGTTCCCGGCACCATTCGACAGCTTTTGACAGGGCTTCCCCCACACGGCAAGTCCAGAGAATGAGTTTATTGCCATTACGTTTCCATTCCTGGAGATATTCAATACCAGTGAGCGCAAAGTTTATATACCGGGATTTGTGGCACAGTGCCTTATTGATATAAAGAAGGAACAGGATGAGGTAAAGGAGGCGCTTGGCAGTGAGTATACCGATTACAACTTGATAATGGCGAAGACAATGAAAGTATAAATATAGAAGAACGATATTGTGTGGAGTAGGAAATCTATGCAGTATCGTTTTTTTCGTTTCTTGTAAAAAAATTTGTAGTTATTTGTAAGAATTTGTCGAGAAGCGCCATGTATATAATGTAGGTAGGTTTTAACATGACCAAAGAAGAAGAAATCAGAATGATAAATGAAAAACTAGATTTTTATGTAATGGAGGCAAGTGATGAGGAGTTCGATACCGAAGAGGTACGGAAACTCGTGAAGCGATTAGATGAATTGGATCCCATACCATTGCCGTGGAAATCGGATGAGGAAGCATTGAAAGACTTCTGGGATTATTGTGAAGAGAGGCAGAGGGAAGAACGTATAATAGCAGATATGAAAATTAAGGATGAAAATAAGGATTAAGAAGTCTGTGTTTTGGAAAAATTATGTGGTAAAATATATATACGAGAAGTCTGTAAATCGGTATTTGTGGAGAGATTTCCTGAACTTTCCTTATTTTTCAAGGCTTACAGCCTCTTAGATAGTGAAATGATATGTATTTTCCCTTATTTTTGCCCTTATGCGGAATCCGCAAGGGAAATAAGGGAAATT
>ENA-OQKO01000785-OQKO01000785.1-human-gut-metagenome-genome-assembly--contig:-NODE-785-length-25395-cov-5.448987_pt1 | contig 25395 bp, 19 predicted proteins | sample MGYA00242777_ERZ504796 | MGnify/ENA primary metagenome ERZ504796 (study PRJEB26092, sample SAMD00036404) | human gut metagenome | host: Homo sapiens | study: EMG produced TPA metagenomics assembly of... | reverse complement strand
ATCAGGTAAAGTGCTTCGTTCGACTTGCATGTGTTAAGCACGCCGCCAGCGTTCATCCTGAGCCAGGATCAAACTCTCATAAAAAGTTTTTCCCGTTCCAGAATCAACTGGCTAATTTTAACCATTCGTCAATCCCAAACGTTTTACTGTTTTTTAGGTTGCTTTGACTTTCGTCTCTGCTGTTCTCTCGAACTCATTTTAATCGCGAATTGCTTCGCTGTTCTCAATGAATCTTTCAAGGTTATTTCACTGTTCAGTTATCAAAGTTCTTTATTCGTTGCCGTTCAACAACTTTTATATCTTATCAGATATTCAAGTGCTTGTCAACAACTTTTTTAACTTTATTTAAAAGTTATTTGTTTTTATCGTGTCACTCACGCGACAGCTTGTATATATTATCACAAGCCCATGCGCTTGTCAACAACTTTTTTCAATTTTATTTTTCACCCTCATTTTAAGGCAAAAAAATAACGGAGAAAGAGGGATTTGAACCCTCGCGCCGCGCGAACGACCTACACCCTTAGCAGGGGCGCCTCTTCAGCCTCTTGAGTATTTCTCCATATTTTTTTATAAAATTGATGCGCCGTAACGCTTTATCTACTATACAAAACTTTGTTCTGTTTGTCAATAGCTTTTTAAAACTTTTTTATCACTTTCTCTTTCCATATATAAATACAAAAAGAGCGATGTTGTGAACAACATTGCTCTCTAATGTAATTAATTTAATCCATTTATTCCAAATGTCAATATATCAAGTAGCAAAAGCGGATTGCGAATGTCTGCTTTACCTATGCCTGAGACAAGCGCTCTTTTAAAAAAGTATTTCGCTTTGTAACTGTTACATTTCTGACCGCATAAGACAATGCCTTTCTGGTTCCTACGATAACCAGAACCTTTTTTGCACGGGTAATTCCTGTATAGATCAGATTGCGCTGCAGCATTACATAGTGATTCATCAGAACAGGCATGACCACGATCGGATATTCGGAGCCCTGTGCTTTATGTATCGTTGTCGCATAGGCATGCACCAGTTCATCCAGCTCCGATGCTTCATATTCTATGATATGCTGGTCAAAGTTTACTTTCAGCGTCCGTTCCTGCAGATTTACAGACTCTACTGTTCCAATATCTCCGTTAAAAATTTCTTTCTCATAATTATTTCGGATCTGCATGACTTTATCCCCGGTGCGAAACAGATATCCTCCCCGACGCAAACCGTCGCCCTGTGGATTCAAAGCTTCCTGAAGTGCAAGATTCAAATTCGCTGCTCCCACAATTCCTTTCTGCATCGGTGTTAGCACCTGAATATGGTTCCAGGGCGTTTTGTAATAACGCGGAAGGTTGTTTTTTACCAGCCGGACAATTTCCTGCACCGCTTCCTCCGGATCTTCTTTTTCTATATAGAAGAAATCCGTATTTTTGCCATTGGAAATATCCGGAAATTTGCCTTCATTGATGGCATGCGCATTCATGATGATCCTGCTGCTCTGTGCCTGTCTAAAAATTCGGGTCAGACGAACCACAGGAAATACACCGGAATCAATAATGTCACGCAATACATTTCCCGCCCCCACAGATGGGAGCTGGTCGATATCTCCCACCAGTATCAGACGCATCCCCTCCGGAATTGCTTTGAGCAGCGCATTCATCAGTATCATATCGATCATAGAACATTCATCAATAATCAGCACATCTCCATCCAGGGGATTGTCCTCATTTTTCTGATACCCCTCCGGCGGTTTGCACTCCAACAGACGATGGATTGTCTTTGCCTCTAATCCGGTTGCTTCTGTCATACGCTTGGCGGCACGACCTGTAGGTGCTGCCAGCAGGATTTTTAACCCAAACGAACGGTAAGCGGCGATAATTCCCTGCGTTGTCGTGGTTTTTCCGGTTCCAGGTCCTCCCGTCAATACCATGACTTTGGAAACGGCTGCCTTACGAATGGCATCTGCCTGAATCTCATCATATTTCATGTCTACTTTTTCCTGAATTTTACCGACATCAATGGACAGGCTTTCGTTTCCTGTCTTCTGCCGTGCATCCATCAGTGCATGCCAGAGCCGGTCTGTTGCCGGCGCCTGCGCCAGACGCTTTAATTTGCCTGCCACACCTGCTTCCGCATAATAAAATGCCGGCAGATATATGGCTTTCATTTCTGCCTGATCTGTTTTATAGTCTACCGTTTCACAGATCAGGTCTTTGTCCGCGATCATCTGATCCAAAGTCATTACGATACTGGATTCTTCCGCTTCCAGTAATTCTGCTGCCTTCGCGATCAACTGCTCCTGATATGCAAACACATGTCCCTCATCTGCCAGATTACTGAGTGTATACATAATACCACTGCGCAACCGGACGTAAGCCTCCTTCGCAAACCCAAGCTTCTGTGCAATTCCATCTGCTGTCTTAAATCCAATGCCCCAGATATCATCTGCCATCTGGAACGGATTTTCTTTCATTTTATCCAGACTTTCATTTCCGTACTGACGGTAAATTTTTGCTGCAAAAGAGGTACTGACGCCATGATCCTGCAAAAAAAGCATAACATTCTTGATCTCTTTCTGCCTTTCCCAGCTGTCCCGGATCATCTGGATTCGTTTTTTACCGATGCCGTCCACTTCCTGCAGCCGGGAAATATCTGTCTCAATCACTTCCAGCGTTTCTATGCCAAACTGTGCTACGATCTTTTTCGCATATTTCGGACCAACGCCTTTGATCAGACCGGAACCAAGATATTTTTCAATACCAAATACCGTCGCCGGAAGAGTTTCTTCCCAGCTCTCTGCCGCAAACTGTCTGCCGTAACGACTGTCCACTTTCCAATTTCCATAAATCAAAAGTACAGATCCAACATTCACATCCAGCAGACTTCCGATGACTGTCACAAGTTCTTTGTAACTTTTTACGGCACATTTAAGGACTGTATAGCCATTTTCCGGATTCTGATAAGTAATGCGTTCCACCACACCCCGTATTTTTACTGTAAAATGCTGAGGTCGCTGCTGAACCTCTACGTCTTCCGATGCCTTTTTTCTGGCTTCCTCCACACGCTTCTGATGCGCCTCACGCATCTCCGCCACCATGCACTCATACACTTTTTGGTTCATGTAACAGTCATTCAGTGCTCGATGCGCACCTTCCGATGAAATACCATAATGCTCCGCCAGATCCACCAGACGATGATGCTCCATCTTCGGCAAATGCTTTCGCGCCACCTGCAGCGTATCCACATAATTGTTCTGCGGAATTTCGCCAAAATACTGCTCGGCGTCACGCCAGATGAACTTCATGTCAAACCGTGCAATGTTATGTCCTACCAAAACAAGACCTTCCGCAAAATCCAGAAACTCTGCCAGAACATGCGAAAACGCCGGTGCCTCCGCAACCATCGCATTTGTGATTCCATTCACTTTCGTCGCTCCAAATGGAATCTTGCGGCCCGGGTTCACCAGCGTATTAAATTCATCCACTACTTCGCCACCTTTAACCTTCAGCGCCGAAATCTCAATCACTTCATCATAGTTCGGCGAGATTCCAGTCGTCTCAAGGTCAAAGATGACATAGTTTGGTGTGTATTTATTGATCAGAGTTCCTTTCTGTGTGGACATGAGTATCACTACTTTCTATTCATTCTTTTTCGTATCTTATCATATCCCATTTTAAAGTACAATCATCAATAGTTTTTCTCAGTCTGAGTTAAAAAATTTACTCATATCTCAGCGCATCAATAACTTCCATTTTTGCTGCTTTCTTCGCCGGATAAGATCCGAAGAACACACCGATCAGCATTGAGAAGCATACGGAAAGGATAATTGCTAATACAGACGGATGTACATTCATGATAATATAACCTGCATAATCGCTGTAGTAGCTGTTGATGACAAGCATCGCCACTTTTCCGAGGATAAATCCAAACAGGATTCCGATTAAAATTCCAATGATTCCACCAACGAGGCAAAGTACCACAGATTCAATCAGGAATTGCTGCTTGATGGCCTTATTTTTAGCACCCAGCGCTTTTCGGATACCGATTTCCTTTGTTCTTTCAGTGATAGACACCAGCATGATATTCATGACACCAACGCCACCAACGATCAGGGAAATTGCTGCAATAAAGGAAATTGCCACGGTTACTACATTAATGACCGTATTAATAATCCCCATATCCGAAGACATATTGTACGTTGTGACCTGCCATTTTTCATTTTTCGCATATTTGTCTGCAAAAAAGCTCTGAATATCTGTTTCTGCCTGATTTTGATCCGCACCTGTTTTTAAAAGGACACTTACATACGTATATCCATTGGTCGCTTCACTATGGTTTAATTTATTTGCAGTTGTGGCGGGAATATACATGGTAGTGCTGCGGTCTTTTTCCGGAACCGTCGTATCTTGTTTACCAAAAATAGCAGCATTATATTCATACACACCTACTACTGTAAATTCATAAGAATAACCATCACTTCCACTGTAAATAATCTGCTGTCCGACAGGATCTTCACTGCCGAAGTAATAGGATGCCATCGTATCAGATACAACACATACACGTTTTTCCTTTTTCATATCCTGCTTTGTCAGATTACGTCCACGAAGAATATTTATTTTCATGTACTCCAGTTCTTCTTTTGTCGTTCCTGTTGCGTCCACATTCGCATATTTATCACTGTTTTTGTAAATCTGACCGCTGCCAAGATAAGCTGAAATACCAAAACCTGCGATTTCGTCCGGATATGTTTCCTGTAATTCATCCAGCATATCCTGCGTAATATAATCATCTGCTGTCATCTTCGGATATTCCCAGTTTGACCAGTCCGCATCATCCTCCGGATAAATAGCATCCACACTGGCGCTGATACTGTTTCCACCAAGGGAGTTTAATGTAGCATTCAACGTTGATTTGATAGATGTCCCGATCGTAGTGATCGTGATAACCGCAGAAATACCGATGATGATTCCAAGCATAGTCAACAGGGAACGCATTTTATTGGAAAAAAGGTTCTGAAAGGCTTCTTTGATATTCTCTATCAGCATATCCTTCCCTCCTCTCCGATTTCTGGCTTATTGCATCCATCATTCATCTTATGATGACCTGACAAATCACAGCCTTTTTCCGTTTTTTTGCTGTCAGATACGATCATACCATCATTTAATGTGACAATTCGCTCGGTCTCTGCTGCCAGTTCCTTTGAATGAGTGATCAGTACGACTGTTTTTCCCTGTTCTTCATGAAGCTTGTGAAAAATATCCATGATCATATGACCGGTCTGGGAATCCAGTGCACCGGTCGGCTCATCTGCAAGGATAATGGAAGGATCATTAATCATCGCCCGGGCAATCGCAATTCTCTGCTTCTGTCCACCGGACAACTCATTTGGACGGTGTGTGGCACGGTCTGCCATTCCCACCAGTTCCAACATCTGCATACCGATTTCTTTTGCATTTTTCGGACGGTGCTCACTGTACATCAGAGGTAAAGTTACATTTTTTAAGGCATTTGCTCTCGGAATCAGATTAAAGTTCTGAAACACAAAGCCAATTTTTTCATTCCGCATGACACTTCGCACAGTGTCATCCATGCTGTTGACATCCTCGCCTTCCAGAAAATAATTACCGGAAGTCTGGCGATCCAGAATACCCATAATATTCATCAGAGTACTTTTTCCGGAACCGGATTCTCCTACAATAGAAATAAATTCGCCCCGTTTGACATCAAGGTTAATTCCATGTAAAATCTCCAATTCATTTGGCTGACCAATGTAATATGTCTTCACGATCTGTTCCATGCGGATCATAATTTCATTTGACATGTATAAAAACCTCCATGATTAATCCGCAGTTACTTCGGAACTCATACCTGTAGAACCACCATCTTCCGTTTTACTTACATCACTTCCTCTTTCTCCCTGGAAAGTATCTCCTTCGGATATAGAGTAATCCATGATAATGTAATCTCCTGCTTTCAGATCGCCACCGGTCACTTCTGTATAATAATTAATCTCATCACCAACTGTGATATTTTTCTTTACAGCTGTATAAGTACCATCTTTATTTTCTTCTGCACAGAGGACGTAATTTTTGCCATCCTCATCCTGCTGCACCAGATCATACGGTACGGACAGCACATTTTCACGATCTGTCAGAACAATTTTTGCCTTTGCACTCATACCACTGATCAGATCACACGGTTCTAATTTAATCTGTACCGAGAATCCACCTGTATTGGCTGCTCCGGAAGTCTCCTTTCCGGTTTGTTCCGTCGTCGGCTGGGAAGCATTATATACTTTTACTACTTTAATAATCTCGCCATTGATTTTCTGATCATCCAACGCATCAGAAGTAATGATTGCTTTCATACCTTCCTGCAGTTTCAGAATATCTTTTTCTGTTACACTTGCATTCACGATCATATCAGTATTATTTTCTACTGTTACTAATGTAGCATTTGCTGTATTTACATCACCGACAGAAACATTGACTGCAGTAACAATACCTGCACTTTTACTTGTGATCGTACAATCGTCCAGTTGTTTTCTCAACTGATCCAGCTGCGTCTGTGTATCACTGCCATCCGTCTGGTTATATTTTGCAGACTCAATACTGCTCTGGGCAGAATAAATCGCATCATCGGTGGAGGATTTTACGCTCGTATAATTATTTTTTGCTTCTTTGCGGGCACTGTCTGCAGACGTAAGATCACTTTTTGCACTGGAAAGCTGATCCTGAAGATTGGAAAGTTTTTCCTGAAGTTCTGCCTTAGTATCTTCATCGGATGCCGCATTTACTTGATCTGATACAGATTTAATCTGGTTATTTAATGAATTTACCGTATTTTGTGCTGCTGTATACGCAGCTTCTGCACTGTTGATACTGTCATTTGCCTGTGCCAGTTGATTTTTCTGATCTTCTTTGGCACGCTCAAGGGCTCGCTGATTCTGATTGCTTTCATTCTGCTTTAATGCAGCTGCATTTGACAGAGATTTTTCCAGCACATCAATCTGTTTCTGAATCGAATCTTTATCCAGAGTTGCGATCACATCGCCTTCTTTTACAACATCTCCAACCTGAACATTTACAGTTTTTATCTCAGTCGCAGCTGTAGAAGAATAATTGATCTTCGTCTCACCACTTACCGTTCCTGTCAGAGATATAAAATCGGACAGGTCACGTTTATCTACTTTTTCCAACTGTACAATCTTGGTCGCTTCTGCTACACTGTTTAACTTTCGTTTGGCTACGCCAACCAGCACAATGATTGCTGCTACAATGATAGCCAGCACGATCACCAGTTTTTTGTGTTTGAATTTCTTTTTCACCTTCAATCCTCCTGTGTTTTATTTTTAGTGACAGATCAGATACTGTATGAATAACTTTTATTCTGTCTGAAGTATAGCTATTTTATAAAACAAAACAGTAAAAAAAATATATGAATTTCTTAATTTTTTATGAGTAACATTATTTTCTTATCACCCCACAAAAAGAATCACACATACTCTGATGTTTCCTACCACTATTAGGTACTTATCAAAGCTATGTGTGATTCCTTTATTTCATCACCTTCTAAACAAAAAAATTATGATCAATCTTCTACCGCAAATTCTTTGATTGCAGTTTCATACAGATTGTTTCCTTCAGAGTCTACGACTACGATAACCGGAAAATCTTCTACTTCAATCTTACGGATTGCCTCTGCACCGAGGTCCTCATAGCAGACAATCTCAGATTTTTTGATGCATTTTGAAAGCAATGCGCCTGCTCCGCCGATAGCTGCAAAGTAAACTGCTTTGTTTCGGATGACTGCATCAATGACTTCTTTGGTACGTTTTCCTTTTCCGATCATGGCTTTTTCACCAAGATCCAGCAGACGCGGAGCGTATTTGTCCATACGGCTCGCGGTAGTCGGACCGGCAGAACCGATTGGTCGTCCTTCTCTGGCAGGAGACGGCCCCATATAATAAATCGTGCAGTCTTTGATATTAATTGGAAGTTCTTTTCCTTCATCCAGTACTTCCATCATGCGTTTGTGAGCAGCATCTCTGGCCACATAAAGAGTGCCTGTGATATAAACATAATCGCCTGCTTTTAAGTCAGCAGTAATTTCTTCTGTAATTGGTGTATGTATATGTTTATCCATGATAATTTCCTCCTGTCCTACAGTTCTCTTACCGCATGTCTGTTGACATGACAGCAGATATTGATTGCCACAGGAAGTCCTGCGATATGTGTCGGATAAGTATTGATATTTACTGCCAGCGCTGTAGTTGTACCACCGAGTCCACCCGGTCCGATGCCAAGATGATTGATCTTCGTCAACATTTCTTCTTCCATCTCTTTGACATATGGAATATCGGAATGTTTATTCACCGGTCTGGTCAGAGCCTGCTTTGCAAGCAGCGCACATTTTTCAAAAGTTCCACCGATACCAACGCCCACAACCATTGGCGGACAGGCATTCGGTCCTGCATCTCTGACTGCTGTCAGAATTGCATTTTTCACTCCTTCGATACCGTCTGCCGGTTTCAGCATAAAAATACGGCTCATATTTTCACTGCCAAATCCTTTTGGTGCAACGGTGATTTTCACTTTATCACCCGGAACAATTTTTGTATGCAGAATTGCCGGTGTGTTGTCCTTTGTATTTTCACGGATCAGTGGATCTTTTACAACTGATTTTCTTAAATATCCATCCACATAACCACGGCGGACACCTTCATTTACTGCCTCTTCAAAATCGCCGCCTACAAAATGTACGTCCTGTCCGATTTCCATAAAAATAACTGCCATTCCGGTATCCTGACAGATTGGAATCATTTCTTTGTCTGCAATTTCCAGATTCTCCTGAAGCTGGTTCAAGATTTTTCTGCCAAGTTCAGATTTTTCTGTCTGAACAGCCTCTTTCATACATACATCCATATCCGGTGACAGGTAGTGATTTGCCTGTATACACATCTCACTGATATTGTCAGTTAATTCTTTTACATTAATTTCTCTGATCATTTTTTACTCCTCATAAATCAAAAGAAAACCATTGACACTTCTTATGCTTTCTTTGTGCTGTTTATTATCATAGCTCAAACAAAAAGAAATGTGAATGGTTTTCTCTTTATATTATTTAGAAAGTAGACTTATAATTACACTTCTCTCTCCAGCGGCATACTTATACATCGTGGGCCACCACGTCCCCTGGAAAGCTCCGAACTTGCCATTTCCAGTACCTCGATACCATGCTGACGCAAAATGTCATTAGTCACATAATTCCGGTCATATACGACAACTTTTCCAGGCTCAATGCAAAGAGTATTAGAACCATCGTTCCACTGTTCACGCTCAGAAGCAATTCTGTCTTTACCGCCACATTTTATCAATGTCACTTTATCCAGTTCCAGATATTTTGCAAGGATATCAGAAAGCATCGCATCGGACTCTGTCACTTTTAACTGCCCCTTCTGATCTCCCGGTTTAATTTCAAAAATACGAAGTGTCTGCATGATGCCCGGATGAATCGTGAATTTGTCATGATCTACCTGCGTACATACCGTATCCAGATGCATGAAAGCACGGACAGACGGAATATCCAGTGCTATAATCGTTTCAATTTCTGATGTCTCATCTGCAAATATATTCTGTGCCAGAAGTTCAATCGCTTCCGGCGTTGTACGCTGGGAAATTCCGATAGCAATGACTTTATTGCTCAGATTCAAAATATCTCCGCCTTCAATGGCAAAATCCATCGTTCTGTCATAGTAAAACGGTACTTTTCCGGCAAAATCCGGATGATATTTTAAAATATATTTTCCGTAAAGTGTCTCTCTTCTTCTGGTCCGGGAATACATGTGGTTCAGACTGACACCGTTTCCGATACATGCAAATGGATCTCTCGTAAAATACAGATTCGGAATCGGATCCAGCAAAAACTGACTCTCTTTTTTCACCAGACTTACCAGCGGACAACTCATTTTTACATTTAACTCAGAAGCCCGGATTCCTGACATCGTTTTTAACACAAGTTCCTTTTCGTCTGCAATATTCATCAGATATTCGTATAACTGCTCCCTCACTTTTGTTGCAGAAGCACCACCCTCTGCAATAAACTCCCGAACAAACTGCTCCTTTTTCTCAGGATTTTTCAGCACCTCTGCCGTCAGATCCTCCAGGTATACGACTTCCACCCCCTGTCCCTGCATAATCTCCGCAAACATATCATGCTCGATTTTTGCAGTTTTCAAATAAGGGATATCATCAAATAAAAGCCGTTCCAGATCTTCCGGAACCAGATGCTCCAGTTCCTGCCCCGGTCTGTGAAGCATTACTTTTTTCAATTTTCCAATTTCGCTTTTTACATGGATTGCCATTTTACGGCGTCCTCCTTATCCCCTTCATTTATAACATCCATTTCATTTTATCCTAAAATATAATTTTTTTCACTCTTTTTTATAAAATATTTCACATGCATACAAACTGACAGCACTAAGGTACACAGTTCCGAGGAAGGAATCGCAACCCACGCCCCGTTCAGTCCCCATATTCGCGGCAACACGAGTAAAAATATAACGGTAAAAAGCAATGTTCTGCAAAAAGAAATCAGTGCAGATACTTTTCCGTTGGACAGCGCAGTAAAAAATCCGGAAGACGCAATGTTAACTCCACTGAACAGGAAATTTATTGCAAAAATCTGAAATCCTACAGAGGCCAGTTCCCAGGTTCCCGGATCCTTTGTAAATATCGAAACGATTGGTTTTGCCAGAAATGCAGCGGCCACAGTGATCAAAACAGATGATACCATTACAAAAATAAAAGTTGTCTTATATATCCGTCTCAGCTGAGCTTTATTTTGTGCACCATACTGAAAACCGACAATCGGAGCAATTCCAACAGCGAATCCGAGATGAAAGGAATTAAATAAAAATTCTCCATACAAAATGATCGTGATGGCAGCCACACCATTTGCACCGGCCAGCCGCATCATAACTGAATTAAATAAAAATGTAATAATAGCTGCTGCCAGCTGAGATACCATTTCGGAAGAGCCATTATAACATGCATGCCAAAAATCTCTGACATTTACCTGAAATCTTGTAAAGCAAAGCCCCTTTTTATTTGCAAAAAAGAAAATCAGCCCCGCAATCGCCGGTACCGACTGCCCGATTCCGGTTGCAAGAGCGGCACCACGAATTCCCAGATGGCAGTGCACGATCAGTACATAATCCAGCACAGCATTTAAAACTCCTGCTAAAATAATCAGAATCAATCCAAGTGTCGGGCGTTCCGCCGTTACCAGATAACTTTGAAACAACGACTGCAGCATGCAGGCAGGGGTAAAAATCACAAGAATCATCAAATAATTTCTGCAATACATCAGCAATTCATCCGTAGCACCAAGCATATAACAAATCCGATTTAAAAAGCTCAGCGTAACCAGCATAATTATCCCACTGACAATTAATGTAATAACGACAAACATGGTAAGTCTTTCTTTGGCTTTTTCCTTTTTTCCTTCACCAAGATATTTACTGATGATCGCATTTCCTCCAGTCGCCATCATCGTTGCAATTGCAATCATAATATTCACAACCGGATACACAATATTAGTTGCAGATAATGCATTACTTCCCACAAAACGTGATACAAACATTCCATCAATGATCGTATACATTGACATAAATATCATCATAATGATGGAAGGTGCTGCAAATCGCAATAATTTTAAAGGAGTAAACTCCTGATTCAAAGACATACTCATAAAAACACCTGCTTTCTCAAACTTACATACTTTTTTATAATACTTCTATCCGTTATCTGCACATTTTCCCCATATGATACAACGTGACAAATGTGCTTTTTCACCTTTTATATCTTGACTTCTGACAGCATATACTATAGGGTAACCCTATAGTCAAGAAGATTTTTACAACATGTCTGCAGGAGATTTTTTACATCATTATCAAATTATAATCTACTCAAATCACATAATGCATAGGAATCACAGGGTGCCTATAGATTGCAATTACAAGACAGGAGAAGTTAAAGTATATGGAACGCAAAGATTATCTGACCACCGGCGAACTGACTCAGCTCATGGGTATTACAAAGCATACACTTTTTCATTATGATGACATAGGTCTGTTTCAACCGAAATATATTAACGAAAAGGGTTATCGGTTTTATTCCATCGATCAGATTGATATTTTAAACACAATTCTGGTTTTGCGTGATCTCGACATGCCATTAAAGGAAATTCAAACATACGTTTCACAGCGAACCCCAGAACTTTTTCAGCAGATATTTCTGGAACATGAAGCACAGATTGCAAAGCAGATTAAGAAACTACAATCCATGAAAAAATGGATGCAGCAACAGAGAAACAAGATTCAGATTGCGGAACAGACCGATTTTTCAAAAATTGAAATCACGACTTATCCGGACTGTTACTATCTTTACAGAGAGGCAGAGCCAAATTCTAATCAGTCTTTTTCCAAAAATCTCAATAAGCTGATTTCATTGTTACAAAAGACCAATCCTTATCTGGATTATGATATTGCTTATTTTCAGTATGGAAAAAATGTGGAACATGGTATTTACGATGCCTATGATAATGTTGCTCTGCTCATGGGACAGAAGCCTACAATAAAAAACTGCCAGATACTTCCCGCTGGAAAATATCTGACAGCCTATCATGTCGGTCATTGGAATACAATCGGTGAGACTTATGAACGAATGCTGAATTATAAAAAACAGCATCAGCTTAAGACCAGTGATCTTTACATTGAATACGACGTGGTAAATAATTTTATCACAAAAAATGAAAATGAATTTGTGGCGAAAGTTGAAGTAGCAATTATTGAGTAATATATATGCAAATTCTAAAAAGGTAAATTGACCGCATTAACTTAAAGTTGCTTTTAATCCCAACTCAGTTTCTGCCAGTTCCAGTAAAAGAGGATGCTCATCTCCCGGTTGATTTGGATAATGCAGCAGGTATTTTAACGCACCTTCTTTTGTGTGGAAAAACATCCCATGCCCGCCATCCGGTCCAAAAACAATCTGCTCCAAATGTCTCCATGGTCCTTCTATTTTTCCGGAATCAGAAACTGCCTGACCAACGGTATAACCTTTTTCGCCCCAACTGGACCAGAGAATCAGTAATTTACCATTCTGTTGACGATACACTGCCGGACCATCTGTAAAATATACATCACCATCCATTCCAAATTCTGCTTTTGCAAAAGGTATCGGAACAGCCCAATCCGCATCTTTTGCAGAAAATAATGTGATAATTTTGCCTTTTATACAACTGAGATTTTCTTCCAGTTCAACCATACACATATCACCATCCGGAACATCCTCAAAAGAATGGGAAAATATCAGATAGATTTTTTCCTTTTCCTGATAAAGCATCCCATCAATACAATTCCAATCGTCCGGTGTCAGAGGTGTTTCTGTCATAATCTGAAATGTTCCATCCGGTGTATCTGACTGTAAAATCTGAATGCCCTTATGTTTTTCACTGCCAAATGTGGCAACCAGATAATACTTTCCATTAATCTCATAACATTCCGGAGCCCAGAAACAACGATCTGCCCAAAAACCTTCCGGTCTGTGAAAAATTTCAAATGGTCCTTCCCAGTTCTCCAGATCCTTACTTTTAAAACAGTCAAATCCTTCTGCCGCTCCCCAACAGGTCTCTGCTCTGGTTCCGTACATATAGTACCAGTCTCCACTACACAAGATGTATGGATCTCTTATATTAATATCTGTTAACTTCATTCTATTCCTCTAAATATTACTTATTTTCTGTATGCTGTTTTTCATATACAGCTCTTACTTTCTGTCTGACTTCATCCGTGATCGGATATTTCACTAATGCTAAAATAATGACAATTCCACAAATAACCGGAACCACAAATCTTGCAACCGTGATTCCCGTGATAACCGCCTGTGGCTCTTGTCCAATGGCATTTGCAATATATCCTGTTGCTGCAAGTGTAAAACTTACGACTGCGCTGGAAATAGCAATACCTGCTTTATTGGAAAATCCTTTCAAAGCTGCCATCGTTCCATTTACAACTCTTCCAGAATTAATCAATACCAGATCTGTCATTTCTGTCATCATCATTGCACTGAATGGCATAGATGCTGTTGCAAACATAGATGCAACGCCAGAGCAGACAAATAATACTGTCATGTTTCCATGAAAAATTACGATTAAGATATCACATATAATTACTGCAACCTGAGAAATTGCAAATGCTTTTTGTGTCTTGTGGAATAATCTCATAAACAGTGGAACAATGATAACAATTCCAAGAAGTCCAACCAGTGAAACATCCAACATATACATAGAGATTAAATCCGGTCTGCATAAACAGTACATAATGTAATAAACAGAAGATGACATCATGATATTATACGCTGTGTATGCTGCCAGCCAGACAGCAATAACACTTAACAGACCTTTTACATGAAATAAACTTTTAATTTCTTCCAGCAGCGGCTTCTGCTCATTATGTTGTACACAAGTCTCTTTTGTCGTTGAAAAACACATCCAGCATGTAATTGTCATGATAACACCTGCCAGACCAACAACGATCATATATCCCTTTGCTGTATTATCTCCACCAAACAGCGAAACCAGCGACAAACCAAAAGAAGTTGCAATCGTTGTGCAAATTCCCATTACCATTGTATAAGCATTGATCATTTTGCTTCTCTCTGATGGCTCATCTGTAACTGCATTGATCAGTGCACCACTTGGAATTTCAATGGCAGTTCTGAGCATTCCGTACAAAATATAAAAGACTGCTGTCCATATGATTTTTCCATGTGTTCCAATATTTGGACTTGCAAACAATAATACTACAACAACCGTCAAAATCGCCGGAATAAACAGAAAATACGGTCTGTATTTTCCCCAACGGCTCTTTGTTCTGTCAGCAATCGTTCCCATCATCGGATCATTAATTGCATCCCATACAGAAGCAATTACAGTAATCACACCAACAGCTCCTGCCGGTACTCCAAACGTATCTGTCAGGAAGATCATCAGATACGCCCCAACTAAAGAACCCATAATCTGATATCCACTTCCGGTTGCCAATGCATAAGACAAAATCGTTGACAACTTTAATTTTTCTCTTTTCATAACAAACCTCCTGCTTGTTTTCTTTTGATGATGAGATTATAATCTATAATGTCACAAATTTTATGACATTTATTTTAAAAGAAATGACAAAAAAAACTCATTCACATATTCATTCTTATACGATTGGAATGACTCATTTAGAAAAATTCCGAAAGTAGCTGTTGCAAAAGGAGACAGTTATTATGATATCAGAGAACAATTTGCTTCCACTTAATGACACTGAGCATTTTTTAAAAAATTTTTTGAAAAAATTTCCGGTTTATCAGACCAAAATCATTAATCCCTTAGCAAATGAGCAGGATTATATATATCTGCTGCATTTGCTGGAAGCGGAATGGCACAAGCAGCTCCCGGATCAGACTTTTTTTCTCACCGGTTCATCCGGACATCTTTCTGAAGATTTTTTTATCCCGGAAAATCAAAATGTCTGTATTTTGAAAAATCTGAGATATATGCCACTGCTGATGCATTCCCATCAGTTTATTGAAATCAATTATGTTCTGAAAAGTGATCACAGCCTGCTGATTGATGCGGAGAAATCCACCCCACTTCAGGATGGGGATATTATTTTATGTCCTCCAAACCTTCAGCACACATTTCAGACACAAAATAAAAACAGCATCATTGTTGATTTCATTCTACGTGTCACAACATTTGATACTGTTTTCTTTCATTTACTGAATAACAATAATTATTTATCCACACTGTTTTCCAATGTGATTTACGGAGATTCTAACGGCTATATTATCTGGCACTGTCAGAATGACTCTGCATTAAAAGAATTGGTCTTAAAGGTCTATGAAGAATGGGAAAATAATCTAAAATACTGCGATAAAATGATTGAACTGCTTGTCATGGAATTTATTCTGATTCTTATGCGTTCCCATGAAGATGAAGCTGTTTTTTCCACTTCATATATCAATAATTCTGATGAAAATTTCCGTTCCCTGCTGAATTATATGCAAATGCATTACCAGACAGTTACGCTGTCAAAACTTGCTCTTGCTTTCAATTACAGTGAACGCCAGATTATCCGTATTTTCAAAAAAAATACCGGGAAAGGCTTTTCTGAACTTCTGACGGAAATCCGCATGAATAAAGCCATTCAATTGCTGAAAAACAAAGATATTCCAATTAATGGCATCGCATCCATGCTCGGATATTCCAGCACCTACTATTTTAACAAAGTATTTCTGGAAACATTTACATTCTCACCGGAATCTTTCCGGAAACGAATTTTTCAGACATAACTCTGCTCTATTTTGATCACACAGCGATAGCACGGATTCCATTCAGTCACCCGCTTCTGCAAGTAGGATGTAATCTCGCTGTCGCTGGCTTTGAATCCAGCTGGTTTTACACAATCAAAAATCACGTTACTGGATTCTTTTCCCTGAACCAGACGAACCTCATGGATCGAAAGTCTTTCATCAAACTCTTTGGCCGCCTTACTTACAAACGTTCGGATTTCTGCCACTTCTTCATTTTCTTCAACAATCGGATCATAATGGATCGTCAAAATCATATGCTCCTGTTCCTGAAAATCACGCTCAATCTCATCCATGACTTCATGCGCCTCAATGACAGGTGTTTCCGCCGGAAATTCCACATGTACCGTGGCAAACAAATTTCCCGGACCATAATCGTGGATCATCAGATCATGCACACCGATGACTCCAGGATACGACTGGATTTTCTCTGTAATATGATTGACAAATTCTGCTGCCGGCACTTTCCCAAGCAGCGGACTTAAGGTTTCTTTGATCAAACCGATGCCGCTGTATAAAATAAATACTGCCACACCGATACCGGCAATACCATCAATAATATTCCATCCTGTTACTTTACATAAAATGGTTGCAACTACAACCGCTGACGTGGAAATCACATCATTTCTGCTGTCCGCCGCTGTTGCGATCAATGTATCAGATTCAATTTTCATACCGATTTTCTTGTTAAAAATACTCATCCATAATTTCACAGCAATGGAAATCAGCATTACAACAATCATCAGTACATTGCAATCCACCTCTGATGGATGAATGACTTTTAAAATACTTTCTTTTGCCAGAGACAATCCGATGGCTACGATAATGACACAGACCACAAGTCCCGCCAGATACTCATAGCGCGCATGACCAAAAGGATGCTCCTCATCTGCTTTTTTTGAACCTAATTTAAATCCAATCAGACTGACAATGTTGCTTGATGCATCACTTAAATTGTTTATCGCATCTGCTGCGATCGCGATAGAACCAAATATCGTTCCAATCAGATATTTTCCAACAAACAACAATACATTGCACAAAATGCCAACGATTCCAGCCAGATTACCATAAGCCAACCGGACTTTTGCATCCTTCGTATCTTTACTATTTTTTACAAATAGCTTTATCAATAACTCTGTCATATTTCTCACTCTCTTTCTTTACAAACAAACTACTCACTTCCAGTTATACCTGCCCTACCTTTTTTTTACATTTCTTACAAAAGATACGCAGTTCTAACTCCCTGTATACTAAGAAAAGCACCTCAGAATTTGCTCTGAGATGCCTTATATATTTTTTACGGAGACCTGAATCCCTGTCATCCTATTCAAAAAGGTCATCCGTTTGGATGACCTTGTATAATGCGCCTTCAGGGGTCCACGAGATCCGGGGGATCTCGGGTTTGGACCGACCGGAGCGAAGCGGAGAACGAACCCGTAGGGTTCGAATCCCTGTCATCCTATTTAAAAAGGTCATCCGCTTGGATGACCTCGTATAATGCGCCTTCAGGGATTCGAACCCTGGACAAATAGATTAAGAGTCTACTGCTCTACCAACTGAGCTAAAGGCGCATACGTCTTTAACGCAAGTGCTATTATAACGGATATAAAAATAAAATGCAAGCTTTTTCTGATAAAAAATATTCATTTTATGTGTTTTTTATGATACGATACCATCATTAACGCTAACCAAAGGAGCCCTTCTTCTTATGAAAAACCAAAAACGCACACTCATCTCCTGCGCCATGCTGGAAGACGAAGTAAACCACATTTTAGAAAAAACACACCTTACGCTTCCAGTCATATGGATTGACCGTGGCCTTCACAACAGACCGGAAAATCTGAACCAGCTGCTGCAGGAACATATTAACCAGCTGCAAAACCAGGATGAGATTCTGCTTACCTTTGGTCTGTGCGGCAACGGTACTGCAGGGCTTGTCAGTCCGAACACAATGCTGCGTCTGCCAAAATTTGACGATTGTATCAATATGCTTGCCTGCCGTCAGCCAAGGACAGAAAGAAAACAAACACAGAAAGATGCCCTCTATCTGACCCGGGGCTGGACTCTGGATCACGAAGGAATTTTACAACAATATAAAATGCTCTCTGAGACATATGATGAAGAGACCCGTAATTTTATCCTGCAGACTCTCTACAACGGCTATCATACTCTTACAGTCCTTGATACAGGATGCTATGACCTGCCCCCCGTGGAACAGTATGCAGATACGGTTGCCACATTTCTTGGCTTTGACCGGAAAACCGTTCCCGGAAATATCACAACACTGGAACATCTGATTACAGGGACACAAGATTCCAATATTCTGACGCTTGCACCCGGTGAAAAAATACATCAGATGCTTTTTGAATGCTAATCTGATAAAAATGCGATGTATCTTTTTCAGCATAAAAACAGCCTTTTTTTTACTACATTTACTTTGCTGGTAGAACTGAAAAGATTTTATCGTTTTTTTATACAAAACAATAAGCATTTTCCTTGCATTTTAGGGCAAAACGTTTACAATAGAACTGACGAGTATATCAAATTATTAATGGAGGTAAACAAAACCAATGTTCAAAAAATTAATACAGAAATTAAAAGAGAATCCTCGTACAATCGTTTTTACCGAGGGAACTGACGCACGTATTCTGGAAGCTTCTTCCCGTCTGCTTGCAGGTACGTTCTTAAAACCAATCTTAATTGGTAATGAAGAAGCAGTCAGAGCTGCTGCTGAAGAAGCAGGCTACAATATCAACGGTGCAGAAATCATCGATCCGAAAAACTATGACCGCATGGATGAGATGGTTGCACAGATGGTTGAACTTCGTAAAGGTAAAATGACAGAGGAGCAGTGCCGCGAAGCATTATCTCATGGTAACTACTTCGGTACAATGCTCGTAAAAATGGGCGTTGCTGACTGCTTACTTGGTGGTGCTACTTATTCTACAGCTGACACCGTTCGTCCGGCTCTTCAGCTGATTAAAACAAAACCGGGTAACAAGATCGTATCATCCTGCTTCATCCTCGTTCGTCCGGCTGCTACAGGTGACAACGAAGTACTGGCAATGGGTGACTGTGCGATCAATATCAAACCGACGGAAGATGATCTGGTAGAGATCGCTCTTGAGACAGCTGATTGTGCTAAGATTTTCGGTATTGATCCGAAAGTTGCATTCTTAAGCTACTCAACACTCGGATCCGGTAAAGGTGAGGATGTTGACAAAATGCGTAACGCTTGTGCAAAAACAAAAGCTGCTAATCCGGATCTGGCTATCGATGGTGAGCTTCAGTTCGATGCTGCTGTATCTCCGCGTGTTGCACAGACAAAATGCCCGGATTCAAAAGTTGCAGGACATGCTAATACATTTATCTTCCCGGACATCAATGCCGGTAACATCGGTTACAAAATTGCTCAGCGTCTTGGCGGATTCGATGCTTACGGTCCGGTCCTTCTTGGTCTGAATGCACCGATCAACGATCTGTCCAGAGGATGCAACGCACTGGAAGTATACTCCATGGCTATCATCACTGCAGCATTAAGCTAATTTAAAAAGCGTTTTTAAACGATAAGTTATGATAAAGAAAAGAAGAAATTTACCTCCCTGGCTAATAAGTGCTTGCAGAGGAAAATTTCTTCTTTTCTTTTAATTTGCGATTATTAACTGAAGAAGTAAGATTGATGGCTGGTGCTTTCACAACCAAAAATTTTCAGCCACCGGGAAAGATGCTAAAAACGCTTTCTGTCCCGCTGCGCCATCTCGTACATCATCTTCTCCCTCTGAGCTTCAAAATATACATGTAAAACGTCCCAGGAGGCGTTTGTAGCCGTCATAACCATTTTATAGTCTATTTTTACGTTACGGTTACGAAAATCCATCAGAAGCCGATCCAGCTGCTTCTCTGTGAAGTCACACATCACGATCATGCTACCTTCCGGGTAAGTTCCTCCAAAATAGCCTTCATCATCATTCTCCCGTTCAAGTTCTTTTAACGTCATATGAAACTTCGTCTTCGGAACGGACACCGCCTGAATCTTCATCGGAGTCAGAATCTGACGGATCTCCCGCTCATTTTCACATTGAAACAATAATACTTTTGCCATCTTAACAGTCTGCCTTTCCGGAAATGATCCATGGAGCCGGCTGCTGTTCAAAGGAATTTTTGCTGTTCAATCTGGATACGGATACCTGGATAACTTCTGTATCTTTGATGCCATATTTTTCAAACATGGCGGAAATAGATGCAGCCACACAAAAATCAAGGGTATAGATCACGATATTGATCTTTGGATTTAATTTTGTCAGATATGCGATTTCCTGCTCCATGCTGGCTGATGCCACCATAAATACCAGTGACGGAACCGGACAGTCCTTCATGGTCTCCTCGTCCACATGATCGATAACCTGAATGTTGTGCAAACCGAAATGATCGATATTCTCTTCCATAGTCGCACGGTCGTCCTTATTATACTCCACGGCAATGACAGTGCCCTCTGTGGCGATCAGCGCCGCCTCAATGGCAATACTCTCGCCGCTGATGACACAGATATCGTCCTGATGACCTACATGCATCTTATTTAAAATAACGGAACGGATCTCACTTCCTACATAATGAATGGAACCACGTTTGAAATTATGGTTGTCCATACCAATCTTGTAAGTATTGCATGCATGCTCGTTGACAATCAACATACCTGCGGAAGCATTGATGCCACGGTTGATCATATTGCTTACTTTATCATGTTTGATCTCGCCTGCCGGCTCAGATCCTTCGTTGTACCAGACTTCACAATCGCCAAGTCCCGCATTCCACATCCGGTAAAAAATATCTGCAATACCAGCTTCTGTAAATACGAGCACGGCTCTGTGTGATTCTACCGTTGGAATCAGGTTCTTATTTTTTCGGGTGATATCGAGCATCTTTACTTTTTCCAAATCAATGGCTGTATTTTTTGCAAAATACTGTAACCAGGATAAAATGCTCTCGTTGGTAAAAATCTGCTGTTCCATAATGAAATACCTCCCATACTTTCGTGCAGGAATACCGCCTGCATCCTGATATTTCCAGTTTATCATTATCAAAAACACACGTCAATAAATCCTTAGCATACATTTAGGAAGCACAAATCCTATTGTTACAATTCACACCCATTATGGAAATGCAGATCCAATTGTTGCAATTTACACCCAAATCTATTTAGATAACAAAGAGCATTCATAACAATTTATATGATTATAATTTGTTAAGAGATACTTTCCATTTTCTTCATATTTACGCCACAAAATGAACACAATTTCCAAGTAATATAACAGTATCAAATAAATCAAGTGAAACAAATGTAAGACTTGATACTTATAAAAAGCTTCTGAGGGTAGTCAGTTAACCAACACTGGCACATTCAGAGGCGACAAAAAACTATTTCCTTTATATAGATAAATTTTTCATAACTCACTCTCCCCATAAGACCGGACCCAGAAAGGATCCGGTTTTTACATTCAGTAAACAATTCTTAAAATGAATAATTATACATTAAATGTATAAAAACAGCAGCGAATCCAATGTACAGAATTCGCTGCTGTTTTTCTCATCTTTTTTATAATAAGTATTTCTTATGACACCGCCGGTGTTCCGACAAACTTCCCTCCAAATATACAACTTCCGGATATTACAGTTGTTCGTATTTCTTTACACTGCTTTTCAGCTGATCAATAATCTGATGTACTTCCTGATCTTCATTTTTGAATTTTCCGCTGAACATAAATACTTTTCGTGGACTGTTTTTTTTACATAACCAGTAATCTCTTCCTGCCAGAACAGATTTTTCTGTTGTAACTTCTACAAAATACTCCTTTGGACAATGATATCTTGCTACGATTTCAATCCCTTTTTCCATATTTTCACCTTCTGTTGATAATTATGTATTTTTTTCGTTATAAATTGTTGCTGTACTTATCAACAACAACCTGTTCCAGTATATCAGAAAAAAAATTTAAGTTAAGTATTGAAGTTTTTTTTCTTGTTGTTCTAAGAAGAAAAGAAAAAATCGGCATTGTGGATCAAAATAAATGGAGGTTATCGACAGGGAACAACGCCGTTGTTGATAATCTTCTATTCTTTTTATTTATTTGTAAACAACAATCTTCTATTCTTTTATATTACAGGCATGAAAAAGGTCGAAAAGTGTTGATTTTACTGGGTTTATGAAAATAAAGTACGGACATTTATAGGACAATTAACGGTGAGGGGTAGGAAAAGTTGCGATAATACATGGGTAAAGAAACGGACAAATGTGGGATGGCCGGAAAATCAAAGAAAAAGCCGGCTCTGGGCGAAGAAAAAGGCATATTTAGGCAAAGAAAAAGGCATATTTGGGTCCTATATCTGTCCGTTAAAAAGAAAAAAGAGCTAAATTTTCATGCATTTTAACGAAATTACGGACATTTATGGGACTATTTAATGAAACTTACGGCAGAATTGAGGAAAAATGAATTGTTTTACAATTTAGAATCCGAAAGAAACGGACAAATGTGGGAGGCTATTGTATAAAGAAACGGCTATTTATAGGAGTCTTTTTTATTAACTAACGGACAAATGTGGGATGAATTTGTAGATATTTGGTTAACTAACGGACAAATTTAGGATAGTTTCCTGAAAGAAACGGCATAAATGAGGCAAACAGACGTTTTAACGGACATTTTTGGGATGCAGTGAAAAAAGGAAATCCCCAGATATTGTGCCGTAAGTTCCAGAAAATACTTTTTTAACGGACAAATTTAGGATATGAGTGAATGAATTAACGGACATTTATAGGATGACCCCTTTTTTAACGGACATTTATAGGACCATTTTTGAGAACAATACGACAAATATGGTATCGAACAGATGTTTTAACGGACATTTATAGGAACCGATTGTTTTTAACGGACAAATGTGGGATAGAAAAAATAAAGAAACGGACATTTATGGGGAGCAAATCTGCTATTTAGTGGACAAATATAGGAGGACATACAAGTTATAGCGGACATTTATAGGATAAGTATCCCAAATAACGGACAAATATAGGATGATTTATATTGTTATAGCGGACATTTATGGGTGTTGATAACTTTTTAGAAAAAGTCTGACAGTTTTTTCATTGACAAATTGAGGATTTAAAGGCATAATTAAGGATATAATTTTTCATGTTTATAAAGGGACGAGAAACACCAATGACAAAGAACGAAATTGCAAAATCGGAAAAGACGATGTTTCCTGATATATTGAAGAAAAGTAATTTCCTTATTTCTTCTGTGTACCGGGCATCGCTTTTGGAAAATAAAGTGCTCGCACTGGCCTTGACAAAAGTACGGCTCAGTGATCAGGGACGTCCGGTAGCAACACTCCGGACAAAAGAAATTAAAGAAGTATTGCATGTAACAGGGAATGCAATGGGTACATATTTGAAGGATGTGGCTACTTCTCTGGCGGGACGTACTATGTTTATTGAATCTGCGGACGGCAGCTTCAAGTGTATGAGTCTGGTAGGTGTGGTAAGTTATGAATCCGGTTCCGGTACTATGGAGATTAAGTTTGAACCGGAGATCAAAGATTATATCTATGATCTGAAAGCTAATTTTACAATGTTGAATATTCCGATGATGTTATCATTTCGTTCCGGGTGGTCATACCGTCTGTACGAGCTGCTTTCTTCGCGCGCCTATCATTCAAAATATGATAAGGAAACCGGTAATGTTTTCCATATAAAATATGGAGTTTCTGAAATCAAACTTCATCTCGGTACAGTTCAGATCAAGGATGACAAAGGAAAGATCAATCGTGATATTCAGCGTGAGTTGGAGAAAAAAGAGATTGATTATGATTATATTGTAAATGAACTGGTGCATGAAAAATTGAAATCCTTTGATAAATGGTGCGATTTCAAGCGTCGTGTACTGGATGTTGCGGTAAATGAGATCAATGAAAAGTCTGATATTTCCGTAAAATATGATCTGATGCGAAGTGGCCGTGGCGGTAAAATCTATGGTATTGACTTTGAAGTAACTAAAAAAGATATGAATGTAGAGCCGACGGTCGAGGAAGAAGTTCCGACACCGGATGATGTGGAACTGGATGATCTGATTGATAAAGTCATGGATATCATTGATGAAAAAATCAAGATTTCCCAGGCAAAAGCGCTGCTGAAAGTTGCCAATTATGATATAAACAAGATTGAATATGCATATGAGCTGGCCTGCAAGCAGGAAAATATCCGTAATCTGATCGGATGGATGACTTCTGCGATTCAAAACGGGTATGAAGATAACCCAATTCATAAGGTAAAAGGTCAGGCACCGGAGGAAACGGTGGAATTTGATGAATATATGGAGCAGATGAGACTGGAACATTTTGCGAACATGGAAAAAGAAAGCGAATAGTCGATAAAAAGATAAGTATATGAGATTTAGAAACCGGCAGGTTGTCAATTGGACAATTTGCCGGTTTTTTGCCGACCGAAACAAAGTGTAGATGTGCAGTGATTCTGAGATGAATATGTCAGCTTACGCTGACCAGAGCCATGCACCAAGTCTCACGTCGTTTGACTTAAAAAGCAGTCAGTAAATGTCTGCAAGTAGTCCCATAAATGTCCGTTTCTTCTTAAAAACCGAATAAAAAATGATACAATAAGAACCAGTAAATGTCTGCAAGTAATCCTATAAATGTCCGTTTCTTCTTAAAAACCGAATAAAAAATGATACAATAAGAACCAGTAAATGTCTGCAAGTAATCCTATAAATGTCCGTTTCTTCTTAAAAACAGAGTGAAAGATGATACAATAAGAACCAGTAAATGTCTGCAAGTAGTCCCATAAATGTCCGTTTCTTCTTAAAAACAGAGTGAAAGATGATGCAATAAGAATCAGTAAATGTATGCAAGTACTCCTATAAATGTCCGTTTTTTCTTAAAAACAGATCGTAAGTTGATGTATTAAAAATCATTAAATATAAGAAA
>ENA-OQKO01000772-OQKO01000772.1-human-gut-metagenome-genome-assembly--contig:-NODE-772-length-25974-cov-6.104538_pt1 | contig 25974 bp, 18 predicted proteins | sample MGYA00242777_ERZ504796 | MGnify/ENA primary metagenome ERZ504796 (study PRJEB26092, sample SAMD00036404) | human gut metagenome | host: Homo sapiens | study: EMG produced TPA metagenomics assembly of... | reverse complement strand
CTCGTGGCGGTTGCGTGAAACGCGTCAAGCTGCTGCGACTTCCAGTCGCTTCATGATGCGCACCTTCTTCTGGCCGGAGGACTTCTCCACCTCGGCAGTCAGCTCAGCGCTGAGCTGGTCGAGGTCGATCTCCTTCAGCAGGTCCTGAACGGCCTCAGCACCCATCGCAGCCTCGAACTCGTCGCCGTAGCGCTCGCGCATCTCGCGGTACTCTTTCTCGGTCAGCAGCTGCTTCTTTTCCAGCGGGGTCAGACCGGGATCGGTGACGATATAGCTTGCAAAGTAGAGGACCTTCTCCAGCAGGCGGGGGCTGATGTCCAGCATCAGGCCGATGCGGCTGGGGATGCCCTTGAAGTACCAGATGTGGCTCACAGGAGCGGCCAGCTCGATGTGGCCCATACGCTCACGGCGGACCTTGGCCTTGGTCACCTCGACGCCGCAGCGGTCGCAGATCTTGCCCTTATAACGGATGCGCTTATACTTGCCGCAGTGGCACTCCCAGTCCTTGGTAGGTCCAAAAATGCGCTCGCAGTACAGACCGTCGCGCTCCGGCTTCAGGGTGCGGTAGTTGATGGTCTCAGGCTTCTTCACCTCGCCATAGCTCCAGTTGCGGATCTGGTCAGGAGAGGCAAGGCCGATTTTGATCGAATCGAAGACGTTGTTTTCCATGAAACGAACCCTTTCTTAATCTTTATAGTCTCGATGATAACAGTTGACGTTGGAAGACCCGCTGCCCTCCCCTGCCCTGCGGCGGCAGCACGCGCACCGCGCAGGGAAACACAGCTTTCTCAAAGGGGCCTTATTATTCGTCGATGTTCACTTCGTCAGAAGCGGACTCTGCAGCGGCAGAGCTGTCATCCTCCAGCACGGAGGGATCATCGAAACCAGCATCGGCGTCCTTGATGGTGTAATCGTTCAGCAGCTCGTTCTCGTTGGCGACAGTCTCGGTGCCGGCAACATCACGCATATCGAAGCCGGTCTCTTCGTCGTCGAAGTTCTGGCGCATGTCGATCTCGTTGCCTTCCTTGTCCTGGACCACGACGTCCAGACCCAGAGACTGCAGTTCCTTGAGCATGACGCGGAAGGACTCGGGGATGCCCGGCTGCGGGATGGGCTCGCCCTTGACGATGGCCTCGTAGGTCTTGACACGGCCCTCGACGTCATCGGACTTGACGGTCAGGATCTCCTGCAGGGTGTAAGCAGCACCGTAAGCCTCCAGAGCCCAGACCTCCATCTCGCCGAAGCGCTGGCCGCCGAACTGGGCCTTGCCGCCCAGAGGCTGCTGAGTGACCAGAGAGTAGGGGCCGGTGGAACGGGCATGGATCTTATCGTCAACGAGGTGATGCAGCTTGAGGTAGTACATATAACCGACGGTAACGCGGTTATCGAACTTCTCACCGGTACGGCCATCGTAAACGGTGGTCTTGCCGTCGCGGTCCAGCTCGATCTTGGAGAAGTCGATGATGTGGCCCTTCTCGCCCATCAGCTTGGGGAGCTTGGTGGGATATGCAGGAGCATTCTCGCCGTGCCACATCTCGCGGGCGGTATCGAAGGTATCGCCGATGTCAGCCTCGCGGGCGGAGTCGAAGACGGGGGTCATGACCTTGATGCCGCAGGCCTTGGCAGCGTAGCCCAGGTTGACCTCCAGCACCTGACCGATGTTCATACGGGAAGGAACGCCCAGGGGGTTCAGCACGATGTCCAGCGGGGTGCCGTCGGGCAGGTAGGGCATATCCTCCTGCGGCAGGATGCGGGAAACGACACCCTTGTTGCCGTGACGGCCTGCCATCTTATCGCCGACGCTGATCTTGCGCTTCTGAGCGATGTAGCAGCGGACGACCTCGCGCACACCGGGCTGCAGCTCGTCGCTGTTCTCCGGGGTGAAGACCTTGACATCCACGATGATGCCGTACTCGCCGTGAGGCACACGCAGAGAGGTGTCACGCACCTCGCGGGCCTTTTCGCCGAAGATGGCACGGAGCAGGCGCTCCTCAGCGGTCAGCTCGGTCTCGCCCTTCGGGGTGACCTTGCCGACCAGAATATCACCGCTCTTGACCTCGGCGCCGATGCGGATGATGCCGCGCTCGTCCAGGTCCTTCAGAGCATCCTCAGAGACGTTGGGGATGTCGCGGGTGATCTCTTCGGGTCCCAGCTTGGTGTCGCGGGACTCAGTCTCATATTCCTCAATGTGGATAGAGGTGTAAACGTCCTCACGGACGATCTTCTCGTTCAGCAGGACGGCGTCCTCGTAGTTGTAGCCTTCCCAGGTCATGAAGCCGATGAGGGCGTTCTTGCCCAGAGAGATCTCGCCGTTGCGCATTGCGGGGCCGTCGGCCAGCACCTGACCGGCCTTGACGTTCTCGCCCACCTCGACGATGGGGCGCTGGTTGATGCAGGTGCCTGCGTTGGAGCGGGCGAACTTGACCAGAGAATAGTTGTCCACGGCGCCCTGAGCGTTGCGCACCTCGACATGGTCAGCGTCCACCTTCTCAACGATACCGTCGTTCTTTGCCAGAACAGCGGTGCCGGAGTCGGTAGCAGCCTTGTACTCCATACCGGTAGCAACGATGGGCTGCTGGGTGACCATCAGAGGCACTGCCTGACGCTGCATGTTGGAGCCCATCAGAGCACGGTTACAGTCATCGTTCTCCAGGAAGGGGATGCAGGCGGTGGCGACAGAGACCATCATTCGGGGCGAGACGTCCATATAATCGACCTTCTCGGCGTCGATCTCCAGGATGTCGTCGCGGCGGCGGGCAGAAACGCGGGCGCGCTTGAAGTGCTTGGTCTCATCCAGAGGCTCGTTGGCCTGAGCAACGACGTACTCGTCCTCGACGTCAGCGGTCATATACTCGACCTCGTCGGTGACGACCTGGTCGATGAGGCGGCCCTTCTCGTCGTAGGTCTTCTTGACCTTGCGGTAAGGAGCCTCAACGAAGCCGTACTCATTGATCTTGGCGTAGGATGCCAGATAGGAGATCAGACCGATGTTGGGGCCTTCAGGAGTCTCGATGGGGCACATACGGCCATAGTGGCTGTAGTGGACGTCGCGGACCTCGAAGCCTGCGCGGTCACGGCTCAGACCGCCGGGGCCCAGAGCAGACAGACGGCGCTTGTGGGTCAGCTCAGCCAAGGGGTTATTCTGGTCCATGAACTGGGACAGCGGAGAAGAACCGAAGAACTCCTTGATGGCGGCGACCACAGGACGGATATTGATGAGGGCCTGCGGAGTGATGACGCTCTGGTCCTGGCTCTGCAGGGTCATGCGCTCACGGATGACGCGCTCCATGCGGGAGAAGCCGATGCGGAACTGGTTCTGCAGCAGCTCACCGACGCTGCGGATGCGGCGGTTGCCCAGATGGTCGATGTCATCGGTGGTGCCGATGCCGTGGCCCAGGCCGTTCAGATAGTTGATGGAAGACAGGATGTCGGTCACGGTGACGGTGCGGCCGATGAGCTGGTCGTGGTTGCGGCGCAGCAGCTCCTTCTGCTCTTCCACATCCGAAGTGGTGTCGAGGATCTTCTTGATCTCCTCAAAGGAGCAGCGCTCGTTGATGCCGCACTCCTTGACATCGAAGGAGAAGAAGCCCTGAGCGTCAACACAGCCATTGGTGATGACCTTGACCTTCTTGCCCTCGACGTTCAGCACGACGACATTGACGCCGGCGTTGTCAGCGGCCTCAGCCAGCTGACGGGTGATCTTGGCATCCTTCTCGATGAGCAGTTCGCCGGTCAGAGGAGCGACGACGTTCTCGGCGGCGATGTGGTTCATGATGCGGCGTGCCAAAGACAGCTTCTTGTTCATCTTATAACGACCAACCGGGACAGATCGTAGCGGCGGGGGTCGAAGAAGAGCATATTGAGCTGGCTGGTAGCGGACTCCACCGTGGGAGGCTCACCGGGGCGCAGCTTGCGGTAGACTTCCAGCAGGCCTTCCTCGGTGTTCTTGGTGGTATCCTTTTCCAGAGTAGCAAGGATGCGCTCATCCTCGCCGAAGTAGTTCAGGATGTCCTCGTTGGAAGACAGGCCCAGTGCGCGGCAGAGCACGGTGACGGGCAGCTTGCGGTTCTTATCGATACGGACATAGAACACGTTGGAAGCGTCGGTCTCGTACTCCAGCCAGGCGCCGCGGTTGGGGTTCATGGTGGCGCTGTACAGGTCGTTGCCCACCTTATCGTGATCATGGCCGTAGAATACGCCGGGAGAACGGACCAGCTGGCTGACGATGGCGCGCTCTGCACCGTTGATGACAAAGGTGCCGGCGTCGGTCATCAGGGGGAAGTCGCCCATGAAGATCTCCTGGTCCTTCACCTCGCCGGTCTCCTTGTTCAGCAGACGGGCGGTGACGCGCAGGGGTGCTGCATAGGTCACGTCGCGCTCTTTGCACTCTTTGATGCTGTACTTGGGCTCTTTATCGAGACGGAAGTCCACGAAGCTCAGTGCCAGATTGCCGGTGTAGTCCTCAATGGTGCCGATGTCGTGGAAGACCTCTTTCAGGCCCTCGTCCAGGAACCACTGATAAGAGTTCTTCTGGACCTCGATGAGGTTCGGCATACTGATGACTTCGTCGATGTGGGAGAAGCTCATGCGCTCGGTCTTGCCGAGCTTGACGGGCTTGACTTTCATCATAAAATCAACCACTCCTTACTTTTATACTCTACGGATGTTGCAAAATGCAGGTCGAATTTGAGCAGACACACATAATTCGGCCTGCACCGCGCGCGGAAGTCCGGCGTTTTGCACAAACTTTTCGGTAGGACCCGTTCCGCTCATGCTGCGCAAACTCCCTTTTTGGCGCACTAGGCCATTATGTGATACTAATGCAGTATACACCCTGAAACCCCTGTTGTCAAGCCATTTTTCCGTTTTGAGGCAAAAAAATTCCCGGATGCCCTCTTTTATCGGACACCCGGGAACGTGTATGCTTTGCGTGATTTTGGGGTTGATTTTTTTGTTTTTTACGTTCCAGACAAAAACACCCTTGTGCATTTTGTCACCATTTACTCTTGCAATGCAGTTTATTCATCCAGATAATCCCGCAGGCGCTTGGCCCGGCTGGGGTGGCGGAGCTTGCGCAGGGCTTTGGCCTCGATCTGGCGCACCCGCTCCCGGGTGACGTTGAACTCCCGGCCCAGCTCTTCCAGCGTCCGGGCGCGGCCATCCTCCAAACCGAAGCGGAGGGCGATGACCCGCTCTTCCCGGGGCGTCAGGCTCTTGAGCACATTCATCAGCTCCCGGCGGAGCAGCTGCCGCCCGGCCTCGTCGGCGGGGACGCCTGCCTCATCGTCCTGAATGAAGTCCTCGAGGTGGGCGTCCTCTTCCTCCCCCACCGGCGTCTCGAGGCTGATGGGGTCCTGAGCCAGCTGTATCAGCTCCCGCACCCGGGCGGGCTCCATGTCCAGCTGGGCGGCGATCTCCTCGGCGGTGGGCTCCCGGCCCGTGCGGCGCAGCAGCTCTCCTGCCGTCTTCTTCACCCGGTTGATGCTCTCCACCAGATGCACCGGGATGCGGATGGTGCGGCCCTGGTCGGCGATGGCCCGGGTGATGGACTGGCGTATCCACCAGGTGGCGTAGGTCGAGAACTTGAAGCCCCGGTCCGGCTCGAACTTCTCCGCCGCCTTCATCAGGCCGAGGTTGCCCTCCTGGATCAGATCGAGGAAGGGCAGGCCCCGCCCGGCATACCGCTTTGCCACCGAGACGACGAGGCGGAGGTTCGCTTCGCTGAGACGGCGGCGGGCGTCCTCGTCCCCTGCCTGTGCGGCACGGGCAAGGGCGGCTTCCTCTTCCGCCGAGAGCAGCGGCACCCGGCCGATCTCTTTCAGATAGGTCTTCACCGGGTCGTCCAGCGCCACGCCTTCGGCAGACAGCTCATGCTCGAGCTTTCCGATCTGCTCTTCGTCCAGAAGCGGCAGCTCTGTCTCTTCCTCGGCCACCTGCACGCCCCGCATCTCCAGTGCGGCATACAGTTCGTCCAGCCCCGCCGGGTCGAAGTCCTGCTCTTCCATGGCACGGCTCACCTGCTCGGGCGTCAGGACATGGCGGCGGGCGCGTCCCGCCAGCATCTTCGCCATTTCTTCCGTCTGTGACATTTTCTGCATCTGTGCTTCTCCTTCCGGCCCCAGCCGGTGGAGAGCTCAGACCGAATCTTCTGCGTCAGCAGTTCCCTGCTTTTGTTCCCGCATCGACTGGAGATACTGTTCAATATCGTTGGTTGACATACTGGCGGCGCGGCTGGCCACGGGAGTCCCCCGGGCAATGCGTTCCAGATAGAGCTTGATGTCTTCCGGCGTACAGTTCACATCGCTGTATTGTGCCGCAAGACGGCTCAATTCATTCAGAGCTTCCTCGCTGACAAAGGCCCGCAGGGTGGCCAGGCTCACCTCCACCCCCTGCTCCCTGCAGCGGAGCATGGCTTCGTACAGCTCCTTCTGCTGGGGCTGCAAGAACTGTTCCGGCCTGAGCTGGGCGCTCACCTTGTCGATATAGCCCGGCTCCCGCAGCATGGCGGCCAGAAGCCGCTGTTCTGCGCTGGCCATGCCCAGTGCGCCCCGGCCTGCGCTGTAGGGGACTTTGATCTGGTTCATCTCACCCTCCTGCAGGCGGGCGCGGTCCTGCTCCCGGCGGCGCTTGCTGCCCGCTTTCTTCACGGCGTCGGCCAGCTGGGCCATGATGGCGGTCTTGGAGATGTTCGTCTCCTCGGCCAGACGCCCGGCGTAGACCTCCTGCTCGGTGGGGTTGGAGCGCTGCGCCAGCATCTCCACCGCTTCCTTGACGTACTCGAGGCGCTGAGCATCCTGTTTGAGGTCGTACTGACTGCGCAGACGGCCCAGCCGGAAGTCCAGCGCATTGCCCACGCCATCCAGCAGGGCTTTGAAGCGGTCGGCACCGTATTTCTTGATGTACTCGTCCGGGTCTTTCGCGCCCGGGATCTGCAGCACGCCCACCCGCACCGGGCTGTTGCGGAACAGTTCCAGCGAGCGGAGGGTGGCCTTCTGGCCCGCCTCGTCGGAGTCGTAGCTGAGGATGACCTCATCGGCATACTGGCTGATGAGCTTGATCTGGTCAGGCGTCAGGGCCGTGCCGCAGGCGCAGACAGCGGTGTCGATGCCCGCCTGATGCATGGAGATGACATCCATGTAGCCCTCGCAGAGGACGTACCGATGGGAAGCGCTCCGCTTTGCGATCTGGAGCGCGAACACCGTGTCCGACTTGTGGTAGACCAGCGTTTCGGGGCTGTTGACGTACTTGGGCTTGGAGTCGTCCAGCACACGGCCGCCGAAGGCGATGATGTTGCCCCGCAGATCGAAGATGGGGGTCATGACCCGCCGCCAGAACAGGCAGTAGATGCGGCCCGACTGGCTCCGCTTGAACAGGCCGCTGGCGTCCAGCTCCTGCTGGTTGTAGCCCTTGTCCCGGAGATGCTGGTAGAGCGCCTGCCCGTCGTCGGGGGCGTAGCCCAGCCCGAAGCGGTTGATGGTCTTGTCGTCGAGGCCGCGCCGACGCCAGTAGGCACGGGCCTGCCGGGCCTCCTCCACGGTGGAGTTGAGGCAGGCGTGGAAGAAGCGGGCCGCGTCCTTGTTCATGGTGAGGATGCGGCTGCGCAGACGGCCCGTCTTGTCGTCCTCGGTGGGCTCGGGCATACCGGCCCGCTGGGCCAGCAGCTTGACGGCCTCCACGTAGTCGATGCTGTTTATCTTTTTGGTAAAGGTCACCGCATCGCCGCCTGCACCGCAGCCAAAGCAATAGAAGCTCTGGGTATCCGGATAGACGTAGAACGAGGGGGTCTTCTCGCTGTGGAAGGGACACAGACCGCCGTAGAGCCGGCCCTTCCGCTTGAGCTGGACATAGCCGCCCACCAGCTCCACGATGTCGGTGCGGCGGGTCAGCTCTTCAATATATTCGTGTGGGATCATAAAGATGTTCGGCGCTCCTTTTTACAAAACGTGCCACTTGCGAGGCACAAAGACGTCCTCAAAGGTCCGGATGGCAAATTCGTCGCTCATGCCGCTGATATAGTCGGTGACGGCCCGCTCGGGGTCGTCCTGATAGGCCAGCTGGACGTAGAAGTTGGACATCTGGTCCACATGGGCCAGATAATACTCGTACAGCTCCCCGATGACCTTGTCCACCTTCTGCTCCTCGGCCTTGGCGGTCTTGTCCACATACACGGTGGCATACATGAAGTCCCGCAGGGCGAGGAAGGCTTCATTCTCCTCCGCGCCGACTGCCACATCCCCGTCGCTGTGGGCGAGGATGCTGTTTATCATGGTGGTGATGCGGGCGGACTTCGTCTGGCCCAGCACGGCGGTGCAGTCCTTCGGCAGGGTGGCCGGGTCCAGCACACCGGCCCGGACGGCGTCCTCGATGTCGTGGTTGACGTAGGCGATCTGGTCGGCCATCCGCACGATGCGGCCCTCGGGCGTCGCGGCCCAAGTGCCTTTTGTGTGGGTGACGATGCCGTTGCGCACCTCCCAGGTCAGGTTGAGGCCCTGCCCGTCCTTCTCGAGCTTGTCCACCACCCGCAGGCTCTGCATATAGTGCTTGAAGCCGCCGGGCGTGAGCTGATCCAGCGCCCGCTCTCCGGCGTGGCCGAAGGGGGTGTGGCCAAGGTCGTGGGCGAGGCTGATGGCCTCGGTCAGGTCCTCGTTGAGCCGCAGCGCTCGGGCGATGGTGCGGGCGATCTGGGAGACTTCCAGCGTGTGGGTCAGGCGGGTGCGGTAGAGGTCGCCCTCCGGCGAGAGGAAGACCTGCGTTTTCTGCTTGAGCCGCCGGAACGCCTTGCAGTGGAGCACCCGGTCGCGGTCCCGCTGGAACACAGGGCGGATGGGGTCCTGTTCCTCCGGTCTCTGCCTGCCCCGGCTTGCATCGCTGAACGTCGCCCACGGGGCCAGCGTCAGCCGCTCGATCTCTTCGGTGCGTGTGCGCACATCCATCCTGTGTCCCTCCTTTTTCTCTCGTTTTCCCTCCTCTCCGCGCGCGGCCGATCCCAATGCCGCGTCTGCGGCTATTGTAACCGATTCGCCCTGTCGAAGGGGGAAAATCCGTGTCTCTTCGTCAGAAAATGTTTCGACTTGTCATTTGGTAATTTTTGGTATTTATCGTTTTTCTGTCTGGTTTCGACGCTGCCGTGGGCGAAACCTCTCCGTCTGCGCCTCTGGCGCAGCCACCTCCCCTATCGAGGGGAGGCTTTGGCATGTCGGTCAGGTTCATGCTGGACGAGCAAAGCACGATGTCTCGGGAACAGGAGTGCTCCGCTGTCCAGGGCAGCGGCAGCTTGACAAGGTGCGTTGTCCAGAAGCTGCTGCCCTCTGTAGCAAGGCCCGCCCTTTTGCGCCATATCGGACCTCGGGCGTCCAGCGCAGAGCTGCCCGGCCTGCCAATGGCTCCCCCTTTGGGGGAGCTGGCACGCCGCAGGCGTGACGGAGAGGGCAAGCCAGTTACGGCAAAGCCGCCGCACAGCGATGCGCAGACTCTTTTGCCAGAGCGATACTATCGCTGTGCTTTCGCTTCTCCGTCAGCGTCCTTGCCCTCTCAGGCGCTTCGCGCCAGCTCTCCCAAAGGGAGAGCCTTTCAGAACGCCGCATAGAACGGCTCGCTCACTGCCACCTTCGCCATGCCGCGGGTCAGCTCCTGTAACTGCGTCAGCAGCGGCCCTTCGGTATGCTCCGGCATCTGCCAGCGGAGGGTGACTTTATCGGTGAACTCCGGTTCAGCCAGCTTGCCGCCCGCCGCCTTGATGAGCAGGTCTGCCCGCTCATAGAGGCCGTAGTCCACCGTCACATCCAGCGCCACCACGCTGCGCACCGTCACCACCTCGGCGGCGTCCAGTGCGCGGGACGTGGCTGTCGTATAAGCCCGGACGAGGCCGCCGGTCCCCAGCAGCACGCCGCCGAAGTATCGTGTGATGACCACGATGAGGTCGGTCAGTCCGCTGTGCTGCAAGACCTCCAGGGCAGGCGTACCCGCTGTCTTGGCCGGTTCGCCGTCGTCGGAGTAGCGCTCCCGGCTCCCCTCCCGCAGGCGGTAGGCATAGACATTGTGGCGGGCGGTACGGTTGGCCGCGCGCACCTGCTCGAGAAAGGCCACGGCCTTCTCCTCGCTGTCTGCAAAGGAGAGCTGCGCAATGAAGCGGCTCTTCTTCTCTTCGTATTCTCCGATGGCTGTCCCCCGGATGGTGCGGTAATCCTCCACGCTGAATCCTCCTGCTGTGTTTCTATATAAGATAAGTATAGCATAAATCGGCATAAAGAAAAAGAAGCTGCTGCACAAAACACCGTGCAGCAGCTTCTCAGTCTTCATTTCCGGACGGGTGAAACAGTTTTAGCGGATCTCGATGCCCAGCTTGAACTTCAGGTTGCCCAGCACCTTCTTGACGGTGCGCTCCACCTGCTCGTTGGAGACTTCGGCAGCGGGGTCAGAGAGGGTCAGGGAGAAGGCCATGCTCTTCTTGCCCTCGCCGAGGTTTGCGCCGCGATAAATATCGAACAGCTTGACCTCCGTGATGAGGGAGCTTGCCTTCTTGATGGTCTCTTCGATGTCGCCGCAGGCCACAGCCTCGTCGCAGACCAGAGCCAGGTCGCGCTTGACTGCGGCGTAGGGGCTGAGGGGCTTATAGCGCAGCTCACCCTCGACGCAGGACATCAGAGCCTCATAGTCCAGCTCGCCCAGATAGATGTTCTGGCTGTCCTTCTGCTCCTTGGCGATCTCCAGCTCCGCGTTGATCTCGTTGGCCAGCTTGCCGAAGACGCCCAGACGCTTGCCGTTGCAGTAGACAGCGGCGCTGATGCCGGGGTGGAGCCACGGGGTGGTCTCGCGCTCGTAGGTGAAGGTCAGGTCAAAGCCTGCGGCCAGCGCCTCCATTGCACCCTTGACGGTGAAGAAGTCCTCCTCGGGGCCAAAGGCACCAATGCAGAGGGTCTGACGCTCGTGGGGATGCTCGCTGATGGGCAGCTCCTTGGCCAGATAGACGGGAGCCATCTCGAACAGGCGGCCCTCGGCATTGCCCTTCTTGAGGTTGTCCACGATGACATTCAGCATGGACGGGGTCAGCAGGGTGCGCATGATGGACAGGTTCTCGCTGATGGGGTTCAGGATGCGGATGGCCTTGCGGGCAGCATCCTCAGCGGGGATGTGCAGCATATCCAGCTCCGCGTTGGAGTAGAAGGCCAGGGTGGATGCCTCATAGAAGCCCTGCGCAGCCAGCAGACGCTTGGTCTTGAGCTGCTGCTTCTGCGCATAGTTCAGGCCGCCGTTGGTGACAGAGGCGGTGTTCAGGAAGGTGGGGTTGATGTGGTCATAGCCGTACTCACGGATGACCTCCTCCGCCAGATCGGGGAAGCTCTCCACATCCTCACGGTAGAGAGGAGCAGACACATCCCAGCTGCCATCGGCCTGCACATCCACAGTAAACTCCAGGCGCTGCAGGATATCGATCATGGTCTGCTCGGGCACAGTGATGCCCAGCACGCCGCAGATCTTGGCAGGGGTAGTCACGATGTGCTTGCGCTCCAGCGGACGGCCATCGGTCAGGTCATACTCGAGGGTGGTGATATCGCCGCAGTCCAGCTCTTGGATCAGGTGCAGGGCACGAGCCAGGCCCAGCTCGGGAGAGTTGCGGTCCACACCCTTTTCATAGCGGGCAGAGGAATCGCTGTTCTGGCCCAGGGCACGGCTGGTCTTGCGGACGCAGTCACGAGCGAAGGTGGCGCACTCGAACAGCAGGCTGGTGGTGTTCTCATCCATGCCGGAGTTGGCACCGCCCAGGATGCCGGCCAGAGCCACAGGCTTCTCGGCATCGCAGATGACCAGATTGTTGGGGTTCAGGGTGAACTCCTTTTCATCGAGGGTCACGATCTTCTCACCCTCGTGGGCACGGCGCACATCAATGGTGCGGCCGGCGACCTTGTTCAGGTCAAAGGCGTGCATGGGCTGGCCCATTTCCAGCAGGGTGTGGTTGGTGATATCCACCACATTGCTGATGGAGCGCAGGCCGCACAGGGCCAGATGGCGCTTCATCCAGCGGGGAGACTCGCCCATGCGGATGTTGCGGACGTAATGCGCCATATAGCGGGGGCACAGGTCAGGGGCCTCCACCTGGACGGTAATGGGAGCATCCGGCTCACAGACAGCCTTATAATCCATGGCGGGCATGTGCAGGGGCTTACCAAGAATGGCAGCGACCTCGCGGGCAATGCCCAGCACGGACTGGCAGTCCGGGCGGTTTGCGGTGATGGAGATATCGAAGATATAGTCATCCAGACCGACAACGGGTGCGATGTCGGTGCCGGGAACGGAATCCTCGGGCAGGATGAGCAGGCCGTAGACCTCAGAGCCCGGGAACAGGTCGTCGTTCAGGCCCAGCTCCTCGCCGGAGCAGAGCATACCGTTGGACTCCACGCCCTGCATCTTGCGGGCCTTGATCTTGATGCCGCCGGGCAGGGTGGAGCCATCCAGAGCAGCGGGCACGCAGTCGCCCAGCTTCATGTTGGCGGCACCGGTGCTGATGCGGATGTCGTGGCCGTAGTCGCCGCAGTCCACCACACACTTGGTCAGGTGGGTGCCCTCCTGCTTTTCCATCTCCACGATCTTGCCGACGACCACCTTGCTGATGCCGGCATCCAGCGGGATCAGCTCTTCGACCTCAAAGCCGCAGGAGAAGAGCTTTTCCTCCAGTTCCTGCGCAGTAACGTCGATATCTACAAATTCTTTTAACCAGCTGAAAGGTACTTTCATTGTCTCTTCTCTCCCCTCTTATTCGTGGAACTGCTTGAGGAACTGCAGGTTGTTCTCGAACATCAGGCCGATGTTGTTGATGCCATACTTCAGCATGGCGATACGCTCGATGCCAATGCCGAAGGCGAAACCGGAATACTCGTCCGGGTCGATATTGCAGTTCTCCAGCACCTTGCGGTTGACAACGCCGCCGCCCAGCACCTCGATCCAGCCGGTGTGCTTGCACAGCGGGCATCCCTTGCCGTGGCACTCGAAGCAGCTCACGTCCACCTCCACGCTGGGCTCGGTGAACGGGAAGTAGGAGGGACGCAGGCGGGTGCGGGTGTCAGCGCCGAACAGCTTCTGCACGAAGGTATTCAGTGCGCCCTGCAGGTCGCCCAGCGTGATGCCCTTATCCACCACCAGACCTTCCATCTGGTGGAACATGGGGCTGTGGGTAGCGTCCGAGTCGGAACGGAACACACGGCCGGGCATCAGGATCTTGATGGGCGGCTTCTGAACGTCCATGGTGCGGATCTGGCCGCCGGAGGTCTGGGTGCGCAGCAGGAACTCCTCCGACAGGTAGAAGGTGTCCTGCATGTCGCGTGCCGGGTGATCCTTGGGCACGTTCAGGCGGGTAAAGTTGTGGTCATCGTCCTCGATCTCCGGGAAGGTACCCACCGAAAAGCCCATGCCGGAGAACACGTCGATGATCTGGTTGGTGATCAGGGTCAGCGGGTGCAGACCGCCCACAGAGCGGGTCTTGGCGGGCAGGGTGATGTCCACCGTCTCGGCAGCATTGCGGGCAGCAAGCTCTGCCTGCTTCACCTGTTCTGCAGCAGCATCATAGTCTGCCTGCACCTTTGCCTTGAGTTCGTTGATGATCTTGCCCATGGCAGGACGCTCTTCCGGCGCAACGGTGCGCAGATTCTTCATCAGGGCAGGGATCTTGCCGTTTTTGCTGAGGTACTCCTGCCAGAAGGAGGCCAGCGTTTCCTTGCCGGACACCTGACCAAGGCTTTCAGCGGCCTGTTTTGCCAGCTCGTCGATCATTGCTTGCATGGATGTTCTCTCCTTTATTCTTCGTGTTGATGAGCGGAGTGCAACAAAAAAGCTCCGTCCCCTGCCCGATTTCTCAGGCAAAAGGGACGAAGCTGTTGATTCTTAGCTCCGCGGTACCACCCGGTTTCCACCCGTGCACAGATGCCGGGCGGCTCTCAGAACGCCGTAACGGGGCGTGGCCGTTCTGTACTACTGCTGTTTCGCACAGACCGCTCAGGAGCGAACTTCAGCACAGATACATCCGGAAGCCCTCTCAGCCGGTGAAGCTTCTCTCTTTGCTGTGTACGCCATGCCTACTCTCTCCGTCGCTGCGTTTGGGAGTATTCAGGTTTTATAACCAAGAGCTATGTTACCACATTTCGGGACAGTTTGCAAGGGGTTGTATCATTTCCGCCCAAACAGGATTAGTCATATTCGCCGCTCATCATTTTATTTTTCCAGTCAGCATCCAGATGATATTCTTCTGAGACCTTTATCACAAGCACACCATCCATTTTCCGGATGGAACCTTCCTGCGGGAATGTCGGCATCTCTGCGATCTCCTCCGTTTCAAGAAGTTTCTGATAAGTTTTGTCATCACACAGATTCAGCCAGATCGGCGTATAATCGCGGAAAGCTGCATCCCAGGAAAAACGGATCGTACCCGCCGTCTCTGCCATAAACAGTCCCACTCTCGCATACGGGTTTGCCGTGTGGTATAGCTCATGGGTGCGGAACAACGGGCTGTTGCTTGCATTTCCCACAAGCATCACCGGGATCTCGTTATCGTAATATCCTTCGTTCACCAGCGTCTGTGCGATCAGGTCAGAGAGTTCTTTCGTTGCCTGCCTGCCCTCATACATCGCCTGCTGATCGACCGCCGACATGAATACGCTCCCGTAAACGACAGCAGCCGCCGTCAGCAGGATCAGTGCTTTTTCTGCTTTATTCCAGCATTTGCGGAACGCATCACAGGCTGTTTCTCCCTCCCGGCTGCTGTCCAATAGCCAGAAACAGACCGGCAGGAACAAGGCCAGACCTCCGGACATGGGAATATAAAACGACGCCTGCGAGGTTGCCACCATAAATACCGTGCACATCATGGGCAGCACCAGCAGCGCCGCTGTGCCATAGAAAGTGTTTTCCCAATCTTTCCGGCGTATGAGCCGAACCAGCCTGCACGCAAGCGCGGCACCCACCACACAAAAAATCAAAGCAAATACAACTGCAGTTTCCTGCAGCATATTGTGTTTTACAAGGGTGCCAAAGAAATACCGATAAAAAAGCTCATAGCACTTTGCAACGCTGGAAGGAAGATTTTTCAGAATTCCAGACACTGAAATATCTGCACCACCCTGGTAATCGGCCATTACCGTGCCCGTCGCCCACAGTACAGCCTTCAGGATCAGCAGATACAGCACTGCGCCGGATGCAGCACTTGCCAGGCTTTTGCAAATATGTTCCCGAATCTTTTGTTTTTCTCCATTCCGGAAAAGCAGCAGGAGAAAATAGGCCAGCAGCACCAGACAGAAACAGGCAAGGTTCGTCTGGTACAGGCCAAGGCTCAGTGCCAAAAGCACTGCTGCCGGCACAATGCTGCTTACGGCTGATTTTCCCCGGATCACGTGCTCTGTAGCCAGCATTGCAAAGAAAAGCGAAAATCCGTACTCCGGTGCAATGAAGTGAAACGAAAGATAGCACCCGACCACAACATTGGAAACATAGCATAAACCTGCGAGCCAGTCAATGCAGGATGTTCTCATCCATACCGGTTTGAAGAGCATATGAAGTCTGGTGACTCCAAGAGAAACCAGCATCAGACACACCACTGCGTTGATGGGTTCTAGCTGCAGGCTAAACCGTAAAAAGCTGAACACTGGCCAAAGCCATCTTCCGTTGGAAAGCTCCCACCCGCCTGCCCGGTATTCCGCCGTTGTCCACATTCCGTCATAAGCATTTGTCAAACGCTGGCTGACAAGCGGAAAAAACACAAAGGATGAAAAAAGCAGCATTCCCAAAAAATATTTTTTATCTAGTTCATTCCACCATTGCAGTATATTCTGCTTTATTGTTTTTAACATCCGCAATTTCCTCTGACCCAAATTTTTAATTGTATTATATCAGACTTCTTTCGTCTGTTCAATGGCTGCAAAAAGGCCGCCGCCCGCCGAGGCTCTTCGGCAGGCAGCGGCCCTGTACAGACCATTCTGTTTACTTTTCCGTGATCTCCGCAGCCAGTGCATCCATCTGCGCTTCGGCAGCAGCATTGGCAGCACTGCGGATGGTGACCACAGTATCACACACGGCGATGTTCTTCATGCTTTCCAGCTCGGCGCGCATGAGCTTTGCGGCCATGGGCGCCCATGTGCCATTCTCCATCAGACCCACTGTGCGGTTCTGGAAGCTCTTGGTCTTGAGGTGGGTCAGCAGATTTTCCATCGGCGGGAAGAGGAAGCCGTCGTAGGTGGCGCAGGCCAGCACGATCTTTCCGCAGCGGAAGGCTTCGGTGACGGCATAGGACACATCCGTGCGGGTCAGGTCCATCTCCACGACCTTTGCGCCCTTTGCACGCAGCTTTTCGGCCATGAGGTGGGCTGCTGCACGGGTGTGGCCGTGGATGGAGGCACTTGCCACAAGGATCTTTTCCGGCTCCTCGGGCTTGTAGCTGGACCAGATGTCGTAGTAGTTCAGGTACTTGCCCAGATCTCCGGTCAGCACCGGGCCGTGCAGCGGGCAACTCGTCTGGATGTCCAGAGCCGCAGCCTTTTTCAGCAGCGCCTGCACCTGCGGGCCGTACTTGCCCACGATGTTCAGGTAGTAGCGGCGGGCCTCGCTGGCCCAGTCGGCCTTTTCGTCAAACTTTGCCACAGCGCCAAAGCGACCGAAGCCATCCGCGGAGAACAGCACCTTTTCGGTGGATTCATAGCTGACCATGACCTCCGGCCAGTGCACCATGGGGGCAAACACAAAGGTCAGGGTATGTGCACCGAGAGAAAGGCTCTCGCCGTCCTTCACCACTACACGGCGCTCCTTGGCAATGGCATCAGCGCCAAAGAACTGATCCATATACAGGAAAGTCTTGGCGTTGCCCACCACCTGCATCTCCGGATAGAGTGCCGCCAGCTTTGCAATGTTGGCACCGTGGTCCGGCTCCATGTGGGAGACTACCAGATAATCCGGCTTACGGCCTGCCAGAGCTTCGGTCAGGTTTTCCAGCCACGGCTCGGTAGCGCGGGCATCCACCGTGTCCAGAACGGCGGTCTTTTCGTCCAGAATGACATAGGAATTATAGCTCACGCCGGTGGGCACCGGATACTGGCTCTCAAACAGGTCAATGGTGGTATCGTCCACGCCCACACCCAAAATGGCTTCGCTGATTTTCTTCACGCTCATAGCTTTCCGTCTCCTTTTTATGATATGCCGCAGACTGCAGCAATTATTTCTAAGAACAGTTCCTATTATAGCACATTGTTAGAAATTTCGCAAGAGATATTATTCTTCTCCATTTTCCGGCAGCTTTGCCGTTACCGGCCTGCCCGGCTCAGCATCCAGTTCCAGCAGAGCGGCAGCAGCGCTTTCGTCCATGGTCTGCACCGCGCGCAGCTTGCGGCTGATGGCACGGCTGCGCACGCCAATGAGATTATCCAGCTCTTCGTCGGTCTGGCGCAGGCGCTGCTGCATCTTGGAAAGTCCCTGCCCGAACTTGTCAAATTCGGTCTTTACCGCACCCAGCAGCTGCCACACCTCGCCGGAACGCTTCTGGATGGCAAGGGTCTTGAAGCCCATCTGCAGGCTGTTGAGCAGCGCCGCCATGGTGCTGGGGCCCGCGATGTTCACCTGATAGTCCCGCTGCAGCACTTCCAGCAGGCCCGCGTTCACCACCTCGGCATACAAACCCTCGAAGGGCAGGAACAGGATGCCGAACGCCGTGGTGTAGGGCGGCTCCACATATTTTTCCCGGATGTCCTTGGCCTCGGCCCGCAGCACCAGCTCCAGTGCGTGGCGGGCGTTCTCCACGGCCTGTGCGTCGCCGGATGCCTGCGCATCCTGTAAATGGGCATAGGTGTCGCCGGGGAACTTGGAGTCGATGGGCAGCCACACCGTGCCGCCGTCCGCGCCGGGCATCCGGATGGCGTACTCCACCCGCTGGGTGCTGCCCGGAATGGTGGCCACGTTGGTGTCGTACTGTTCCGGGGCAAGGATCTCTTCCAGAATGGCTCCCAGCTGGATCTCACCCAGGATGCCGCGGGTCTTCACACCGGAAAGCACCTGTTTCAACCCGCCCACATCAGCGGCAAGGTTCTGCATTTCGCCAAGACCCTTGTACACCTGTTCCAGCTGGTCGTTCACCGCCTTGAAGCTTTCGGTCACCCGCTTCTGCAATGCATCCTGCAGCTGTTCGTCCACCGTATGGCGGATCTCGTCCAGCTTCTGGGCGTTCTGGGCCTGCAGGGCAGTCATGCCCTCGGCAAGGGTGCGGCGCATCTCTTCCAGCTTGCGGGCGTTGGAGGCTTCCAGCCCCTGCAGGCGCTGCTCCATGTTCTGCTGCTGGGTGCCCTGCCCTGCGGCAAGGGCGGTGCTCATACTCTGCACCGAGGCCTGCAGCGTTTCACTGATGTGGCCCATAGCGGCAAGGTTCTGCTGCGCCATCTCTGCCAGCTTTGCGTCCATCTGGCGGTTCTGCGCTTCCAGCTGCTGACGCAGCCATTCCTTCCGTTCTGCATCGTCCCGGTTTGCGGCAGGCTTTGCCGAGCGGTACAGCAGCAGGGCCATCATCAGGCAGATGGCCACCAGAAGCACCGTGTAAAGAAACGCTAAAAATTCCATAATGTCTCCTATTGCAAAATCCGGGCTTTGCAGCTGCACAGCCCGGATCTGCGTACTTTATATTATTTTGTCTGTTCTTCCCAGAAGGCAGCGGCTTCGTCCAGCCAGCCATCTGCAGCCGTGCCGCGGCCAAGGCCGATGCCATGGGCTGCGTGGTCATATACCACTTCTTTGTAAGGTACGCCATGCGCGGCCAGTGCCTTGCTGAGGGCCGGCCCCTGCAGCGGCCAGCACAGCAGGTTCAAGGTCAGGTCATCCCTGCCATACCAGAAGTACACCGGCGGATAGTCCTCTGTGATCAGGTCGGCAAGGCTGTATTCATAGTAGAACCGGCCGCACACAAAGGGGTCGATGCCCACACGGTAGATCGGTGTGATCTCGGCAAACTGCACGATGGGATACGCCAGAATCACTGCGCCGGGCTTGGGCAGGCCATAGTTTTTATAGCCCAGAGCGTCCGATGCAAACAGGCCCGCCAGATGTCCGCCGGAAGAATAGCCGATCAGGGCGTAGCTTTCCGTCTGCACACCGAACTGCTGTGCGTGGCCGATGATGTACTTCACCGCCCGTGCAATGTCCTCTATGGGTCCGTTGTTGTCGTTATCCGGGTAGGCGCGGTAGCGCATCACGAACACCGCATAGCCTTTCTGGTGCAGCTGGTAAGCTGTGGAGATGCACTCCTTTAACTCCGCCGTGCGGTTGAAGATGTTGCCGGAGAGCACCAGCGCATACTTTGCATCCGGCGTGCTGGCCGGGTAGTAATAGAACTCCACATTGTTGCGGGAGCTGTCCTCGGCGATCTCCTGCTCCGAGTAGAGCTTATAGGTGATCTGCACGCCCGCATTGTAATTGCGGATGAGCAGGTTCAGACCATCGGCACAATCCTGTGCCACATAGCTGCTCACATATTTTTCCAGCGTCTGGTCATTGCACCAGTCCTCGGTACCGGGCAGGTTCTGCTCCTTGGAATAGGTCCAAACGCCTGCGCCAAGGATGCCGGGGTTCGAGCGGATCTCGCCCATGGTGGTCTGCGGCGTGATATCCGGCTCGCCATACTCTGCTGCAAATGCGGGCAGCGCCATCATCAGCAGCAGACAGATACAGGCTGCTGCGGTGCATATCCTGTGTTTCAACTCAACATCTCCTTTTCATCCGACCTGTTCCTCCCAGAAGGCAACTGCTTCATTCAGCCAGCCCTCTGCATCGGTGCCCTTGCCTGCGGCCACTGCATGGGGAGCATCATCATACACATGGTAGATATGCGTCACATGGTTGCGGGCCAGTGCCTTTTCCAGCACAGGCCCCTGCGCCGACCAGCACATGGTCATAAGGGTCATGTCGTTTTTGCCGTACCAGTGATAGGTAGGCGGGTAATCCGGTGTGATGTAATCAGACAATGTCATTTTATAATACCGCTGCTTGCACACGCCGGGGTCCAGCAGGATATTATAGACCGGTTTGAACTCCAGAAAGGTGTTTACCGGGTAGCCCAGCAGCATGGCACCGGGCTTTGGCAGGCCGTAATTTGTGTAGCCCACCGCGTCGGTGCCGAACAGTCCGGCGATCTGCCCGCCTGAGGAATAGCTTACAATGGCATAATCCTCCGCCTGCACGCCAAACTGTCCTGCATGTTCCGTGATGTATTGCACCGCGCGGACCACATCCTGCAGCGGCGCATTGTTGGAAGCCTTCATGCCGATGCGGTAGCGCAGCACGAACACCGGATAGCCCATTTCGTGCAGGTTCCATGCAGTGGAAATGCCCTCGCGGATCTCCGCGCTAACCACGATCGCATTACCGCCGATCACCAGCGCATATTTCTGGTTCGCCTGCGCCCCTTCTGCCGGCAGATAATACAGTTCCACACCGTCCCGGCTGGTATCCTGCGCGATCTCCTCCGCCGTATAAAGCGGGAAGGTCACCCGCTGCCCAGCGTTATAGGTGCGGATCAGATAGTTCAGTCCATCCGCCGCATCCTGTGCCGTCCAGTGATTGGAAAGGCAGCTCAGCGGCTGCGCGTCCCAGTACATCCGGTCCAGCACACGGTCCTGATCCAGCGAGTAGGTGTAGATGCCCGCACCCACAACGCTGGGGTTGGAGCGGATCTCTGCCATTTTGGTGCGCGGTGTGATGTTGGCCTGACCAAGCTCCTCCGCAAACGCCGGCTGTGCCAGCAGGATCATCAGGCCAACACCAAACATCACCGTGCGCAATCGTTTTCTCACAGCAATCCCCCGTTTATCTCTTTATTTGCACTGTTTTTCCCAGAATTCCGTTGCCTGCAGGATCCAGCCGTCCGCATCGGTGTGGCGGCCCGGGCCAATGGCGTGGGGTGCGTCCTCGTACACATGGCACTCATAAACAGCCCCGCTCTCCCGGAGCTTGCGCTCCAGCAGCGGCCCCTGCTGGGAGTAGCACATGCGCTGCATATAAAGATCATTTTTGCCGTAGAAGAAATAGGTAGGGGTAAAGTTTTCGTTCACCACATCCGAAATATCGGTCCAGTAGTAACGCCAGCCAAGCACCAGCGGGTCAATGGCCAGCTGATACAGCGGCTTCACCTCAAAGAAATCGTTGATGGGGTAACCCAGCAGCAGCGCTGCAGGCTGTGGGAGGCCAAATGCCTTATAGCCGAACTTTTCGTTGTCTGAGCCGATCAGGCCCACGATGTGTCCGCCGGAAGAAAAGCCCATCAGCGCATAGTTTTCGCGCTGAACGCCAAACTGATCTGCATTTTCGGTCAGGTACTTTACGGCATTGGCAATATCGTACAGTGGCGCATTGTCGGATGCATTCAGGAAAGAGCGGTACCGCAGCACAAAGGCCGCATAGCCCAGCTCGTGCAGCTGGTTGGCAATGGATGCACCCTCGTTCAGCTCTGCGGTGGTGTTGCCGCCGTTGCCGGGCACCACGATGGCGTACTTTGCGTTGGCTGTTTTAGCCGGGAAATAATACAACTGCACCATGCCCAGAGAAGGATTTTCCGCAATTTCTTCCGGGGTATACACCTGCCATGTGATCTGTACGCCCCTGTTGTAGTTTTCGATCACAAGGTTCATGCCTTCGGCGGCATCCTCGGCAGCCGCGTAGCTTACATAGCCCTCAATGGGCGTATCATCGTACTGCGTGCTGCCCTCGATCCATTCGTTGCAGTAGGTATAGTAGCCGGAGCCTTTGATGCTGGGGTTCTCCCGCAGCTCTTTCATGGTCGTCTCTGTTGTGATGTTCGGCTCGCCGTACTCTGCAGCAAATGCCGAAAGCGATACGCACGCCAGCATTCCCAGCGCGCACACCATCGTTCTGATCCACTTCATTTTGGGACATCCTCCATTCTGCAGCGGCGTATCCTGCCGTGCTTTTCTTTGTTATGATTTATTGTATCACAAACCTTCCGCTTGTCAAAGAAATTTCTGTGCAGTACGGCGCTTGTACCGCACCGCAAATTCTGCTATACTGGAGCCGGATATTTTTGAGAGTTGAGGGCGCGGAAAGCTATGCACTTTCCGCCGGGATCGAAATATGAGCAAAATCGAGATCCGGCCCATGGAGCCGGAAGACTGGAGCGCTGTTTCCAGAATTTATTTGGAGGGCATTGCTACAGAACATGCCACTTTTCAGACCACCTGTCCGCCGTATTCTGCGTGGGATGCTTCCCACGCAAAAGAATGCCGACTGGTACTGCTGGCCGACGGCGTGATTGCCGGGTGGACGGCGTTGCGCCGGGTGGACCCGCGCTGGTGCTACCGCGGCGTTGCCGAGGTGAGTATTTACGTGGGTGAGCAGTTCCGGGGCCATGGCCTTGGCTATCACCTGCTGACCGAGCTGTGCCATCAGGCAGAAAAGGCCGGCTACTGGACACTGCAGTCCACCGTGCTGCAGGACAACGCTGCCAGCCGCGCCCTGCACACAAAATGCGGCTTTCGCTTAGTGGGCCGTCGGGAACGCATTGCCCGCGACTGTCACGGCCGCTGGCTGGACACATTCTTAATGGAATACCGCGCTGCCGCCAATGAACCGGAAGGCTATAAAAAGCTGTAAGATACAAAAAGAACTCCGCGCCCTGTGAGGTGCGGAGTTCTTTTTTGTCCATTGATAAAATGATAAAGGTAAAAACAGGCTTACCACTCTTCGCCGTCGATGTCCACGCTGCCGTCCACCACGGCACCGGCACGGGAACGCTGGAACATGCTTTCCACCACGGCGCAGTACTTATCGGCCAGACAGACGATGACTGCTTCGCGGCAGGTGGGCACATGACGGAAGGTCAGCGGCCACATGTGGCTTGCAATGATGCTCTGTTCCTTTGTGGTAATGCTGAACACCCGCTTTGCATTGACGCAGGCATAGCCCGGATGGGAGAAGCCGTGCATCTCAAACAGGCGGCGCAGGCCGTGAAAGGTACCGGTGGTGTGCCAGTCGTACAGATAAAAATCATGCAGCAGGGCACCCACTGCCAGCGAGGTCTCGTCAGCGTGCAGATGCAGACGGCGGTTGAGCCAGAAGCTCACCAGCGCCACATTCTTGCAATGCTGGTAGGTGGTGACAGAGCCGTGCTGGATGTACTCCCGCATCCGCTGCACATCCGGGTGATGATCGTATTTTTCAACGATGGCATAAAGCTGTTCGCGCTCGATCTCAGAAAGCTGCATGCTGCAAAATTTCCTTTCGCTTTAAGGTGATGTTTTCAGGAGCGGAGCTGGACCGGATTGGAATTGCCGAAGTTCTCTGCACTGGAAGGGTTCTCCCGCTTGAGGGAAAAATCTACCAGATACTGCTTGCCGTCGCCCAGTTCTTCCAGCTGGGCCAGTTTTGCCTTTGCGGCGGCTTCGTCCGGGTACCACTGGATCAGGAAGAAATTTTCTTCCTCTACACCGTAGTACAGCCACTGGCCGTCGGCACGCAGCCAGTCGTCCAGATGATCCACTTCTTCGCCGTCCGGCAGGCCAAGGCCTTCTTCGGCATAAAGGTTTTCCGGTTCCACCTGCAGCATTTCGATCACCTGAATGGAGCTTTGCAGGTATTCGTCCTGCGAGACCGTCTTGTCCGAAAGCTCCCATCCGGTGAGAAAAGCCTGCATCATCAGGTCGCGCACAGAGATGCGCGGCAGGGTCGGGTCCATAACCATAGGTATTTCCTTCTTCCTTTAGTTTGTCCCTGCTGACCAGTATACGTCAAAGGCTTATGCAAGTCAACAGTTTAATTGTGAATTTTTTGTAGGTTCGTTCAAATATATCCAGACTTAACAGACGGAAAAGGCAAAAGTGTCTCCCAGCCATTCCACTGCCAGTTCCACCCAGTGATGCCGGTGGCGGCTGGGCTGGTCCACCTCTGCCGTGCTGATGCTGGTACCGTGCACCCCCTTTTCAAACAGATGCGCCTCGCATGGCACACCCGCCCGGTGCAGAGCGTTCACCAGCATCAGGGTGTTCTCCACCGGAACGGTGGCATCCTCCATGGTGGTCCATACGAACACCGGCGGCATCTGCGGCGTGATCTTATCCTCCAGCCCGAACACCTGCTGTGCCGCCGGGTCGGCGCTGCCCGCCAGCTGCACAAAGCTGCCGCGGTGGGCATACTGCCCTGCCGTGACCACCGGATAGCCCAGAATGACCGCATTGGGCCGGGGCTGGGCCGCTTCGCCGGGAATGTCCAGCACAGCACCGGAAAGGGCCAGGTGGCCGCCCGCTGAAAAGCCGCACACGGCAATTTTTTCCGGCAGGATATGCCACTGGGCCGCGTGCTGCCGCACAAGACCGATAGCCTCGGCCAACTGGCGCAGCGGCATGTAGTCCTTTGCCTTTTCGCAGATGGCGTAGTCCAGCACAGCGGTGTGGTACCCCGCCGCCGCAAACTGCAGCGCCACCGGGTCGCCCTCGCGGGCACTCACATGGGTATAGCCGCCGCCGGGCACCACCAGCACCAATGGCCGGTCAAGCACATTCGGCATCCGCTCACAGCAATCACGCAGATAAACGGTCAGCGTCCCACCGCCGGCCAGTTCCAGCTGTTTCAGCTGCATGATATTTCCTCCTTTTACAGCATCCTTTGCGGTTCATTATAGCACAAAACGAACCATTTTTTAAACTTTTTATGAAAGCCCTTGATTTTTGCTTTTTGTCGGTGTATATTAGCACTCGAAAGTTACGAGTGCTAAGTATTCAAAAGCAATATCCTATTCCGAGTGCTTGGTGCCGAATACAGATAAAAAGAGGTTTTGCATTATGGCTAAGAAAGAATTTCAGGCTGAAAGCAAAAAGCTGATGGATATGATGATCAACTCCATCTACACCAATAAGGAAATTTTCCTGCGCGAGCTGATCTCCAACGCATCGGATGCCATCGATAAGCTCTATTATAAGAGCCTGACCGATCCTTCTGTGGGCATGAACAAGGGCGATTTCCGCATCCTCATCACCCGCGATCAGGAGAACCGCATCCTGACCATTGAGGATAACGGCATCGGCATGACCAAAGAGGAACTTGAGCAGAATCTGGGCACCATTGCTCACTCCGGTTCTCTGGATTTCAAGAAGGACAACAAGGACGAGAACATCGATATCATCGGCCAGTTTGGTGTCGGCTTCTACTCCTCCTTCATGGTAGCCGATAAAGTCACCGTCATTTCCAAGGCTTATGGCTCGGATGAAGCATGGCAGTGGGAGTCCTCCGGTGTGGACGGCTACGAAATGACCCCCGCCCAGAAGGACACCGCAGGCACCCAGATCATCCTGCACATCAAGCCGGATACTGAGACGGACCACTACGACAACTTCCTCGACGAGTACGGCATCGTGGCCATCGTGAAGAAGTACAGCGACTATGTGCGCTATCCCATCCAGATGGAGCGCCAGCACGAGCGCCAGAAGCCGGAACCCGATCCCAAGCCGGAGGATTATAAGCCCGAATGGGAGACTTACACCGAGCTGGAAACTCTGAACAGCATGGTGCCCATCTGGAAAAAGCAGAAGAGCGAAGTGACCGACGAGGAGTACGCGAACTTCTATAAGGAAAAGTTTGGTGATTATACCGACCCCGCCCGCGTCATCGTCAGCCGCACCGAGGGCACTGCAAATTATAATGCCCTGCTGTTCGTGCCCAGCCACCGTCCCTACGACTTCTACACCAAGGATTATGAAAAGGGTCTGGCCCTGTACGCATCCGGCGTGCTCATTATGGAGAAGTGCGCCGACCTGCTGCCCGATTACTTCAGCTTCGTCAAGGGCATTGTGGACAGTCAGGATCTGAGCCTGAACATCAGCCGCGAGATGCTGCAGAAGGACAACCAGCTCAAGCTGATCCACAACGCTCTGGAGAAAAAGATCAAGAACGAGCTGCACGCCATGCTGGCCAATGCACGCGAGAAGTACGAGGAATTCTGGACAGCGTTCGGCCGTC
>ENA-OQKO01000768-OQKO01000768.1-human-gut-metagenome-genome-assembly--contig:-NODE-768-length-26101-cov-8.401055_pt1 | contig 26101 bp, 22 predicted proteins | sample MGYA00242777_ERZ504796 | MGnify/ENA primary metagenome ERZ504796 (study PRJEB26092, sample SAMD00036404) | human gut metagenome | host: Homo sapiens | study: EMG produced TPA metagenomics assembly of... | reverse complement strand
GTGGCGCATCGCGTGCCGGAGGCCGCGGAGCAGGGCGGTCAGTGCGGGAAGGACGTGCGCAACCACGCCGCGGGCGCCGTAGGCCCGGATGCCCAGCACCTTGATGCCCTTTTCCCGGGCAAAGACGATGTCCACATTGGCGCTTTCCTCCGAGTAGAGGCTGCAGCACATCCCGATGTAGCGCAGGTTCGGGCAGCGCTCGATGACGTTTTTGCCCATGCGGGAGGTATAGCTCAACAGCGCCGCGTCGGCGTCTCCGATGCGGCGGACGATCTCTTCGTCGTCGGCGGGAATATCGCGGTAAAGCTCGACCTGTTCGGCGTACTGATGCAGCGCTTCCTCTGCTGTGGGGATGAGGCTGACCGGCTCGATGGCTACCAGTTTCTTGAACATGAGACTCCCTCCTTTTTAATAGAAGCAGACCGGCGAAGCGAGGTTGCGCAGAAGAGCCACGGCGCTCCAACCGGCGATGGCGCTGGTGGACGAGCAGATGTCCACCACGGCCTTCACGCCCTCGATCTCGGCGGTGATGCAGTGGTCGTCGCCCACCCAGCCGGGTACGGAGTGCATGGTCACGCCGGTGACGTCGGGGCCGGTGGTGGCCAGCGAGGTGGCCACAGCGACATTGACCCGGCGCGGGAAGGTTGCGATGGCTTCCTTGGCGCTGCCGGTGAAGACGGTGGTCTTCTCGGTGTCGGTCAGCAGATGGTCGGCCCAGACGGGGGTGTTGCGGAAGCCCTTCGCACCGGTGTGGGTCTCGATGCCGGCCTTCTCGTCCAGCTTCAGGGCCTCGGCCATGAGGGAGACGGTCTGCAGCACGTCGAAGCCGCCGATGGCGCCGCTGGCCAGATGCACCTTTGCGCCGCCTTCCTGGGCCGCCTGCTTGACCTCTTCATAAAACGCGAGGTCGGCGAATGCACCGATGGACAGCACCACGAGGTTCACGCCCCGGCGCAGCACCGGAACGGCCATGGCCCGCACCGCTTCCACCGAAGCGGCCTCCACGATGTACTCCGGCTCCAGCGCCAGCAGAGCGTCCACGTCCGCGCAGGCCGCACACCCCACGCTTGCCGCCGTCTTCTCTGCCGAAGCGAAGGTGCGGCTGGTGACGCCCACCAGCTCGTAGTCTTCCAGCAGGCCCTTCTTCCACGCATCGGCCACGATATTGCCGAGGAAGCCGCAGCCCACGATGCCAAATTTCGTTTTCATGATACCATTCTCCTTTTTCCCGCCGGGTCGGCGGGTTTTTCTTTTTCAGTATACCATGCCTTGTGCAGAAAAGCAAAACCCGGCGTTTTTCATAGTTTTTTTGTCATTCACGCACGAAAAGCAGCATTTCACGCAGGTTTGCTTGCTTACTTCCCCAGAAGTGCTATAATTGTATCAATCGAACGTCCATATTTTTTCAACATCCAAAGGAGGTTTTTGTATGCTGTCTTATCGTAAGCTTGCGATGCGTGTTCTGGGCCGCCCCCTCCATACGGGGGGGGGGTATCGATTCGCCCCGTCCGGCCTCTCAGCGGGCAGCAGCGTTTATCCTGACCGCCGCAATGCTCACCACCTTTACCGCCCCGGCTTTTGCAAAGACATGGTACATCGAGAATGGTGACATTACGATTTCGGCAGGCAAGACCGAAGGGACGAACAAGGTCTCACAGGGCTCGACCACCGACGAGGAAGACACCGACACCGTCATCACAAATAATAACAGGGACACCGCTTCTTCCCACACCGTGACCATCGATGCCGGGAACGATAAGGTCGAGGTCACACTCAAGGATGTGAACATCAAGGCCGACTCCGGCTCCGCTCTCACTTCGAACGGCGACGTGACGCTGACCCTGAAGGGCGAAAACCATCTCACCGGTGGTAACGGCGACATCTACGGCGGCGACGGCATCACCAGCAGCGGTAGCCTCACCATTTCCGGCGGTACGGTCACTGCCACCGGAGGCAATAACACGGGCAGTGATGGCTCCGGCGGCAGCGGCATCTACAGCGTCAGCGGCAGCGTCACCATCTCCGGCGGTACGGTCAACGCCACGGGCGGTGAGGGCAGTAAAAGCAACTCCACCTCCGGCGGCAGCGGCATCTACAGCGACAGCGGCGACGTCACCATCTCCGGCGGTACGGTCAACGCCAATGGCGGCAACGGCGGCACCATCTCCGGCGGCGACGGCATCTGCAGCAGCGGCGGCGTCACCATCTCCAGCGGTAGTACGGTCACTGCCAACGGCGGCAGCGGCGAAGACGGCTCCGGCGGCCGCGGCATCACCAGTAACGGCGGCGTCACCGTCTCCGGTGGTACGGTCAACGCCAAGGGCGGCAGCGGCAAAAACGGCAACGGCGGCGACGGCATCCTCAGCTTCAACCCTGTCGCCATCTCCGGCGGTACGGTCAAGTCCAATGGCGGAAGCGGCACCATCTCCGGCGGCGACGGCATCCGCAGCTTAGACCATGTCGCCATCTCCGGCGGTACGGTCAAGTCCAATGGCGGAAGCGGCAACCTCTCCGGCGGCAACGGCATCATCAGCTACGACATCGATCTGTCGGGCAGCCTCGAGCTGACCGCCAAGGCCGGTAGTCCCAACGGCAAGGCCCTCTCGCGGGCCGGCAAGGAGCTTGACCTCAACACCATCAAGGACAAGCTGGGTCCGGGCGCAAAAGTCACCGTCACTGATGCCAACGGCAAGGTCAATCAGGTCTCCATCCCCCGCCCTGTGGAGCCGGAAGAGCCTGTTATCCCCGAGGAGTCTTCTTCCTCTTCTGACGGCGGCTCTGCCACCTCGTCCGCTCCCGCCTCTCCCTTCCCCGGCCTGACTGTCACCGACAAGGACGGCCAGCGCATCTCCTACACGAGCACCCAGAGCGGCAATACCCTCACCGTCTGCGTCGGACGGTTCACAGCCTCCTTCCGCATCTCGCTGGCCACCCTGCGCCAGCTGCGGGCTGAGGGCATCGACACCATCACCTTCCAGACCATCCTCTGCTCCACCACCCTCTCGGTGGACGAACTGCTGGCCATGGGCGGCGAGGATACCGAAGTCGTTCTCACCCACCACATCCGTTCTTCCACGCTCACGGTGGGCGGCAAGGCCGTGTAAGGCTCCCTTGTTCCCCGATGATTTTTGTGGTACACTAATCGCAGAAATCTATAAAAATCGAGGGAAAGTAACTTATGGCTGGCGACCTTCATACTCATTCCACCTGTTCTGACGGCTCTGTCCCCATCCACCGCCTGCCCCTGATGGCAGCGCGGCTGGGGCTGAGCGCTCTGGCCCTCTCGGACCACGACACCACCCTCAGCGCCCAGTACGCCTACGACCACCCGGTGCAGGACGGCGTGCGGCTCATCCCCGCCGCCGAGCTCACCGGCTACGACTTCGAGCGCAGCCACCGCGTCCACCTGCTGACCTTCTGGCCCGACCTCGACTGCCCTGCCCTGCGCCGGCACTGCGACATCATGCGCCAGCGCCGCAACGAGTGCGCTCTGCAGAGCTGCCGGGAGATCGAGGCGCTGTACCCCCAGTTCCGCACCGAGCAGGCGCTGGAATATGCGCAGGACAGCGGCGTCCTCTTCAAGAGCGGCATCATGCAGGCGCTGCAGCAACTGGGCCTGTGCGACGGCATCTACACCGGGCTTTATCACGAGTTGTTCGGCTGGGAGCCGCGGGGCAAGTGCCTCCACTCCCCCACTTACCCTCCGGTGCGGGAGGTGCTGGCCACGGCAAAGGCCGCCGGGGCCGTGGTGGTGTTCGCCCACCCGACGGTGTACAAGAGTATGCCTCTGCTGCGGGAACTGGTGGCCGAAGGGGCCATCGACGGCATCGAGGTGCATCATCCCCGCAACAGCCCCGAGGACAGGGCCGAGTGCGCTGAGCTCTGCAAGAAGCACGACCTCATCGTCACCGGCGGCAGCGACTTCCACGGCGCGAACCACGGCAAACCCCACCCGGTGGGTGCCTGCGTCACCGAGGACGACCAGATCGCGCGCATCGAGGCACTGGCCCGCAAGCGCCGGGGCGGCGCTCTATGACCGGGTCACATTGACTTCCTTGTCTGACAAGGATATAATAAAGATACTGCGCGAGTCCGCTCGCCTGTCAGTCGGATATAAAGAGAGGAAGTTTGAATATGAGCAAGTCTTTCAGCTACCCCAACAAGGGTACCTGCTCCAAGGAGACCCACATCGTGCTGAACGATGACCACACCATCGAGTCCATCGAGGTCATCGGCGGCTGCAACGGCAACCTGAAGGGCATCAGCCGCCTGCTCAAGGGCATGAAGGCTGAGGACGCCATCGCCCGCATGGAAGGCACCACCTGCGGCCCCCGCCCCACCAGCTGCCCTGACCAGATCGCCCAGAATCTCAAGCGCGCTCTGGCTGAGCTGTAATTCACAGTCCGTTCAAAAGACCACCGTCCTGCCCTTATTTCCTGCGGGCAGAACGGCGGTCTTTTTGTTTATCGCACTTTTCAAAAATAGTGCCTATTGAAACGGCATCTTTGCGATAGGCAATTCAACGCTGTTGCTGCTGCATTAAAAAGTTGAATTGCTATCCGACCAAAATCGAGCCAAAAAGCGGTTGACAAAACCCGTGTCCTTTGCTACAATAAATAAGTAAACGCAGGGTTAGCTCATCCGGTAGAGCGACTGCTTCCCAAGCAGTAGGCGGCGGGTTCGAGTCCCGTATCCTGCTCCACAAAAAGAGCGCTGATTCGTCAAGAATTGGCGCTTTTATCATTTCAGCAAGTCTAAAACTGAGAGGGACGTCATGATTTTTGTACCCCTTCTGCACTATTTCAAGTGCAAGAATCAATACAGCGGCAGCGAAGACGGGATGCGCTATCTGCTCTCGCCCGGCAAGCGCAGCGTGCCTGACCCGGACGGCGGCGAGGGCGCACAGAAAGAGGAAGCCATCCTCACGGTGGACATCTGGCCCGACCCCTGGGCGCTGGACCGCACCGACCCCGCCCTGCGCCGACAGATGGTCTTTCCGCTGACGGACGAGGGCCGGGCCGCAGCGGCAGAGTATCTGTCCTCTGCCTACAGCGCCGACCTGGCGCTCTGGAAGCAGCGGCCCTCCATCCTGGACTGTGAGCCCTGGTCACCGCCGCCGAAGGACGAGGACGCAGAAAGCGGAGAAAGCAAATGATATACCGTCTCAAAGAGCTCAAGGGCGACACCATCCCGGTGCCGCAGCTCATCTTTTCCAAGCTGGGCATCGCCGAGGAATACAACGTCCGGGTAGCGCTGTATGTGCTGGCCACCGGCGTCACCGACCCCGAAAAAATTTGTGCCGATCTCAAACTGCGCAGCCGCATCTCTGCCGAAAGCGCCCTCTCCTTCTGGGCAGGTGCGGGGCTTCTCGAGCGCTACGACGAGAACGCCGCGCCGGGAGCAGAGCCCTCTGCTCCTGCCCCCATGACCTGGGCGGAGATCGCCGCCGCAAGCCGCACCGACCCCATGATCTCGAGCCTCATCGACTGCGCTCAGACCGGCTTTGCCCGCCCGCTGACCCACAGCGAGATGGAAAAGCTGGTCAATCTCTACGTGCAGGAGGGTTTTGCCCCCGAGACCGTCATGCTCTGCGTGGCCTATGTGGCCAGCCGGGGCAAGCGGACGATGGCTGCCGTCCTCCACGAGCTGAAAGTCTGGCGGGCCGAGGGCGTGGAGACCGGCGAACAGGCCGACGCCCACCTCAAGCTGCTGGCCCTCCGCCAGACCCGGGAGCAGTATGTTGCTTCCCTGCTGGGCATCCCGGACAGCGAGCTCACCCTCGGCGGGCGGAAAGCCATCGCCCGGTGGTACGAGGTCTACGGCTACGACGATGCCATGGTGCAGGAGGCCGCTGTGCAGGCCGGGCCGAAGCGTGACCTGTGGTACTGGAACAGCATCCTCAAGACCTGGAACGCCAAGGGCCTGCGCAATATCCACGATGTGCGCACTCCGGTGGCCGCTGCCGGAGCCAGCCGGAACATCCGGGTGGACCGCGAGACCCCCAGCGGCAACGACTTCCTCAAGAACGCTGCCCGCCGCCGCACCCTCAAGAAAAAGTCCGAGTGACCCCCGGCATAAGGAGACACTATGCGTACCAAAAACGAACTGTATCAGGAAGCCCTGCGCACCGTCGCCCGCCGTCGTCAGACCGCACGGGCCAAGGCGGAGGACGCCCGCGCTGAGGCCGAGGCCGCTGTCCCCGGGCTGCGCCACGCCGAAGAAGAGGTGCGGGTGCGGGGCATCCGCTGCGCGCTGGCCGGTGCGGCGGGCAAGGACCGCACCGATGCCGCTGCGGCCCTCACCGATGCCCGCAAAAAGCTGGCCGACCTGCTGGCCTCCAGCGGCCGTCCCGCCGACGCGCTGGAGCCGCACTTCACCTGCAGGCTCTGCGAAGACACCGGCATTGTGGACGGACGCACCTGCAGCTGCGTCCACAAGGTGATGCAGCAGCTCCGCCGGTCGGAGATCGAGGCTCTGTCCAGCCTCTCCATTTCCAGCTTCGATACCATGGAGCTGCGCTACTACCCCGCCCGGATGGACGCCTCCCTCGGCGAGCCGGTGCGGAGTTATATGTCCACCCTTCTGGACGACCTGCGCGGCTACGCCGACGAATTCGATACCACCAGCGAGAGCCTGATGCTCCTCGGCAACGCCGGTCTGGGCAAGACCCATGCCGCTCTGGCCATTGCCGGAGAGGTGTTGGAAAAGGGCTTCGACGTCATCTATGTGTCCAGCCCCGACTTCTTCTCGAAGCTCGAGGCCCTGCACTTCGGCTCCGACCCCGCCGGGGAGGAAGAGATGCTCCTGCGCACCGCCGCCGGAGCCGACCTGCTCATCCTCGACGACCTGGGTTCCGAGTTCAACTCCAGCTTCCTCATCAGCACCCTTTACAGTCTGCTGAACAACCGTCTGGGCGCGAAACTGCCCACCATCGTCACCACCAACATCACCGACGGCGCTCTGCTGGAAAAGCTCTACACCGAAAAAATCTCCAGCCGCCTCTCCTCTTTTGTCCCCTTCCTCTTTATGGGCGACGATATTCGGGCGCAAAAGGCAGAAGAAGCGTAAACAGGATAGAAGTCAAAGAGAGTTCTTATTCAGGAAAGGAATTTCAAATATGGGAATCGTAGTCATCGGCGCAGTTTTCGTGGACATCAAGGGCTATCCCCTCTCCACCTACATCCCCGGCGGACGGAACGCCGGCCGCATTGAACAGGTGCATGGCGGTGTGAGCCGGAATGTGGCGGAGGACATCGCCAATGTGGAGCTGCGCCCCACCTTCGTGGGTCTGGTGGACGACACCGGCATGGGCCAGGACGTCATCAATAAACTGGACAACCACAAGGTCAACACCAGATACATCCAGAAGGTCCCCGATGGCATGGGTACCTGGCTGGCCATCTTTGACAACGACGGCGACGTCCACGCCGCCATCTCCAAGCGCCCTGACACCACCCCGCTGACCACCCTGCTGGAGGAGAAGGGCGACGAGATCTTCAAGGACTGCGACGCCATCGCCATCGAGCTGGACCTGGAGAAAGACACGGTCAAGCAGGTGCTCCGCTATGCCAAGAAATACAACAAGAAGGTCTTTGCCGCAGTCTCCAACATGAGCATCGCCATGGAGCGCCGCGACTATCTGCAGCAGATCGACTGCTTCGTCTGCAACCAGCAGGAGGCCGGTCTGCTCTTCTCGGACGACTACGAGCATCTCGCCCCCAGCCAGATGGCTCAGGTACTGGCCCGGAACGTCCACAGCGCCAACATGACCAGCATGGTGGTGACCATGGGCGGTCAGGGTGCCGTGTACGCCAAGCACACCGGCGAGTGCGGCGTCGTACCCGCCAAGAAGGTGGACGTCATCGACACCACCGGCGCAGGCGACGCCTTCTTTGCCGGCACGGTCATCGGCCTGACCTACGGCAAGAATCTGGCCCAGTCCTGTGAGATCGGCAGCCGCCTGGCCGCGTCGGTCATCTGCATCACAGAGAATGTCTGCCCCCGCTTCCGCCCGCTGGAATTCGGGCTGGATGTGCCGGTAGTGGACTGAATCTGCATCTTCAAGCACAGAGGTCTCTGGGCCTCTGTGCTTATTTTTTAATGCTGCCATTCGATTCTTTCGATGACTTTCGCGGTTTTTATCGGAAAATCTGTTGAATCCCGCTTGCGGCAGTGTTACACTGGACTTATTCAAATTTGTGAAAAGAGGAGAATCTAATGAACAAAAATCAGCACAAGCGAAGCGCCTTTTCGGGCAAGATCGGCTTTGTCCTCTCGGCGGCAGGCGCTTCGGTAGGCCTCGGCAATATCTGGCGTTTCCCCTACCTCGCAGCAAAGTACGGCGGCGGCATTTTCCTGCTCATCTACATCATCCTCGCCTTCACCTTCGGCTACACCATGATCGTGGCCGAGACGGCGCTGGGCCGGATGACCAGGAAAAGCCCGGTGGGCGCATTCGCCGCCGTCCGCAAGGGCGGGCGCTCCTTCGGCGGCTGGATAAACGCCATCATCCCCATCCTCATCGTGCCTTATTACTCGGTCATCGGCGGCTGGGTCATCCGGTATCTGGCCGACTACGTCAGCGGCCACGGCAGCGAGCTGGCCACAGACGGCTACTTCTCGGCCTTCATTTCCAGCGGCGCTTCGGCGGAGATATGCTTTGTCATCTTTACCATCTTCACCCTCGCCATCATCTTTGCGGGCGTGCGCAACGGCGTGGAGCGGGTCTCCAAGGTGATGATGCCCATCCTCGTGGTGCTGTCCGTCATCATCGCGGGCTACTCCGTCACCCGCCCGGGTGCGCTGGAGGGCGTGAAGTATTTCCTCGTGCCGAATCTCTCCAACTTCTCCTGGATGACCGTCGTGACCGCCATGGGGCAGATGTTCTACTCCCTCTCCATCGCAATGGGCATCCTCGTCACCTTCGGCTCCTACATGAAGAAGGATGTCTCCATCGAAGAGTCCACCGAGAACGTGGAGATCTTTGACACGGCCATTGCCATCATGGCGGGCCTGATGATCATTCCGGCGGTGTTCTCCTTCTCCGGCGGCGACCCGGACACCCTGCAGGCCGGCCCGGCCCTCATGTTCATCACCATCCCGAAGGTCTTTGAGAGCATGGGTCTCGGCACCGTGGTGGGCATCCTCTTCTTCACGCTGGTGCTCTTTGCCGCCGTCACCAGCTCCATCGCCCTGACGGAAAGCGCTGTCTCCACCTTCGAGGACGAGCTGGGCTGGAACCGTAAGCAGGCCACCGTCCTCATCGGCATCATCATGCTGGTGCTGGGCAGTCTGTCGGCTCTGGGCTACGGCCCTCTGGCCCGGTTCACGGTCTTTGGGATGCAGTTCCTTGACTTCTTCGATTTCCTCACCAACTCTGTCATGATGCCCATTGCAGCCATCACCACCTGCCTGCTGGTGTCCCGGGTCATCGGTGTGGAGAAAATCGAGGAAGAGGTCACGCTGGAAGGCAAGCCCTTCCGCCGCAAGCGCATCTTCAACTTTATGATAAAGTACCTCTGCCCCATCTTCGCGGCCATCATCCTCATCAGCTCGGTGGCAAACGCGCTGGGCGTCATCTCCATGTAAGCAGACAACAAAAAGCGCTGGAAGCCTTTACACCGCTTCCAGCGCTTTTTTATGCCCTTTTCAGGATACTCTTTATCTCGTCCAGATCCTTTACAAAATAAATGCCGCTCTGCCGCTCGGGGCTGGACAGCCCCATCTCGACCATGTGGGCCAGCAGAGCTTTCAGCCCGGCGTAGTAGCCGTCGAGGTCGTAGAGGATGCAGGGCGCGTCCAGATGGCCCAGCGAGACCTTGGACATCACCTCGGCGATCTCTTCCAGCGTACCGGTGCCGCCAGGGAACGCGATAAAGGCGTCGCCCAGCTCGATCATCCTGGTCTTGCGCTCGGTCATGTCCTGCGTGACGATGAGCCTGGTCAGGCCGTCATACTGCACCTCGGAGTCGATGAAGAACTGGGGCTCGACGCCGGTCACTTCACCGCCCGCCGTCAGAACGCTGTGGGCCAGACGCCCCATCAGGCCGCTGCGGGAGCCGCCGTAGACCAGCGCGTTCCCGCTCTCGCCGATCCAGCGGCCCAGTTCCTCCACCGCCTGTTTCAGGGCCGGGTCGCTGCCCTCGTTGGCCCCCAGATAGACCGTAATATTCATCTGCATTTCTCCTGTCACTTTGCCCATGTCATTTCCTGATTCGGGCCGGTATAATCAAACTTACCGTCGTTCTTCTCTTCCAGTGCTTTTATCATGTGATACGCAAACTCATTGTAGGGCGTCGGGATGCCCAGCTCTTTGCCCATCCGGATGAGCGCACCCGAGAACATATCGATTTCGGTATGGCGTCCGGCGTCGAGGTCTTGCAGCGTCGAGTAGCGGGCCGAGGGCTTGACGGCGCAGCCCTTGCCGGACACGGCATCCACCTTCTGCATATCAATGCCTTTGGCTGCGGCAATGGCTTCCAGCTCACGGCGGAGGCCGTCGCTGATGGCCTTCATATGGACGCTGTCACGGTAGCAGCCTACGCCTGCGCCGAGGATGGCCTGGGGCAGGTTGTTGCAGACGTTGAGGCGGAACTTGCTCCACATTTCTTCCCGGATGCAGTCGGTGGCCCGGAAGTGCAGCTCTGTGCCGCCGAACAGGGCCTCCACGGCCTTGACGCGGGGGCTGTCGCAGGGCGGCTCCTTCTCGCCGAAGATGATGCCAACGGTGGTCGCCGGGTCAAAATGGAAGCCGTCCGCCTCCTTGTGAGACGCCACTTTGATGAGGGAGTAAAGCAGATGCTCCCCACCCACGGCAGAGGCAATGAAGTCCTCGCTGTCCACGCCGTTCATCAGGCTCATGATGGTGGTATGGGGACCGGTGACGGCTTTGATGCTGTCCAGTGCGCCGGGCAGTGCGCCGTATTTCAGGCAAACGATGAGAAGGTCGGCGTCATGGGCCTGCCCGGGCGTCCAGACCGCCGGACGGTAGATTTTGCCGTTGATGGCACAGCCATCTTTCCTCAGGCGCTCGCCCCGCGGGCCATCGGCCACCACGCCAAGCTCAATGTCCCTGCGGGCCGAAAGCCCCCAGATCACGTAGGAGCCGACCGCACCGGCTCCCAGAACTGCCACTTTTTTGATGTCCATGATCTTCTGCCTCTCTGTCGTTTTCCAAACTGTATCATGAAGCTATTATACCACGCTTTTCTCTCCCGGAAAAGCCCGGAGCGTTTCGTTTTTGAACGTCAAAAATCCTTGACTTTTGGAGAAAAGTTATAACAAAAGTGTAGAATCTCTCTGGCAAATAGAATCTTTGTCAAAAAAGGGCTTGATTTTTTTCAAAAACGGACTAGAATATCTTTTTGCGGAAAGGTTTCACCTGTACAGCCTTCCGCGAAACTGTTTTTTCAAAAGTAAGGAGATTTTCGATATGAAACTCAAGAATGTTTGTGTTACCGTTGCTGCTCTGGTCCTGGCTGTCAGCATGACTGCCTGCGGCAGCTCTTCTTCTACTGCTGCTTCTACCTCTGAGGCTGCTTCTGCTGCCGCTCAGTCTGAGGCTGCTTCCACCTCTGCCGTGGCCGAGGAGAACAGCGCTTCTTCCGAGGCTGCAAGCGAGGCTGCATCTTCTGAGGCCGCATCCGAGGTCTCCAGCGAGGCCGCATCTTCTGAGGCTGCTTCCTCCGAGGTCGCTTCTTCCACTGCCGCCTGAGCTTGCCCGGCAGCACCCCCCAAAGCATGAGCAAAGGCTCCGGCCTCGCCCCCACCGGGCAGGCCGGGGCCTTTTTTTGCCCTGCGGCGCAAAGAGACCCCCGGCACCCTGCGGAAGGTGCCGGGGGTCTTGCAATATGGAGGTGGAGGGGCCATGCGGAAGCCCCGCCTCCGGGGATGGTTAGTCTTTCACCAGTTCGCTGTGGTCTGCCTCCACCAGCAGCAGGGTGGGCTCTTCGGCCCCACGGTGGGTGAGGTAGAACACCTCGCTGCCGCTGCCCTGTGCCAGCAGGTCGTTGATGGCAAAGCTGCTGGTCTGGCCATTGGTGACGAACTGGATGGTCTGTGCGCCGTGGTCCTGCAGGTAGCGCAGGGTGTCCAGGTCGCCGGTAAGGGTGGCAGTGTCGTAGGCGCCGGTGTAGGTGCGCAGGGTGCCGTTCTGGCTCACAGTAAAGGGCTCATTCATGCCCTCAGCGTCCACCACCCGCAGCTCAAGGGCGCTGTTGGTGTCGGAGGGCAGGGCTTCGGTGGCACCGCACTTGGTGCAGGTGTGGGTGCCGTCGCCGTTGTCCACCCAGTGGTGGCCGGTGGCGGGGATGGGTCTGGTCTCCACATGGCTGTGGTCATGTTTGCAGTAACGGGTCTCCACGCCCTCTTTGGTGCAGGTGGCGGGGGTGGTCACTTGCCAGTCGTCCCAATCATGGCCCAGGGCAGGAACCTTATCTGTCCAAGTGCGGTTACAACTGGGGCGGGCTGCTCCGTTCGTATGCTCATAGTCGCAAGTACAATCTGCAGAGCCTGGTTCAGTGCAGGTGGGTTGTTGGGTAATGTTCTGTTTTGGACTTTTTTTGCAGAGGTTCTTGCCATGGACGATCTTCTGCAGTTCATCACCGTTGTTGATATACCACAGCTCTGTATTATCGCCAATTACAAGTCCCCCTGCACCGGGATTATCTCTTGTGCCTACCTCAGCCTCGGCACCGTTCACATTGATATACTTAGCATCCGTCGACCATCCCGATTGTAGCATTTTAAGCAGCACATTGTCACCGATGTTGACCTTGGTGCCGGAAATTGCACCATAGATGCTTCCTAATATTGCATGGTTCTCACCAATCTTAACTTTTCCGTGTTTTCCGCCGTCAATGTTCACTACAACTTCTCTGCCCGGAAGATTCCCGCCGCCGATATCGCAGCCTCCTGCGATATCGGCGGTTCCTGCTCTCGTAGCTGTATCGATGGAGGCATTGTCCTTTATATTGACCTCCACATTTCCTCTGCTACTTCCAATCACTGAATTACTATCGTCGCTTGCTGTCTGGATGGTCACATGGCCCTGAATGGTGACCTTGGTATCTTTTGCGCCATTGCCAATGGCAGAGCCGTAGTGCCCGATCGCCGTGATACGGACATCTTCCGTCGCTGCGGTAGCGCCTTCCGTGCCAATGGTCACCTCTGCGCTGGCATCTTTTCCATCTCCGGCAGCGCCAATGGCGGCTCCGCTGCCATCGTTCTTTGCATTGACTATTGCGTGGCCACGGATCACAATATTTTTGGCCACGCCACTCTTCTCTTGATCACCCCACACACTATACTGCGCACTGCCGCTTCCGATGGCCGCGCCATCATAAGCTGTAGCAGTTACTTTGGCATAGTCCTGAATGATGATGTTCTCCGCATCTCCTCCGCCATCATTACCTTGGGATCCGCCGCCGATACCGGCTCCGGACCATCCGCCGTTTGCCGTAACATTGGCATGGCCCTGAATGGTGATATTGCTGCCTTTTGCGCCATTGCCGCCACCGATGCCGGCTCCATTGTGCCCCAATGTGTTTGCTTTTACCGTTGCATATCCTTCGATGGTGATATTATCCGTGGCTTGGCCGCTGTTTCCGCCAATAGCAGCAGCTCTACCGACCTCTCCTCCCTCTGCCCTCAGGCTTCCGGAGGTGTCTGTTTCATCCTTTGCGGTAATGGTCTCGCCCGTATCGCTGGTCTCATCTGTGATGGTCAGGTTTCCGCCGACCTTTTTGTTCAGACCCGCCCAAAGCACGGATGTAGTAGTGCTGCTCAGTACATCGCTGTCCAGAACATTCTGGCCGTCCAGCTCAATTTTGGTATTTCCGGTACCCTTCACCTGTGCTGCTGATACTCCATAATAGCAGTTCCACCATTCGTCGGTACGAAAATCCCTTCCTCCACTCGCATAGCGACTGGTGTCATCCACCTTAATATTCACATTACTGAGCCGGATCTTCAGCACCTTCTCGGCCCAGTTATTGATGACCCGGATGACGTTTTTGGTGGGGTTTCCGGCGCTGCCCTCTGCCGGGGCAGAGGTGGTGGGGGCGTCGTCCAGAGTGACCTCCGGGGTCTCTGCCGTAGGGGCGGCAGAGACGCTGAGGGTGGGTTTGGTGGCCTGCTGCTCCGAATCCGGGTCTGCCGGGTCGTACTGGTACACCACATCCTTCTTGGAGTTCGCCGTGGGGTCGTCCGTAGGATTCTCCGTGGGTTTCTCTGTGGGATTGTCCGTGGAGTTCTCCGTGGGATTCTCCGTGGGGTTGTCCGTGGGGTCCTTGCCCTCCTCAGAGTCCTCCTCTGCCTCGCTCATGGTAAAGGCCGCGTCCGGGTCAGGCTGGCTCTCCCCGGCAGCGTCCGCAGACCCGGCTGCTTCCAGCTCCTGCGTGGCGGCACCGGCGGCAGGGGCTACCGCAGGCTTTGCCTGGGTACCCTCAGCACGGGCAGCCTCCTTCAGGGTGGCATCCTTTTCGCTGGTACCGTCCTTGATCACGATCTCTTTGCTGGTGTCGGTGTAGGTCTTTCCGTTCTGCGTCACTTGTACATACTCGCCGTTCGCACCCGTCATGGTCTTTACGTCAATGCTGCCGTTGCCGATATAGTAAATATCCGCAAAGGCCGGGGCTGCAATAGAAGTAACAATAGACATAATTGCTGCCGTAGACAGCACCCGCAGAGCTAAATCTTTTCGCTGCATACAAATCCTCCCTGTTGTACATTCAAAGCCTGTCCCGCAGCAAAAAGGATACCTCGTTCGCCTCCGCATGGCGGGCATCCCGGGGTGTCGTTCCCGCTTTTTGCACCAACTCGGCACAGGTCTTTTCACCATTTTACCCCCCCCCCTATACCTTTTTCAATAGCAATAATCTACAAAGTTTCGCCATTTTATTTGTTTACTTTTTGTCGAGCCGGAAATGCAAAAACACCCTTCCCCTGCCGGTCAAGGCAAAGAAAGGGTGTTTTATGCCCAGCGATGGGCGGCGCGGCGGGCAGCCTGCAAAAAGCCATACTTTTTCCCACCGGGTGTGTCTGTTTTGAACAAGAAAAAAGAGGGCCGGTGTACCCACATTTGGTGCAGCTGTCACTTGAATCTTTTTCAGCACCTTTGTATAATATTCTTGTTATCCGGAACAAGGGCGTTCCAGATGAGTCTTCGCCGACCCATCTGGGACGCCTTTTCTTTTTACCGGCATTCAGAGGGACGCTGCGGAATGTGCCGCCGAGGTGGACCGCTATCTGATGGGTTACACCAACCTGTGACCCCCTCCCCCTATTTATGACATTCTCTTTCCTATCCTAAACAGAAACGGGAGCTTTCCTTCACCGGGAGGCTCCCGTTTCTGCATTTCGCCGCTTTCGTTTTCACAAAGTTTTCACAGTTAGTGTGTCACGCCCACTTGAAACAGATACCCCCAAGTGGTAAAATCAAGATGTCGGGATATTTACCCCCACAGGGTACATCTCCTCTTCACACTGATACACCCGGAAAGGAGTCATCTGCTATGACTGATGCTGAAAAAAAGCCCTGCTGCGCCGCTGAGCCTGCCGAAAAGGACACTGCTCCCTCCTGCTGCCGCCACAAGGACCGTACCCCTGAGGAGTACCGCGCCCTTGCCAACCGGCTGAGCCGCATCGAGGGCCAGGTGCGCGGCATCCACACGATGCTGGACAAGGACGTCTACTGCGCCGATATTCTGGTGCAGGTGGCTGCGGTGAACGCTGCACTGAACGGCTTTTCCAAAGAGCTGCTGAGCCAGCACGTCCGCACCTGCGTGGCCGACGATTTGAGAGCCGGCGGGACGCAGAAGCTGGACGAACTGCTGCAGCTGCTGCCCCGGCTCATGAAATGACCCCGTTCCGGGCATCCTATCAGAGGGAAAGGAATCCGCAATGGAACAATACAATGTCACGGGCATGAGCTGCGCGGCCTGCTCTGCCCGGGTAGAAAAGGCCGTGAAGAAGGTGCCGGGCGTCACGAGCTGCTCGGTGAGCCTTCTGACAAACTCCATGGGCGTGGAAGGCACAGCCTCCCCTTCCGCCATCCTCTCGGCTGTGCAGGAGGCAGGCTACGGCGCAAGCCCGAAGAATGCCTCTGCCAGTAAGACTTCGGACGCCAGCACCGACCTCGATGCACTGGCTGACCACGAGACACCGAAGCTCAAGCGCCGCCTCATCGCCTCGCTGGGCTTCCTGCTGGTGCTGATGTACTTCTCCATGGGCCACATGATGTGGGGCTGGCCCCTGCCCCACTGGTTCGATGGCAACCACGTCGCCATGGGCCTTGTCCAGCTGCTGCTGGCGGGCATCGTCATGGTCATCAACCAGAAGTTCTTCATCAACGGCTTCAAGGGCCTCATCCACGGCGCACCCAACATGGATACGCTGGTGGCCCTCGGCTCCATGGCAAGCTTCGTGTGGAGCACTTACGCCCTCTTCGCCATGACCCGCGCTCAGGTGGACGGCAACGACGCGCTCATCATGCACTATATGATGGAGTTCTACTTCGAGTCTGCCGCCATGATCCTGACCCTCATCACGGTGGGCAAGATGCTGGAAGCCCGCTCCAAGGGCAAGACCACCGACGCCCTCAAGAGCCTGATGAAGCTGGCCCCCAAGACCGCCACGCTGGTGCGGGACGGCGCGGAAGTGACCGTGGCCATCGCCGACGTGCAGAAGGGTGACGTCTTTGTGGTCCGCCCCGGCGAGAATATCCCGGTGGACGGCGTAGTGCTGGAAGGCACCAGTGCAGTCAACGAGAGCGCCCTGACCGGCGAGAGCATCCCGGTGGACAAGGCCGTCGGCGACAAAGTCAGCGCCGCCACCACCAACCAGTCGGGCTTCCTCCGCTGCGAGGCCACCCGGGTGGGCGAGGATACCACGCTGGCTCAGATCATCAAGATGGTCAGCGATGCCGCCGCCACCAAAGCTCCCATCGCAAAAATCGCTGACACCGTGTCGGGCTTCTTCGTCCCGGCGGTCATCTCCATCGCCGTCCTCACCACCATCGTCTGGCTGCTGCTGGGCCATGAGCTGGGCTATGCGCTGGCCCGCGGCATCTCCGTGCTGGTCATCAGCTGCCCCTGCGCACTGGGCCTTGCAACACCTGTGGCTATTATGGTGGGCAATGGTCTCGGCGCCAAGAATGGCATCCTCTTCAAGACTGCCGCCTCGCTGGAAGCCGCAGGCCGCACCCAGATCGTGGCGCTGGACAAGACCGGCACCATCACCGAGGGCGCGCCCCGCGTCACCGACCTGCTGCCCGCTGAGGGCGTCACCGAGACGGAGCTTCTGACGCTGGCCGCCGCGCTGGAAAGCCGCAGCGAGCACCCTCTGGCAAAGGCAGTTCTGGCCGACGCCGAGGCAAAGGCCATCACTCCCCCGGAAGTCACTGACTTCGCGGCCCTGCCGGGCAATGGTCTGGCGGCCAAGCTGGACGGCATGGACATCTATGCCGGCAATGCCGCCTTCATCCAGACCAAGCTCACCCTGCCCGCCGCACTGGCACAGCAGGCTGAAAAGCTGGCCTCTGAGGGCAAGACTCCCCTCTTCTTCGGCGGCGCAGGCCGTCTGCTGGGCGTTATCGCCGTGGCCGACACCATCAAGGAGGACAGCCCCGAAGCCATCCGTCAGCTGCAGAACATGGGCATCCGGGTCGTGATGCTCACCGGCGACAACCAGCGCACCGCCGACGCCATCGGCAGGCAGGCGGGCGTGGACGAGGTCATCGCGGGCGTCCTGCCCGACGGCAAGGAGGCCGTCATCCGCCAGCTGCAGGCCAGCGGCAAGGTGGCCATGGTGGGCGACGGCATCAACGACGCCCCCGCCCTCACCCGTGCCGACACCGGCATTGCCATCGGCGCAGGCACCGACGTGGCCATTGACGCCGCCGACGTCGTGCTGATGAACTCGAAGCTCTCGGACGTGCCTGCGGCCATCCGCCTCAGCCGCGCCACCCTGCGGAACATCCACGAGAACCTGTTCTGGGCGTTCATCTACAACATCATCGGCATCCCGCTGGCGGCTGGTCTGTTCATCCCCTTCGGCCTGACCCTGAATCCCATGTTCGGTGCTGCTGCCATGAGCCTGTCCAGCTTCTGCGTCGTGAGCAACGCCCTGCGGCTGAACCTGTTCGATCTGCACAGCACCAGGCACGACCACAAAACCGCTTCTCCCGCCGCTGCCCCGGTGCAGTCTGCGGCTGAAAATAACAAAAAATCGGACGCCGAAGCGCCCGAAGTCAAAACGGAGGATCATACCATGAAGAAGACCCTGAAAGTGGAAGGCATGATGTGCGGCCACTGCGAAGCCCGCGTGAAGAAGGCTCTGGAAGCCCTGCCCGAGGTGGACGAGGCTGTCGTGAGCCACGAGGCCGGCACCGCCATCGTCACCCTGAACGCCGAGGTCGCCGACGACGTGCTCAAGAACGCCGTCGAGGCACAGGACTACAAGGTCACCGGCATCCAGTAAGCTGTAAGATGCAGAAAAGCCAGCGCACGAGAAATGTGCGCTGGCTTTTGTTGTAGGTCATAACCTCTCAGTCTCGCTATCGCTCGACAGCTCCCCTACCGAGGGGAGCCTCTGGCGAAGAGACAAAGCTTTACGAAATGCCAAGGCCTCTCCTCGGTAGGAGAGGTGGCAATGCGAAGCATTGACGGAGAGGTTTCATTCCTTACGGAGTCAGACGGTTGGGGCCGCGGAACAGGAACTCGGCGTCCTTGATGGACTGGCCGCAGAGCAGCATGGTCAGACGGTCGATGCCCAGACCGAAGCCGCCGTGCGGGGGGCAGCCGTACTGGAAGAACTCCAGATAGAACTTGACGTCATCGGCCAGGCCCTTCTCCTCTGCCTGCTTCTTCAGCACGTCGTAGCGATGCTCTCGCTGTGCGCCGGTGGTGATCTCCACGCCGCGCCAGATGAGGTCGTAGCCCTGCGGCACGCCGTTCTCGTCGCGCATATGGTAGAAAGCACGTTTCTCGGCGGAGTAGTCGGTGATGAACAGGAACTCGTGGCCGTAGTGCTTCTTGACCCAGTCGTAGCTCAGGCGCTCAGCCTCGGTGGTCAGGTCGCCCTTCTCGCTCTCATCGACCGTGTAGCCGAACTCCTCTTCCAGACCCTTGTACAGGTCGGCCAGCTTGACCACAGGGAACGGCGTGGTGGGGACGACGACTTCCAGACCAAACAGCTCCTTGATCTGCTCGCCGTACTGCTCCTTGACGGCCTTCAGACCGGCAGTCAGAAGCTCTTCCTCCATCTTCATGACGTCCTTGTAAGAGGTGATGTAGCTGAACTCGAGGTCGAAGCCGGAAAACTCGGTGGAGTGCTTGTTGGTGTAGCTCTTCTCCGCGCGGAAGACGGGGCCAGTCTCAAAGATGCGCTCGAAGCCGGCGGCCATGGCCATCTGCTTATAGAACTGAGGGCTCTGGGCCAGATAGGCGTTGCGGTCGAAGTAGTCCACCTTGAACACCTCAGAACCGCTCTCGCTGGCAGCAGCGATGAGCTTCGGGGTGTGGATCTCGATGAAGCTGCGCTCGAGCAGGAACTGACGCATGGCGTTGACGAAGCAGCTCTGTGCCTTGAACATCAGCTGGTTCTCATCGGTGCGCAGGTCGATCCAGCGGTAGTCGATGCGCTGGTCGATGCTGGAACGCTCCACAGCTTTCTTCTTCTTGGTGGCGGCGATCTCCTTGCGGACGATGGGCAGCGCGTCGGCGATGCTCTCGATCTCGATGGACTCGGGGATCATCTCGATGCCGCCCATCTTGACGTAGTCGTTCTCCATCACCTTGCCGGTGACGGTGATGACAGAGTCCGGGGTCAGTTTGTCGATGGTGTCCACCAGCTCGGGGTGGTCCTCCTTCTCGACGGTGATCTGAAGTTTGCCGGTAATATCCTTCAGCACGATGAAGGCCATATATTTGCTGTTGCGCAGGTTCTCGATAAAGCCCTGCACCTTGACCGTGCTGCCAATTTCCTTTTGTACCTCATTGATATAGGTGCGTTCCATGGAAATCCTCCTTCTGTGTCTTGTGTACTGTTTTATTATACGCTTTTCGGGGGATAAATCAAGAGAAAGGACGAATCACTTTCCTTCTTCGTGCAGCGTCCCGGTGCCGCCCTCCACCACGCCGTCGTGGTCGGCCACAGCCCTGATGGTGCCGAAGAAGCATTTGACATCCAGCCAGAAGCTCATATGCTCCACATACCAGCCGTCGAGCTTTGCTTTCTCGGTGATCTCCAGCTCGTCGCGGCCATGGATCTGCGCCCAGCCGGTCAGGCCGGGGCGGACGTCGTTTGCGCCGTACTTGTCCCGCTCGGCCAGCAGGTCGTACTGGTTCCAGAGGGCCGGGCGCGGACCGATGACTGCCATATCGCCCACAAGGATATTCCACAGCTGGGGCAGCTCGTCCAGACTGGTCTTGCGCAGGAAACGGCCCACCCGGGTGATATACTGCTCCGGGTCGTGGAGCAGATGGGTGGGCATGTCGTGGGGGGTGTCGATGCGCATGGTGCGGAATTTCAGGATGTCGAAATAGCTCTTATGGATGCCCACCCGCTTCTGCTTGAAGAACACCGGCCCCGGCGAGTCCAGCTTGATGGCAAGGCAGAGCAAAAGCAGCAGCGGCGACAGCACCAGCAGCCCGCAGGCCGACAGTACCACGTCCAGCAGCCGCTTGATTCCTTTTTGATACATGATGGTTCTCCCTTTTATTCCTAGAATATACTTATTATATACCATTTTCCCCTGCCCAAACAAGCCCCGGGCCGCATTCCCGGGCGAAAATGCCGGTTTTGTTGTATCGTTTTGACGGTTTTCTCTCTTGCCCCGCCGGGTCGGACGGCGTACCATAGACATAAGATCATCTGAGAGGAGCACTCTGTTTATGATACAGCGTTTTGTCATCGGGAAGCCTTTTCCCACCGAGAGCGTCGTGCTGGACCTGCCCGCCGAGACCGGCCCCGTGCCTTACCTGACACCGGACGGCGATGGCTGGCAGTATGTCATGCAGGAGAAGGACATCGTCTATGGCTTGGGCGAGATGCCCCGGGGCCTCAACAAGCGCGGCTGGCACTACGAGACGAACAACACCGACGAGAGTGAGCACGGCGAAAACCGGCTTTCCTACTACGCCGCCCACAATTTCCTGCTCATCTCCCCTGCCGACGACAGCGGATGCATCGGCATCTTCGTCGATTTCCCGGGCAAGGTGAGCTACGACATCGGCTATACCCGCCACGACACCCTCCGCTTCGCCACGGCAGAGCCGAACTATGCGCTCTACCTCATCACAGCCCCTACAGCGGCAGAGGTCGCAAAGGAGTTCCGGCAGCTCATCGGCCCCAGCTATATCCCGCCCAAGTGGGCGTTCGGTCTGGCCCAGAGCCGCTTCGGCTATAAGACCGAGGCCGACATCCGGGAGGTGGCCGCGCAGTACAAGGCCAACGGCCTGCCGCTGGACATGATCTGCATGGACATTGATTACATGCAGTCCTACGCTGATTTCACCATCGACAAGGCCCGCTTCCCCGACCTTGGCAAGCTTGCCGCCGACCTGAAAGCCGAGGGCATCCGGCTCGTTCCCATCATCGACGCAGGCATCCGCTGCGACGACAATGACCCCGTCTGCCGCGAGGGCCTCGAGAAGAGCTATTTCTGCACCAAAGAAGACGGCACGCCCTTTGTGGCGGCGGTCTGGCCCGGCAAGGCCTACTTCACCGACTTTCTCCGTCCCGATGCCCGGGCGTGGTTCGGCAGGCAGTACAAGGTGCTCACCGACCTCGGCATCGAGGGTTTCTGGAACGATATGAACGAGCCCGCCCTCTTCTACTCCCCTGAGCGGCTGAAAGCCTTCTTCGAGAATGCCGCCGCCCTGAGCCGGAAGGATAACCTCGACCAGAACGATTTCTTCGGGCTGGTGCGCTCGGTGATGGGCCTGATGAATGCCCCCGAGGACTACCGCAGTTTCTACCACGATACCGCTGCCGGGCGGGTGCGCCACGACCGCGTCCACAATCTCTACGGCGGCTGCATGACCCGTGCTGCCGGCGAGGCGTTCCAGACCCTGCGTCCCGGCCAGCGCACCCTGCTCTACTGCCGCAGCAGCATCATCGGCGCCCACCGTTGGGGCGGGATCTGGCTGGGCGACAACCACTCCTCGTGGAGCCAGCTGCTGGCCAACATCCAGATGATGCCTGCCGTCCAGATGTGCGGCTTTCTCTACAGCGGTGCCGATTTGTGCGGTTTCAGTGAGGACACCACCCCCGATCTGGCGCTCCGCTGGCTCGAGTTCGGATTGTTCACCCCTCTCATGCGCAACCACGCCGGCGCTGAGAGCCGGAAGCAGGAATTTTACCGCTTTACCGATGTTCTGCCCGCCATCCGCAATATGCTGGATCTGCGGTATGCCCTCCTGCCCTACCTCTACAGTGAGTTCATGAAGGCCGCGCTTGAGGACGCACCTTACTTTCGGCCTTTGGCTTTTGACTACCCTGCCGACCCCGACGCCCGGGAGGTGGACGACCAGCTGCTTCTTGGCGAGGGCCTAATGGTCGCACCCGTCCACACCCAGAACGCCCATGGCCGGACGGTCTATCTGCCTGAGGGGATGAAGATGCTGCGTCTGCGCAGCGTCTCCGACTACGATGAGGAAGTTCTTCCCGCCGGGCGGCACTATCTGCCCTGCGAACTTGGCGAGGTGCTGATCTTCATCCGTCCGGGCCACACCGTACCGGTGGCACAGCCCGCCGCCAACACCGCCCAGCTGGACGATACGTTCCTCACCTTCTGGCGCTTCGCGCCCGACGGCCAGCCTGCGCCCTACCGGATGTATACCGACGACGGCGTGACCACCGATCACAACAAGCCCGAACACTGGCGCATCGTCGGACAATAACGCAAAAACACCCGGAAGCATCTCCGGGTGTTTTTTGGTATTACAGGTATGCGACCGTCTCGGACAAGGGCTTTCTCGAGCCGTGGTTTGCCAGCGGCCCTGCGCTCTCTGCGGCATAGCCGAGGTCGAGGATCATCAGGACCTCTTCATTTTCCGGCAGGCCCAGTTCCTTGGCCAGCTCATCCGGATCGAAGAAGTTGAGCCAGCAGCTGTCCACACCTGCGTTGGCGGCGGCCAGCATCAGGTGGGTCGCCACGATGGCGGCATCCTCCACGCCGGAGTCCCGCTTTCCGCCGGGATAAGTAAAGACGCTGTTTTTATCGAAGGCCACAACGAGGCCGATCCACCCGGCCATTCCCCGCAGGCCGCCTGAGTGAAAAGTCCTTGACAAATCCTTCTAAAAGAGTTACACTGTTCTCGTTCTGAAAAACAAATATGGGCCTATAGCTCAGCTGGGAGAGCGTTCGGTTCGCATCCGAGAGGTCAAGGGTTCGAATCCCTCTAGGTCCACTTTTAGCAGCAGCGTAATTTTAACGCTGCTGCTTTTCTTTTGCGTACATATAAGTCACACGCTGGCATTCTATGGGCTGCACTGCGTCTGAGCGTCTGGCGTCTTGCCTGATTCAATTATTCTGCCGCCAATTTCAAAAATTTCTTGTCCGACTGGATGCTCTGGGTCACAAACTTCCCATCCCGGAACAACGCATAGGTTGTGACAGGTGCAGGCACATTCTGGGCCGTCTCTTTTTCGGTGATGTGAACGGCTTTGAACGGGATCCCATGTTCCTTTGCGACCTCCTGCACCTTTGGCACCCAATAATAGGTGTAGGGGCACTGGTCGGTATAGTAGAGGACAAAGCCGTTTTCCTCCACCTTGGGATGCTTGGCACAGTCCTTGAATTTTGGCGGCCGGGCATTCTCTGCAAGGGGCAGATACATGAGGTTGATGCCGCAATCGGAGATGTCTGAGACCTTGAATCCCTTATGGGTCAAAAACTTGGGGTCAGCGAGAAATTCCCGTTTGCGTCCCTCGGCACACAGAATGCAAACGCCGTTTTTGCCCTGCGCCTTGGCATCCCGAAGGCATTCTTCCAGCAGATCGCTGGAATAGCCGTGACCTTTCAAGGAACCGGAGACCCACAGACAGTTGATATAAAGCCAGCCTGCCGCATCAATGGGTACCCATGCGTTTTCTGCCGGGATGTACTCGATAAAGCATTTGCCGCGCTCTGCACTGCGGTAAAAAACAAGTCCCTCCTCAAAGCGCTGCTTGAGCCATTCTTTCTTGGCAAGGCTCTGTTTGCCGGACATGGCACAACAGATGTGTTCCCTGTCGATGTTTTCTTTGGTGACTCTGATATAGTCCATCGAAGCACTCTCCCCTATCTTTGTACTTTTTCATGCCTTCTCCGGCACAGCGGCTTCATGGCAATGCTCATGAGCTTCATGGGGTTGTCGTCTGCCGCCACCCGGTTGGAGCTGAGCTTTCCGCAGCGTTTGCAGCGGTGGATGATGGCCCACTCGCCGCCTTTGCGTACCCAGACGGCCACCGGCTCCATGATGCCGCCGCAGTCGGAGGCACGGTCGCCGGGCTCTTCGTCCACATGAAGGCTGGACAGGCAGTTGGGGCAATGGTTGCGGTGGTCGCTGCCTGCATTTTGCGGGGTGCAGACCCGTCCGCAGACTTTGCAGGTAAAGGTGTCGTTGCAGGCGTGTGTCTTATAGTAACCTTTTTCAAAGGTCTTGCGTTTGTTTTCACGATTCATGGTATCGTCCTCCTGAAGAATTGTGTCTGTTCGTCTTCGGGAGGCGTGGCTTGCGGTTTTGCCAGACCTCCCGGTCAGCCCACAAGCTCCAGTGCAAATGTTGTATGTTTCAAAAAGCTCTCCTTATGTTTTTGTACCGTAAAATTCGGATTTTGGGGCCCTATGAACGTGTGCTGAAAGTATCAAGCCTCCTTCCTTCGCCTTGATTTTGGCAGCGGCAATTCATCGTACATTGCATCAAACAGTTTTGTGAGAAATTCTTTGTTGTCAACCTCCTCCACCAACAGCATTTCTTTCGCTCCTTCATACGGAAAATCACAAACCGCCGTAGGCATACATTCCAAAGCAGATCTTGTTTTCTTTACAAGCAATCTGTCATCATAGATTCCGCCGACGATTTTACCGCGATAATAGAGGATGTATTCTCCCATCATTGGACGGTAAGAAACATCGTCCAAAGTGGATAGCTGTTCCAAAATGAAATGAAGATATTCTTTGCTGGAAGCCATTATTTTACGCCACCCTTCGTATTGATTCATCGGATGATTTCATTTTTCGCCTCGTTCGATGTTTATAGTTCCAGTATAACATGGCTGCGCAAGAACAGCAAGCGACGAAAAAAGCCGCCGCACGGTCTCCCATGCAGCGGCTTTTCAAAAGTTATAGCTTATTCTCCCAGCGCCGTCTCGATGTTCGCCAGCACCTTCTGGCTCAGCAGAACGAAAGCCTGCCTGGTGCGGCCTGCCGAGACTCCCGGGCTGTGGACATTGGGCCGCCGGAAGAAGCCCTCGCTGACGGGGCCTGCGGCGGCGTAGGTATCACAGAAGAAGTGGGTGCCGGGCTTATCCAGCCACTTTTCCAGCGCGGCGGAGTCAAAGCCGGGGCCGATGGAGGTATTGAAAAGGACTTTCCCCTCCCCCAGCGCCTCGAACTCCGGCTCACCCAGGAGCAGGACATTCTTGTTTAGACAGGTGAAGACCACTTCGCTCTCCCGGAGCAGAGTGTCCAACGGCTTATACTTCATGCCTGCGGCCTCGGCGTCGGGCTTATGGCTGCGGCTGTAGTAGGAGATGTCCGCGCCGAGAAAGGTCAGTGCATCGGCGATCATCCGGCCCGAGACGCCCAGACCCACGATACCCACCTTGAGGCCGTAAATTTCCACGGGCTCGTCGTGGAGCATCGGCATCCCGAAGCCGTGGAGCAGGCCGGTCAGCTCGTGGAGGACGTACTCCACCCCGCCGCGGTCGCCGTCGTCCCGGATGCCCAGCACCTTGATGCCCGTTTCCAGGGCACGGAAGATGTCCACCTTCGCGCTCTCACCCGAGCAGAGGCTGCAGCCCATCCCGATGCAGCGCCGGTTCGGGCAACGCTCGCTGACGCATTTGCCCATGGCGGGGGGTACCATCAACCGCGACGCGTGCGCGTCCCCGACTC
>ENA-OQKO01000767-OQKO01000767.1-human-gut-metagenome-genome-assembly--contig:-NODE-767-length-26171-cov-3.905775_pt1 | contig 26171 bp, 18 predicted proteins | sample MGYA00242777_ERZ504796 | MGnify/ENA primary metagenome ERZ504796 (study PRJEB26092, sample SAMD00036404) | human gut metagenome | host: Homo sapiens | study: EMG produced TPA metagenomics assembly of... | reverse complement strand
GAGGAAATGTGGTAGTTGAAAGAAAGTCTGGAACAGGAATGCATGACCGCCGAGGACAAGGCAAGGGCCACCCAGAAGCTGATTGATAAGCTTGGCGAGATGGGCGTTACATCTGACCAGGCAGAGCAGGCATTTTCCTTGTTGTATCAGCAGGGACTGATCACAGATGACATGCTTGATATTTTGTCAGAATCGATTAAGACTCTGGATAATAACACAACCAATATGGCAGGCTCTATTGAGTTTGGAAATGAGAAGATTGAAGAAGGCAGCCAGCTTTATAACGATATGAAAGTAGCTATCGGAAACATAACAAACCAGCTCCATCTTGGCATTGATGCACAAGGGTCTCTGAATAATGCACTTGATAATACCACGGATGCGGGTGGCACGGCGCAGGAAGCATATAAAGCAATTATGGATACAGCAGAGCAGCTTGGAATTAACACGGAATCTGTTGCCAAAATATTTGCAGAGAGATTTCCAGATGCTGTCCGCGAGACCGAATCCAGCACGAAGACTTCTATGGATAACACCAAAAAATCTGTTGAAACTGGAATGGGTGCAGCTTCTGCAGCAATAGGTAATGCCATGTCCGGAATTAAGACGGATACAGAAAAGGCAATGTCAGAGACTGAGCGTTCTGTATTGGATCATACAGGGAATATCAGCACGGCAACGGTAACAAACTGGGGAAATTCAGCAGAAGAAGTAGATAAGAATCTCGATCAGATGAAGCAACACGCAAATTTAAAACTGGGAGAAATGCACAAAACGGTAGAAAGCCATTTTTCAAGTCAGTACAATACCATGACAAAAAAATGGGAACGTGCGCGAGATCGTATTGAACAGATTATTTCTGAAATGATCCGCAACATGAATATAAGCCTTGAAGGACTTGCTGGAAATATGGAACCAGTTGGAACAAGAATAGGAAATAATCTGTTATCTGGGATTTCAAGCGGAATCAGAGGAATAACAGATACCCTGAATGATGTTATTAGAAAAGTAAACACTACGGTCGGTAATATCAACAACACCATAGGTAATATTGAGAGAGGTTTTACATTCTCCTACAATGTACAGTTGCCAAATGGCGGTCGTAGATGGGGCAATTACAGCTTAAATTTGCCAAGGGTAAACACAGTGCCATACCTGGCAACAGGAGCCGTGATCCCGCCAAGAAGCGAGTTCCTGGCAGTACTGGGGGATCAGAAGAACGGTAGGAACCTGGAAGCTCCGGAAAGCCTGATCCGGCAGATTGTAAGGGAAGAAACTGGTGGTAAGCAGGGAAACAATACCTACAATGTTTCCGTGTCTGCTTCCGGAAGAAATCTCCTGGATATTGTACTGGAAGAAGGAGAACTGAGAAGAAACCGGAACGGAGGAAGAAATCCGTTTAAGCTTGATGATTAGGAGGTGCTTGGATGGCAGAAGAATGTTTTAAAATTGATGGAGTCGCAATTGCGGCTCCTGAAACTTATAAACCGGTGTTTTCCACAACAAGCACCAAAAGCACAAAGCGTGATCAGTCGCTGACCATGCATAATTCCGTTATGGGTACAATTAGCGGATATGACCTTGTGTGGGGAGAACTTACCTGGGAAGAAATCGCAGCAATCTTGAATGTTCTCATTGATAAGAAGAGCTTCACATTCCATCACAAAGATCCCAGGATTCCGGGAAAATGGATTGACGCTGAATTTTATTGTTCCGATTACAACATGAATGCGCAGACCCTGGAAAAGAACAATGAAAAATGGACAGGCCTGTCAATCAACATAAGGAGGAAAAAAAAATTATGATCAATGTATCTGATCAGCTCCTGAAAGAGTCAAAAGAAAACCAGGATTATTATGTAACAGCAAATGTTACTCTTGCAGATGGGACAAACCTTCCGCTTAAAAAAGAAGACTTTTACCTGGATGGAAACGGAATCGTGGATTCAGCAGACAGCAGCAGTTTCCCTGTAGGTGTGGCAATTGAAAAGACAGCTACAATATCCCTGGTAAATGATGAGGGACAGTTTTCGGGATATAGTTTTAACAGGGCGGTATTTGCAATATACATGAATCTGGAATTATCAGATGGAAAAGTGGAGACCTTCAAAAGAGGGTCTTTTATTGTGTGCAAAAAGCCTGCTGTTGATGAGGAAATAAACCTTACACTGCTGGATTACATGAGTAAAACGGACAAAAGTTATGAAACCAATCTTACTTTTCCCTGTACTGCCGGGGAAGTCCTTTGTGACTGCTGTCAGGCATGTGGGATTTCCCTGGGAGATGCAGCGTTTACAAATGATGATTTCCGCGTCATGCAGAAGCCGACCAGTACGACATACAGGGCTGTGATCGGAATGGTGGCTGCTCTTGCTGGTGGTAATGCGCGGATTGATGAGAATGATCTTCTGAGGATTGTTACCTACCAGGCAGCACCTAAGGTAGTGGAGCTTGTGGAAACACCCTGGCTAGATACCCAGGGAAACAGTATCTGTGATACGGAAGGAAATCAGATCATCATGACCAGGGAGGATGCGACTATTGGTCTGGATCTTTCCGAGGGCATTGATGACGTGCAGACGGATACTGATATTATCACAGTTACCGGAGTGAAATATACAGAAGACAAACAGGATTATGTATACGGAACCGAAGGGTATATGATCAATCTGAAAGAAAATCAGCTGCTTGCTAGAAACGTCGAGGACGGTGTGAACCGTATCGGACGGATTCTGGTTGGTTTCCAGATCCTTTCGTTTTCTTTAAGTAGTGTACCAATCGGATACGCAACTTTTGGTGATGCAGTCCAGTTCGAAGATTACCGTGGAAATGTGTACCGGTCCTATGCAACTGACATTGAATTTCTGTTCGCGGATTCTACCAATTTTTCTTGCAAAGCAAAGAGCATGGAGTCCCAGGGAGCAGAATATCCGGATGAAAACAAAGTTCTGGTAGAGCAGGTAAAAGAGGATGCTCGTCAGAAGATGACTGCTTATGATATCAAACTGAAGCAGATGAATGAACTGGCAGCCAATACCCTTGGCTTTTATTATACGGATGAAGAACAGGACGACGGCTCCGTGATTTCCTACCGTCATGATAAGCCTACTCTGGAAGAATCGCAGGTTATTTACAAAAATGGGATTGACGGATTTTTCCTTTCCACAGATGGAGGGGAGACCTGGAAAGCCGGTTTTGACTCCAATGGGGATGCAGTATTTAATATCCTGTATGCCATTGGTATTCAGGCAGAATGGATCAACACAAGAGGTCTGAAAGCCCAGGACAATGACGGAAACACCACTTTTGAAGTAAATGCAGATACCGGGGAGGTATCGATTAACAGCAATCGTTTTTATCTGGGAGATACTTCTTTAGCTGACAAGCTTAAGGGAATGGATAACAACATAGCTGCAGCTAAAAATATGACTCTGCAACTGAGTAATGAGTACCAGGCAATTTCAGTTGACTCAGATGGCAATTACAGTACATTTCCATCTGGGATTACTACAAAGCCGACAGTAATGTATGGTTCAAAAGATATTACGGCAGATTGTACTTATACGGTTACAAAGTCAGAAGGTGTCACTGGTGTCTGGAACAATGCATCCAAGACATTCACAGCAACCGGACTGACAGTAGACAACGGATGGGTTGAAATCCAGGCAGTATATCTGCAGGTGCTGGCTGTGACAAAGAGACTTGTTCTGACAAAACTGCATGCTGGTCCCAAAGGAGATAAGGGACTGGACGGTCTCCAGGGACCAAAAGGAGACCAAGGCATACCGGGACCACAAGGAGAAAAAGGGGAAACCGGTCCACAAGGTCCAAAAGGAGAACAGGGAATTGCCGGGGCACCAGGAACAGATGGGCGGACGCCGTATTTGCATATCAAATACGCTCCTGTCAAAAATCCAACATCTTTGCAACTTACTAAAACCCCAGATGTGTATATTGGTACATATACGGACTTTGAAATAAATGATAGTACGGATCCAAAAAGGTACACATGGGCGCAATTTAAAGGAGATCAAGGTGTACAGGGTCCAAAAGGCGAAAGCGGAAAACCATCTTATACATGGATAAAATATGCCTCAATGCCAAACGGCGAAGATATGTCGGAAAGCCCAGATACTGTTCCATGGATTGATACAGATGGGAATACAATATGTGATACTGTAGGAAATCCAATCTATCTGGAGCCAGAATATGTTGCGTATATCGGAATTGCAAATAATAAGGAAACGCCAACGGAAAGTGATAATCCGGCTGATTATACATGGACCCGATACAAAGGCGCTGATGGGGAAAACGGTTCTGATGGCAAGGATGGAGCAGACGGAAAAGATGGAAAAACAAGTTATACACACATTGCCTATGCGAATTCTGCGGATGGAAAAACAGATTTCTCTGTGTCGGACAGTAATCGTGAGTATATCGGTATGTATGCGGATTTTACCGAGCAAGATAGTACTAATCCAGATGATTACGCGTGGACACTTGTAAAAGGCGCGAATGGCGCACAAGGTATCCCTGGAAAAGCAGGTGCGGACGGAAAGACGCCATATTTCCACATAGCTTATGCGAATAGTGCTGACGGAAAAACTGGCTTTGATGTAGTTGTCAGTGCCGGAAAGCAGTATATTGGCCAATATACTGATTACGACACGCCGGATGATTCCATTGACCCGACAAAATATAGCTGGACGAAGATAAAAGGTGAACAGGGTGATAAAGGAGAACAAGGTGTACCTGGCAGGACATATTTTATCGAGCTTTCATCTAATATCCTAAAACGAGGTCAGAATGACAAGGTTGTACCAAGTACAATTACGGCAAAAGCTTATTATCGAGATGGTGACAGTGCTACAAGAACGGCATATTCCGGTAGATGGTATGTGCAGACTTCCATGGATGGCTCTACATTTACAAACGTATTGGTTTCAACTGTAAATGAGCCGAGTAAAAGTTATACTGTTAGCTCACTGGATAGAAGCATTGTGTCTGTTAGATTTATCCTGTATGCAGCAGATGGAACTACAAATCAGCTGGATATGCAATCTGTCCCTGTGGTGATAGATGTGGACGCACTTACCCATGAAGAGATATTTAATCTTCTTACAAATAATGGTTCCGTGAAAGGAGTTTATAAAGAGGGCAACCAGTTATATTTTTCGTTCACCTATGCAAAAGGCGGAACATTGAAGCTTGGCGGTCCGAATAATGGATATGGCACCTTTGAGGTGTATGACGCGAATGGAAATATAATAACTCAAATAGATAACTCGGTTGGGTTTAAAAACTTCAAGGGAAAAGAGTGGTTCCAGATAAACGAATCAGTAGCTACGGCTGGTTACGATTCACCCCTTGTTCATGGGCTTCTCGATTTGTCCGCGCAATACTCTGATGGATATTGGACTGTTTTGGAGAGTAAACAAGCTGGTCTTCTTCTGAAGACTGTATCCAGAATGAAAGTTGAGACAACCGGAAGCAGTTCTCTGACTCTCAATGTGCCAGAAATGCCTAAGCTTATAACTGGTAGTAACTTAGGAAAGAATGGAAATGGAGATGTCGGAACAATTGCATCATCCTCTATGCATTATAAAGTACTCGGGAAAACAGTAAAAGAAGACGAACTAGAAGACCTATATAGAGTCAAGGTAATCTGGGCGAAATACAAAGATGGATATCTTATGGAGCAAGACGAACGGTGTGGAAAAGAAATGCCAATGTTCATTGCAGAGGATATTGACCGCAGGTTCCCGATTGCCGTTGACCATGACGAAAAAGGACGTGCTGAGAACTGGAACTACCGTATTATGATTCCCTGTATGTTCGCCATGTTGAAGAACGAGCATGAGAAAGTCAAAGATATACAATCTGAGCTTGATTCCGTGAAAGCGGAGCTAGAAGAATTGAAACAACTTATCAAACAACATATTTCAACGGAGGTATAAGACTATGGCAAATAACAATTGGAACAACTACACCGAAAAAACAGCAACACCAGTAGACGCAGACGAAGTGATGGTTCGTGATTCTGCAGATGGAAAGAATAAAAAACTCCTTTTTGGTACTTTCTGGAAGTGGGTAGCTAAGAAATTAAATGAGGCTACCATTTCGGAATTGCAGACTAGCAATAAAACAATTGTGGGTGCGCTCAACCAACTAAATAGTGAGTCATTAAATTTTTTTACTAAGACGGGTGCATATGATGGAAAAACCACCACTTTCAAATTAAAAAAATTAACGTCTCAACCACAAGAATTTATTATAACAACATTTTTCAGAAATGGTGGATCAGCTTCACCTTATGATAGCCACATGTTGATACATATAAATCTCGATGGTAATATTAAAGTACTTAAAATGTACGGAGGTACTGGTATAAATGTATCTTTTGATTCATCTGAAAATGCTTTAGTACTAACAGCATCACGGGGATACATGTCTTTAATTGTACAAAGTAACTATAACTTTAGTATAATTGCTTCTTAATAAGATTTATGTTTTAGTTATATTTCCGGCGTTTATATTCCATCTAATCGTAGAGCCATCATATTTATATAATAGTATAACTCCATAATTGCCAGAATCATATCTATATCCTAGCATAAGATGACGCATACCAGCTGTAAAAGTTCCATAAAATGGTCCGTTGGTCGGAATTTTATTTTTATTAATAGCGTCCATAAGACACGCTTCAAAGCCGCCAATCGAAGCAACTTGATCATCTGAATAATATACATTACCTACAAATAAAGTGCTTTTTGAAAGCTTATCACTATTTTATTTGCTGGAGCTTATGGGAAAAAGTAGATTCCTTACCATAATACCAATTATACTTGTGGTAAGGAGGTGATACTTTTATGACAGAAAATTTTATTAAAAATGTAGTAGCAGCTATGCAGGACAGTTTAACAGATGAACAATTACAGAAACTGGAAAACGTATTGGCAATTAATCTACACGGATTGGAAGTAAAAGAGGAATGTACGCAATTAGTAACATCAGAGCGGCATTGGGAAAGAATTCTGAAAATGTACATAGCCAGTAAGCGCTTAGAAAATTGTGCGGAATCCACTCTGATTGCTTACAAACGGTGTATTTCAATGTTGTTTATAGGACTGAATAAGAAAATCCATGAGATAACGACTAACGATTTGAGATATTATCTTGCCATGTACCAGGAACAAAGAAAGATTTCTCTGTCATATTTGGAGACTCTTAGGCACTATATAAGTAGTTTCTTCACATGGGCTACGGATGAAGGCTACATCAATCGGGATCCTTCCAGGAGACTGCGAAGGGTGAAAGTACCTCAGAAGCTTAAGAAACCATATACTGCAGAAGAAAGGGAACATCTTAAAGATATAGCCAAAACAGAACGAGACGTGGCCATCATGGAGCTACTTTACAGTACTGCTGGGCGTATTGGAGAGGTAGTATCAATCAATCGCGAAGATGTTGATTTTCCTAACCGTGAAATTGTGATATATGGACAGAAGGGAAAGAAAGAACGCAAAGTGTATCTTACGGAGGGGTGCATATATCATTTGAAGAAATACCTGGCAAGCCGAACAGATGACAATCCGGCTTTATTTGTTGTAGATCGGAAACCTTATAGCCGACTGCAAAGGGAAGCAATTCAAACAATGTTACGCAAGCTTGGAACAGAAGCCGGAATACATGCACATCCGCATAAGTTCCGGCGAACACTGCTTACTGATGCAGGAACTAGAGGTGTGCCGTTGCAGGAGATACAAGCTTATGCCGGTCATGCAAAACCCGATACGACCATGTTATACGTATCAGTTAAAGATGAAACAGTGAAAGCTTCATTTATGCGATTAATGGCATAAGGTAACTTGCAAATAGGCCCAAAAATGGCCAGCTGAAAAGGTGGCTTGGGTAAACACGGCTTGTTGAGGATTGGATGGACATTTATAGCGAAAAGGAAGACTGCATATAAAATAGTGAGACCAAAAAATACATTAGCAGAGCTGAATATATAAAAACCGAAAATAATCGTACTCTATATCGTATTGCACCAATCGTTTCAGATATTAGCGTATTGTGCATTAATAGAACTGGGCTTTATCTTATAACTCTCGGACAAACTGGTGGAGTATTTAATAATGCATCAGTAAAAAAAATATATGAAGGTGGAAAAGATGCCAAAATTCAAATTGGTGAGAATAGAAAAAGTATAATTTTTGAATGTGATATATATTCCAATCCTATTTTTATTAGTGTTTTTAAATAACCTTGTATAATTATTATTTTAGTAAAGTAATCGTCAGATTGTCGCCTGATGATAATACCATTCCATGAAGCCATTCAAGAGATTTGCTTTTAAATGTGACTATTTTAAAATCTGTAGAAACAGATATTAACAGATCATTGTCTTGGAATGAGTGGAAAAAGCTTGTTTCTTAATACAAAATCTTTTTACACGATACCCAATTATTACTTGACTTATAGGCTACAGTGATTTGATTAGTATTAGCAAAAATTGCGCAAGCGTCAGAGCCGTATGTAGAAGGTAAAAAAATTCCAAAAGACCATGCTGGAATTTTCTCACCAGTATTTCCCACGTTAACACTTGTTCCTCCAACACTTAATAATTTTGCCTTAGTTCCATCCGGCATTTGTGTAATTCTCTCGGCAATATTGGGAAGCGAGTCACTATTTTGTATGCAGAAAAGAAGAATTCATGCTAAAGGGCACCCATGTGGTGTCTTTTATTATGAATTTTTTCAAAAAAAGAAAAGGAGGGAGGTAGTGTGCGCTTTGAAAAAGAAGTATCCATATTTGCCAAGAATGCCATCCTAAAAAGATTTCAGGCAAATGAAACAAATTTATCTATAGTGCAGGGAAAGATATCCGCTATAATATCCGAGGACGAAATTACAGAACTGCAGTCTGGTCGCGTTACGATGTATTCCAAACTGGGAGAAGTAGAGCAGACGGCCAGCGGTGTAAGCTCTAAGTTTTCAGAGTTTAAAACAGATTATGATAAGGCTCAGGAAGAGTATAAAAAATTCAAGACAAATACATCTGAATACATTCAAACTGCCGGGCAGTTCCAAAGTACAGTTGAATCCTATATAGGCACCAATGATGAAAAGGTGAACAATATAAAAACCACAGCCAGTCAAACCGCGGAAAAATTCACCTGGCTTGTTGAGTCAGGTGAATCCAGTACAAATTTTATTCTGACTGATCGCGTTACGGAATTGATTACCGAAAGTCTTGTGATTAAGAACAAAGATGGTAAAAAAACAATTATATCCGGCGGCAGGATGGATATAGATGAAATCTTTGCGCAGGACATTACAGCATCCGGTTCAATTACAGGAGCTACGCTGAAAGGTGGAAAAATATCCGGATCTGATATTGTGGCAAACACAATGACAGCAAATGAATCCTATTCTATTTACAATGGTAATAGCAGCCAGAAAATATTATACTTTGACGGAACATCCATAAAACTTGGAAAAATGGGAACCGGAACATCTATACAAAGTGGTGCCGGGTTCGAGTTTTTCGATAAAACAATCACGATGTATGGTAGTCTGAGTTTATACAGTGGAGATATTACCACTCCTGGCAAAGTACAGGGAAAAACAATAACTGCGACTGCAGATATAAATACCGATACCATATATGCATCTAATTGGTTTAGATCGCGTGGTAATACAGGATGGTATAGCGAGGATTATGGTGGTGGCTGGTATATGGCTGATTCCGATTGGATTCGGGCATATAACGGGAAAGGTATAACCACCACTGGCAATATGTCCATTGGCGGTTATATTCAGAGTAATAACATAATAAATACAACCTACGAGTATCAGTCCAATAGAGGATCAGTAGATTGGAGATTTGGCGCTGCAACAGGTACAGGTGATGAAAATTTCTTCAGCTTTTATAACGCTAACAATGGAATAATCCCACTGGCAGTTGACGGAAATTTTGGAAACATTTACGTTGGGTATAATGTAGGCGGTTCTGGTTCGAATACTGCGGTAGGAATATATCTCGGCGAGAAAGTAGCCGGAAACAGAGCTTTTATTTACCACGGAGATTCGTACGCCGGATCAATTTGGATTCAAACCAGACTTGATGGATCGTGGAAATGGTTTAGTCTCGGAAGAGTATGTAGTACAGCTCTTTCTGATATTCGACTGAAAGGTGACGTAAGAGACACCAAAGTAGAAGACGCCACAAAAGTAATAGAATCAATGAAAATTCATTCGTTCGAGCGAAAAGATTCTCATAAGAAATACAAGATTGGCTTTATAGCAGACGAACTCGAACAGCTTGATCCCAACCTTGTCGATGGTGGCGGAGAAATTGATGGACACCCATATTATAAATCTGTTAACAACTTGCAGATGATCGCGTATGTTGTAAAAGCAATGCAAGAACTTAATCTCAGAGTGGATAAAATGGAGAAAATGAAAAATTTAAAAGAAAACTAAATGGAGGAATATAAAATGGAGATTAGAGCGAGACCGTAACCGGTCTTATTTTTATACCATAAAATAATATAATAAGAAGGAGAACACATAATTATGAAGGTGATTGATACGTATAATGCCATTGTTGGCGCAGCTGTTGCTGTATTGAGTTATATCTTTGGAGAGCACTGGATCCTGTTTGCATTGTTCCTGGCATTTAATGTTGCCGACTGGATTACAGGCTGGATGAAAGCCAGACTGACACACAAGGAAAATTCCAAAGCCGGATGGAAAGGAGTTCTGAAAAAACTGGCTTACTGGATCATGATTGCGGTAGCCTTTGGGGCATCTGCAGTGTTTGTGGAGATTGGAAAGACGCTTGGCGTTGATCTGGGAATTACCACATTACTTGGCTTCTTTGTCCTGGCATCCCTTTTAGTAAATGAGATCAGGTCTATTTGTGAGAATCTGGTGGAGATGGGAGTGGACGTCCCAAAGATTTTAATCAAGGGACTGGAAGTGGCAGACAAGGCAATCAATAAAGATGGAGAAGATTTTGACGAGGGCGAGTGATCGCCCTCATTTTTTGTGGAGGAAGACTATGGATATTATTAAAATGATCACCAAAAAGAAATGCTATGTAGGTCAGAACAAACCGGCTTACGTGGTAATCCATGAGACAGATAACTGGGGAAAAGATGCGGATGCAAACGCTCACGCAAGAGCCATGAGTAATGGAAACCTGGATGCCAATGTGCATTACTATGTGGATTCTAAAAGTATTTACCAGACCCTGGAGCATTCAGACGGAGCCTGGGCGGTAGGAGATGGAAAAGGCAAGTATGGAATCACAAATCGAAACAGCATCAATATTGAAATCTGTGTAAATCCGGAGACGGATTATTACGTGGCTGTAGACAAGACAGAACAACTGGCTGCTTTTCTGCTGAAACAGTATGGTTGGGGAACGGATCGGTTGAAACGTCACTATGATGCATCACGTAAACATTGCCCGCGCAGGATCCTGGATGAAGGACTGTGGACATCTTTTGTAGAAAAGACCGCATATTATATGGGTATACCAGAAAAACGAAATTATCTTCGAAAGGGAGATTCTGGAGACGAAGTTAAACAGCTTCAGCAGAATCTTATAAAACTGGGATATAACTGCGGAGCAGCAGGTGCAGATGGAATCTTCGGTAACGCTACCGAAAAAGCAGTTAAGGCATTCCAGAAGGATAACGGCCTGACTGAGGATGCCCTTGCCGGAGAAAAGACACAAAATCAGATTAAAAATCTTTTGCAGAAGAAAAGTAGCGTCAAGTATTACATCCAGGCTGGAGCCTACGGAACAAAAGAAAATGCAGATGTAATGGTGAAAATGCTTAAGAAAAAAGGATTTTCAGCAAGTATCCGCAAAGTATCCGGTTCTGTCCCATACCGTGTTTAGGTCGGCACCTACAGAACAAAGAAAGCTGCCAATAAGGTGGTAAAGAAGCTGAAGGCAGCAGGCTTCACTGTACTGGTGAAGAGCCTGTGATGTCGAATGCTGTCGTACTATCTCGCACGATAAAACTCGACAAATAAGAAAGAATCTGGTACAGTAAAACTGAACATGAGATTTCCCTTAGACAAGAAAAGCCTTTACAATCCCGCGAGTTGCCCCTCAGGAGAGTAAAGGCTTTTCTTCTTATTAAATATTGCATCATCAACCGGCTTGAAAAATAACCCTAAAAAGGTGAATATCGTCTATTATAGGTTGTTGCCATCCGGGCCACCATACTGGCTCATAATGAACTGAGCCAGCTTCGCATTTGGCGTTTTGATATTGATTGGATACTGTAATCTTTTTTCATAATTCCACATAAACTGTCACGCTCCTTCCTTTTCCCATGGAAATGGCTGCTGAGACCATTTCCATGCATTTTCACTGCTTACAGCTGCACTGTCGATGGTCAGAGGACCGTATTTCTCAGCATATTCGGCCATCAGCTGGTTGCGACGGTCAGAAATATCGGAAAAATAGCGCAATGCTTTTTGATCCTCAGGGTGAGTATCCAGATAAAGGAGCATGTCATTGACAGCGAAACTAACCTCATTGATCTGCTGTAAAAAAGAGCATCTTGGGGAAGGCTGCTTTCTCATCATCTTCGAATACCTCTCTTTCCACAGAATGGTTTACAAAGCTGTGGGAAAATAGTGCCCACAGACAAGGCATAGTCAAGATCATAGGCTGAAGTGAAATTCTGATATGGTACATAGGCCATTGCTGGTGTCAGGTGTTTTAGGTGCTCATACATATTATCTGTTTTTGATGAAACTGGTTTAGTGCAGGGGCAGTTTGGTGTTTGGGAAATTGACGGATTGTATGAAGACTTCACAGGTATGAAATCACCGGAATTTTTATATGGTCTGGTACAGTCTGAGGACTCACAATTCATTTCGCTGCAAGAAGTCTCTCGCCGCATTTGCGACAGTGGAGCGGGAGAGAAATTCATCATCCCGCAGGTTCTATTATAAGGGCGGCAGCCCGAACGGTTCATCTGATAATTTTCCATAAACAGATCCTTTCCTTATTCCGTAAGGTCTTTCCCTTTATTCTATGTAAAAATATATAAATGTGTTTATATAAGAGAATGTAATAGTTACGTATACTGTTGGTGGTGCAGTGAAAAGAACGGATGGTATTTTTTATTATGGCTTTGGTTTTAAGAGATACACATGCACAAAATAAATCAGTGCGGGAATCAGAAATACAAGATTTACACCGCCTGCCAGGAATTCAGGAACGTTGCCTGCTCCTTGAAATGTAAATTCAAGGAAAAGGTACAGTGCTCCAGCTAAAGTACTTAACATCCAGTTCTCCCAGCCCAGCCAGCCAAGAAGCCCAGCCAGAATCAGGGAAAATTCCCGATAATACTGCAAATAAGTATCCGAAGAAAATGGAAAAACATTTCTTAGAAGATAACATCCAAATAGGATTCCAAGAATATTCATTGCTCTCATTGTTTCAAAAATCAGACTTGTACTCTTTAACATAGAGCAGTTGTCCCATAGCTTTACATCTAATTTATTGGCTGCGCTGATAGCTGCCTTGGTGAAAGTGCCATTTGTCATAACGATGCAGCGGTCGCAGTCATAGTATTTGCCCCCGGCATAGACCTCTTGCACTGCTTTATTCCCAACTGGATAAGAATAATATTTGCATTGAACTGCATATTTTGAAAAATGTTTGTAGGCAATGATGTCAACACCCTGGTCACCACTTTTTTTGGTAACTTCTACATGGTGAAATCCCTTTCGGCGCAGCATCCGGGCGCATTTATATTCAAATTTGTGTCCATTCATCTGGTAAAATCCCTTATTTTGAGTTATTGTTTCGTTTTTTTATACAAAAACAGCAGAAATCGTTTCATGATTTTTTCAAAAGTCTTTCACACTTTTATCACATTTGTTTCGTATATTATTAACTGTAGAAAGCACCAAGTCTTTCTTAATTTAATATTTTTCTTTTTCATACGCGCCGGTGCGAAAGCACCGGCCTCCTTCCATTTCTGGGGAAAATATCCTGTTTATAAAGTTAATGGCGAAAGCCAAATTCGGGAAAATGAAATAAAAGTATATTTATAGAGATAAAGTCATTGTACTACATATGAAATAAAAAGTAAACGCCTGTTCGAACAACACGTTGCTGTTCACTCCGTTCACAGTAACGCGCTTCGCGATGCACAGAAATCATGCATTCGCATGATTTCGCGCCGCACTTCCCGGGCTTTTTGTGAACAAAGTCCACAGTTAACTTCAAACACACTCTAAGATTTACTGTAAGAAAATGACTATTTCCAAAAGCATACAGTAGTGCTATAATAGCAGTGTTTAGAATGTTAGGAGCAGACTCACTTTTTGTCTGTGACCTGACATTTTCCTATTATTTATATATTTGGAGGAGTTATGCAAATTATAATTGTCGGGTGTGGAAAAGTTGGACGTACACTTGCAGAACAGCTTCAGGAAGAGGATACTGATATAACTTTGATCGATATCAATCCGGACAGGATTAATGCGATTACAGATGAAGTAGATGCTATGGGCGTTGTTGGAAATGGAGCAAGTATCAATACTCTTATGGAAGCGGGAATTGAGACTGCAGACATTCTTATCGCAGTTACTGTATCAGATGAGATGAACCTTCTGTGCTGTCTGATCGCCCAGAAGACTGGTCACTGCCACACAATTGCCCGTGTGCGTAATCCGATTTACAGTAAGGAGATTGGTTTTATCAAGGAGCGTCTGGGTGTAACCATGATCATCAACCCGGAACTGGCAGCAGCCCAGGAGATTTCAAAACTTCTGCGTTTTCCATCCGCCATAAAGATCGATACTTTTGCCAGAGGCAAGGTAGAACTTCTGAAATTTAAAGTAATGCCTGAATTTGAACTGGATGGAAAGAGCATTCAGCAGATTACGGAGCACTTTCGCTGCGATATTCTTTTCTGCGCTATTGAGGGAAAAGATTATACTACCATTCCAGGCGGTACCAATGTGATCCGGAATGGAGATGTGATTTCTATTCTTGCTACCCCGCAAAATGCAGCAGCTTTCTTTAAAAAGATTGGCTTGAAGACCCATCAGGTAAAGAACACCGTGATCGTAGGCGGCGGAACTATTTCTTATTATCTTGCCAAGGCCCTGCTTGCCATGAAGATCAAAGTCAAGGTAATTGAGAAAGATAAGAACCGCTGTGAGTTCCTAAGCGAAGAACTTACAAATGCTACGATTATTAATGGTGACGGCACAGACCGTTCCCTTCTTCTGGAAGAGGGGTTGGAAAGTGCTGAGTCCTTTGTAACTTTGACCAATATGGACGAGGAGAATATTTTCCTTTCCCTTTTCGCAAAGACTATTTCAAATGCCAAGCTGGTTGCCAAGGTAAACAGACTTGCCTATGACGATATTATTGACAGTCTGGACATCGGAAGTGTTATTTACCCGAAATACATTACTGCAGATTATATTTTGCAGTATGTAAGAGCAACTCAGAATTCCATTGGAAGTAATGTGGAGACTTTGTATCACATTCTGGATGGAAAGGCAGAAGCTCTGGAATTTAAGATCTGTGATAATTCACCTATTGTAGGAAGGACATTGTCCGAACTGAATCTGAAGAAGAATCTTCTGGTTGGATGTCTTTACCGGGATGGCAGTGTCCGCATTCCTCGTGGACATGATGCCCTGGAGATTGGAGACAGAGTTGTAATTGTTACCACGAACAGAGGTCTTCGTGATATCAACGATATACTTGCAAAGTAAAGGAGTCCGGACATGAATTATTCCATGATATCTTATATTCTTGGCTGGATCTTCAATTTTGAAGCGGCATTTATGATTTTGCCAGGAATTACAGCAATCATTTACCGGGAAAAAAATGGTCTGGCATTTCTGATTACGATGTTGATCTGTCTGACAATTGGAATTCCGCTTACCAGGAGGAAAAGAAAAAGCAAAGTATTCCATGCCAAAGAGGGTGCTGTTACAGTTGCTCTCAGCTGGCTGGTACTCAGTATTGCAGGAGCCCTTCCCTTTATTATTTCAGGAAGTATTCCACATCCTATAGATGCAATATTTGAGACTGTTTCCGGTTTTACTACGACTGGAGCCAGTATTTTGAACAATGTGGAGGCACTTTCTCACTGTATGCTGATCTGGAGAAGCTTTACCCACTGGATTGGCGGAATGGGAGTACTGGTATTTATTCTCTGCCTGCTGCCTCTTACCGGTGGATACCACATGAATCTGATGAAAGCAGAGAGCCCGGGACCGTCTGTCAGCAAATTGGTGCCGAAGGTACAGTCCACAGCCAAGATTTTGTATACCATATACATTATTCTGACTATTGTGGAGATCATTTTTCTTCTCATTGGAAAAATGCCTCTGTTTGATACATTGTGCCTTAGTTTTGGTACCGCAGGTACCGGTGGTTTTGGTATCAAAAATGACAGTATTGCAAGCTACAGCACGTATAATCAGGTGGTGATCACAGTCTTTATGATTCTTTTTGGAATCAACTTTAATGCCTATTATCTGCTTCTGACGAAGAAAGTAATGCAGGCAGCCAAGAATGAAGAGGTACGTTACTATCTGGGGATTATTGGCTTGGCCATTGTAGCTATCGCTATTAATACAAGAGAAATGTTCACAAGCTTTGGAAGGGCTTTCCAGCAGGCTGCTTTCCAGGTGGGTTCCATCATTACTACTACTGGATATGCTACCACAGACTTCAATGTGTGGCCGGTATTTTCCAAGACCATTCTGGTTATCCTTATGTTTGTGGGAGCCTGGGCAGGAAGTACAGGCGGCGGTATCAAGGTATCCCGTCTTCTGATCCTGTGTAAATCTGCACGTAAGGAACTGCAGCTGTATCTGCATCCAAATGCAGTGAAGAAGATTAAGATGGATGATAAGGCGATCCCCCATGAGGTGGTGAGAGCTACAAACATGTTCCTGTTTGTGTATATTATGATTTTTGTTACTTCACTGTTGATCATAAGTCTGGACAATCTGGATATGGTTTCCAATTTCACCGCGATCGCAGCCACTTTGAATAATATAGGACCTGGTCTTGGAGCTGTGGGACCTACCGGGAACTTTAATACGTATTCTTATATTTCCAAGGCTGTTATGATCTTTGATATGCTGGCAGGAAGGCTTGAAGTATTCCCGCTGTTACTTTTGTTTAAGAGAGATACCTGGAGAAAGTTCTGAAAACTGACAAATAAAAAACTCCTCAAATTAACACGCTCTAAAGAATGTTAATTTGAGGAGTCTTTATTTGTGTAAGCAACGAGCAGGAGCCTGTCTGGTCTTACTTGTCCATAGTATATGGCTCATCTGCCGGATATCCTCCTGCCGCTTTCTGCATTCCACGCGGTAGTGCATCCTTGGAAGTACGCCAGTCCGCATCTTTATTGCGGTAATCAAACTTATCGCAGAACCAGTCCAGATCATCAGAAAGCCTTTGCATATTCTGCTCCATCATTGGGAAAAGGATAGCGTAAAAGGCTTTTTTCTCTTTATCAGATAAAGCACTTTCAGCTGTTTCAACCAGATCTCCGAAATGGGGAATGCAAAATCCCTTACAGGTTTCAAAAAGCGGGAGAAATTCCTGATTTTTTTTAAACAGTTCAAAAAAAGTATCCAGATATCTTGCATAGGTATCTTTATAAAAATTGCAGATATAGCAGGTATCTTCCTGTTCTTTTACCCATGTGCCAAGAGAAGTCTTCGGTACCTCTGTATCTGTGTTTCTCTTCTTAAATCTGGAAAAAACGGAAGTCCTAGAAGGGGCGAAAATCCTGATTTGTTCATGAAGCTCTTTTGTTTTGTACTGAAAATGGGTTTTCAGGATCAGCCCTGCACCCAGACGGTTTCCGTAGTCATACATTTTCTTATAGTGTGTACGGCAAAAGCCCATTTTATCAGTTTCTGCCCGTACATCATCTTCCATATAAGATGCACCGGTACCTAAAACGAAATCCATGGCATGCTGTTCCAGCTGGCGCTCCACAAAACAGAAAGGGCATTCGTCCTCTGCTTTAAAAGCATCCATCAGGGGAATGGTATATAATTTTTCTTTCATCTGTAAGGTCTCCTTCAGGATTTTAATGTATAAGTCTATAATTTTTCAACATCTGCTCCATGGATAAATGCCTGCAAAATACAGTCTATCGTCCGATGAAGATAAGGACGGTATTCAGCAAGACAGACTGGCTGGGAGTGAAGAATACAGCTGTAACTTGTGGAACTTACCAGTTCAATAATGGTAAAAAGAAGCAGCTCCGGGGAATCATACTGTACATCAGATTGATCCAGAAGATTGAGATATTCCTGGAAAAATGGAAAATCATCGTCATCTGCCTGTTCCTGAAACGCATCCTTAAAAACTCCCCAGGACAGATTCTTGGAAATAAAGCCAAGCAGATTACTCTCAGTTTCCAGCCTGTCCAGAATATTATCTACAATAAAATGAAGCTGTGCAGTGAAACCGGTAATGTGGGAGGCTTCCAGAGCATCATGCGCCTCGGAAAAAAGTTCGCCGGCTTTGTGAGAGATCAGCTTATTTCGAATATCATATTTATCTTTAAAATAGAGGTAAAAAGTTCCTTTGGCAACTCCTGCATTTTCCACAATATCGGAAATGGTTGTCTTGGCAAGCCCCTTAGTGGTAAAGAGTTCAAAGGCAGTGTTGTATAGAGCACTTTTCTTCCTTTTTTTATTTAACTCCAGTTTTCCCATGCCAGTTCCTCCTAAGCTTATGTCCGTCAGACATTCTATAAATAAAAGTTTACTGTCTCTCCCAGCAGCAATAAAAGCCGGTTGTTACAATTACAGCTTCACTATCTGAACTTTTCTTGATAATTATGGTGGTTTATTTCTATTTTAAACAAAAATGACCAAAAGTCAATATCAAAACAGGAAAAGATTTGGGTAAAAAGCAGATATTGACTACTGGTCAGTTTTGTTGTATAACTTTCATAGGCTAAGAGATGACTAACTGATGTCGGGAAAACAGATACGCTGCAGGACAGCGGGAGGAGTTTGCAGACGTCAGATATTTAAGTAAGAATTAAGGAGTTGGCTAACATGAACCGAAATAAAAAGATTCTGAATGTTACAATGGCTGCCGGAATGGCTGCCGTCCTTGGAACTACACCGGTAATTGCTGCAGCACAGGAAGCAGACAATGGAATATCCAAGGAAGAAACCGTATATGTAAACGCCACTGCAGAAGGTGAAATAAAAGACATCACCGTATCTGACTGGCTGAAGAATTCCGGATCAGCAGAGGGAGATATATCCGATGTATCTGACCTGGAAGGAATCAAGAATGTAAAAGGTGATGAAACCTTTACCCAGGATGGCGACAAGGTTACCTGGAATACAGACAGCAGTGATATTTACTATCAGGGAACTTCCAACAAGGAACTTCCGGTAGATATGAAGATCAAATATTATCTGGATGACCAGGAAATTACTCCAGAGGAGCTTGCTGGCAAGAGTGGACATCTTCGTATGGAAGTTTCTTATACAAACAAATCCAAAAAGACAGTAAAAGTTGATAAAAAAGACGTAGAAGTTTATTCTCCGTTTGTTATGGTAACCGGAATGATCCTTTCTTCCGATAATTTTTCCAATGTTACCATTGATAATGGAAAGGTGATTTCCGATGGTGACAAGGAAATGGTTGTAGGAGTTGCAGTTCCAGGTTTAAAGGACAGCCTGGATTTAAGCGGTGACCTTTCCGATAAGATTGATATTCCGGAAGGATTCACAATGGAGGCTGATGTTACAGACTGTACTATGGGAAATACTTTCACTATGGCGGTTACAGACTTGCTCAGCAGTCTGAATCTTGAGGATTCCGATGATTTGGATGAACTTCAGGATTCTCTGGATGAACTGGATGATGCAGCAGTGAAGCTGGTAGATGGATCTAAGGATCTTTTTGATGGAACTAAGAAGCTTTATGATGGAACGAAAGATCTTTATGATGGAACCGAAGATCTGAAAGACGGAACCAGCCAGCTTTATGATGGAGCCAAGGACCTGGATGACGGAGCCAAGACTCTGAAAGATGGAACCAGCCAGCTTTATGATGGAAGTAAAGACCTGGATGACGGAGCCGGCCAGCTTTACGACGGAGCCAAGACTCTTAATACAGGAGCCGGTCAGCTTTATGATGGAACTACTTCCTTATACAGTGGAACAAAGACTCTGTACGATGGAACCAGAACGCTTTATGGCGGAGCCAATACACTGGCTTCCAGCTACAATGAATTTGATGCTGGTGTGGCAAGTGCCAAGACTGGTGCTTCCCAGTTAAACAGCGGTGCAAAAACACTGCAGAGCGGTATTTCCCAGTATACTGCAGGGGTGGATTCACTGGCTTCTGGTGTGAACAGCTACACAGAAGGTGTTGACACTGTAAACAGCAACATGGCAGAGTATAATAAAGGAATGAAATCCCTGACAGATGGTGTGAACAAATATGTGGCTGGTGGAAATCAGCTGGCAGACGGTGTAACCGCTTATGTAAATGGTGCAACTCAGCTGACTGACGGAGTAAGCACTTATGTAAGCGGTGCAAGTGCCCTGGCACAGGGAACCAAGGACTATGTAAGTGGAACATCTGCACTGGTTGAAGGGGTAGGACAGCTGGCACCTGGAATCCAGCAAGCTTCAGAAGGAATCAGCGCTGCTTCTGCAAAACTTACAGAAATTGCCAAGAATGTAGCAGCTGCAAAGCCGGAAACAATGGTGAAGAGCCTGAATCAGTATGCAGATGGAGCTGATTCCCTGGCTGATGGTGTAACGGAATACGTTGGAAAAGTAGGTGAGGCTGCTTCTGGGGCAGCAAGTGTTGCAGAGGGAGCAAAGAGCCTGACTGATGGTACAGCGTCTCTTGTTTCCGGTGCAACTCAGGTAAAAGACGGAATTGGAAAATTAAAAGAAGGAACAAGCTATTCAATCAGTCAGATCGGCGACAGTGCCTCTAAGACAATGAATGATTCAGCAGCAAGTATCCGTGAGGCAGCTGCCCAGATTGAGACTACGGTTACTGCACAGTCCGCAGGGGTATCTACAGATGCTGCAGCTGGTGCAATCAGTGCAACCCAGAGCTCTATGAGCAGTGCAATCGCAACTTTGCAGGGAGCACTTGGAACAGAGGGACTTGACGAAGGAACTGCAGCAGCTATTAATTCTGCAATCGAGCAGTTAAATGCAGGTCTTGGAAATGCTTCTGCCGCCCAGGGTGAGCTAGGTAACATTCAGGCACAGTCACAGGTAGCTGTCCAGGCTGAGACAAACGGAAGCAGTGTTCAGGAATCCTTAAATGCCATTGCGTCCACCCTGGAAGGTGCAGCGGGCAGTATTTCAGAAGCAGCATCAGCGAGCTCCTCAACTTTAGCTGGTGAAGCAGATAAACTGATTGCAGGTGCAGCTGCTGTTGAATCAGGAGCCCAGACCGCAAATGCAGGAGCCGCACAGCTGAGCACAGGTGCTGATTCTCTGAACAGTGGAATGGCACAGCTGAAGGAAGCAGGTGAAGGTCGGTTATCTACAGGAGCATCAAATCTGAAAGCAGCCGGAACGCAGGTAAGAGAGAGTCTGACAGCAGTAAGCAGTCTGATTGCAGGACTTGGAGATCTTTCTTCCATGACAGATTCTGTGAATCAGTTAGCGGAAGGTGCTAAACAGATTTCAGAAGGAAATGAGAAGCTTCAGGCTGGTTATAAACAGTTACAGGATACCAAGGCTGCTGAGACACTTACAAGCGGAGCAGATCAGCTCCTTAACAGTGAGAAGACTATTACAGATGGAATCAATACCCTTCAGGGCAAGGATAATGCCAACGCAACAGCACTTCTCAATGGCGCAAGTACATTAAAGAGTGCAAAGGAGAGCCTTGATGCAGGTATCAGTTCAATCAGCAAAGCAACCGGCAAGCTGGTAACTGGTGTTGGTCAGATTGCAGCAAACAGTGTGGCACTAAGAAGCGGAGCTTCTCAGCTGACAGCAAGCAGTGATACCCTGAACAGTGGAGCATCCCAGCTGACAGCAGGAACCAAGAGCCTTGTAAGCGGAGCAGGTACATTAGCAGCAGCCAGTGGACAGGTAAAATCCGGTATTGCACAGCTAAAGAACGGTGCTGCAGATCTGAGAAGCGGAGCTTCCCAGTTAAGAAGCGGTGCAAACAGTGTTAATAATGGAACTCGTGAATTGAAGAGTGGTACATCTTCTTTAGTAAGCGGAACAAAAGATCTGAAAGACGGAACCAAGACTTTGAAGGATGGAGCTAAGGAGCTGAATGACGGAGCTAAGACTCTGAAAGACGGAACAAGCAGTCTGAAAGACGGAGCTAAGACCCTGGATGATGGAGCAAAAGACCTGAAGGATGGGGCAAAAGATCTGAAAGACGGAGCTAAGGATCTGAAGGATGGAGCAAAAGATCTGAAGGATGGTGAGAAAGAGTTCTACGATGAGGGTATCAAGAAACTGAAAGATACTATGGAAGATGATTTCCAGAGTGTTCTGGATCGCCTGGAAGCACTCCAGTCTGATGATGCTGCTTATACATCCTTCACAGGAAAAGATGCTTCCATGAGTGGCAACGTGAAGTTCATTATTGAAACAGAAGGCTTCGATGATGGCAGTGAAGACTGATCTTAAGCAGGTCAGATATAAATTTCTATAAGGAAACAGAGAAGGGCAGGAGAGTATCCTGCTCTTTTCTATTACGGGATAAACCCTGCAGCCGTTACCGTTCACGGAGTAACAGCACCTTTGGGTTGCACCTGCAAAAAGAGTCTGCTATAATGAAAAACAATTAAGGAAATAAAAGAGTTTATATAAAAATGAACAGAAAAAGGTGATAAAGTGGATATTGCGAAAAAGAAAAAAGCAAGTATCCGGTCAGGAAAGAAAAAGGCAGGTCCTGGCTATAAGTCCAAGATCAAAATGAAAAAGGCGAAATCAGATTACTATGATTTTAATCTGGTCGCAGTAATCATATTGATCATGTGCTTTGGTCTGATCATGCTTTACAGTACAAGCTCTTACATGGCTCAGATTAATGAAGGGGACGATATGTTCTATTTCAAAAAACAGGCAATGTACAGTATCGGCTGTCTTGTGCTGGCAATTATAGTGTCCTATTTTGATTATCATATTCTGGCGAAATTTCCGTTTGTGATCTATGTAGTAGCCGCTGTTCTCATGGTGCTGGTAAAGACTCCCCTGGGAGTCACCTCTCATGGAGCGAGAAGATGGCTGAAGCTTGGGGTACAGTTTCAGCCGGCAGAGATTGCAAAGATTGCAGTGATCATCACATTGTCCTATCTGATCGTCAAAATGGGAAAGAGAGTGGAAACCCTGAAAGCTACTATGGTACTTCTGGGAATGGGCGGCATTCAGGCCCTGTTTGCATATGTGTTTACGGATAACCTGAGTACTGCTATGATTATTTTGGGGATTACCGTAGGTCTGGTGTTTATCGCACATCCAAAAACAAAACCATTTGTTATCCTTGCTGTTGTTGCGGTTATTCTGGTGGCAATCCTGGTATACAGTCTTTCCCATATGGATCAGAGCTCTAACTTCCGTTTACGTCGTATTCAGGTATGGCTTCATCCGGAGGATTATGCAAGCGGAGATGGCTATCAGACTCTGCAGGCTTTGTATGCAATTGGTTCAGGAGGTTTCTTTGGCAGAGGTCTTGGAAACAGTATTCAGAAGCTGGGAAGTGTACCTGAGGCACAGAATGACATGATATTTTCCATTATTTGTGAAGAACTGGGGATTTTTGGCGCGATTATGGTTTTGGCGTTGTTTGGTTATCTGTTGTACAGATTGTTTTTTGTTGCACAGAATGCACCGGATATGTTTGGCTCCCTGCTTGTGAGCGGCGTTTTTGTACATATCGCTTTGCAGGTTATTATGAACGTGGCTGTTGTGCTGAACATCATGCCAAACACAGGTGTCACATTGCCATTTATCAGCTATGGAGGTACCTCCATTTTGTTCCTGATGGCAGAGATGGGACTGGCCTTAAGTGTGGCCAGACAGATTAAATTCCAGGAGCCGGAATTTATCCTATAATTCTCTTGACAAATGAGCCAGCAGATTATATACTTTCCGCAGTGTATGACATACGGCTGATGGAAGCCGGTTTTCGAGATATTTATTAAAGGAGAATGAGCAATGTTAGAAAAGATGAGTGAAATGATCGCAGAGCAGCTTAACTGCGACGCAGAGACAATTACAGCAGATACTTCTTTCAAGGATGACCTGGGAGCAGATTCCCTTGACCTCTTCGAGCTTGTTATGGCTCTGGAAGACGAGTACAACATCGAGATTCCGGCAGAGGAGCTTACAGAGCTGAACACAGTTGGTGATGTGATCGACTATCTGAGAGATAAAGGAATCGATGCTTAATTTTTTTCGCAGATGATGATCTCCCGCTACTGTTCACTGGTAACATTCCGCGAGGTGTTTTTGTGAACAAAGTTCACAGAAACACCCGAGAATTAAGTTTGCGCAGCAAACGCTACTTCTTGTGCTTGTCACAAGAAGGTTCGTCTTTCTGTGCATCGCGAAGCGCGTTACGGTGAACGGAGTGAACGTAACGATCTCCCTGAGGCTGGGCTTCAGGGGGATTTTTTCTATGGACATTTTGAATAGATTAGGTATATAATGTGAAAAGGCAATTGCCATCACGGAATGGCAGCAGAAGATAAGAAAGAATAAACAGGGAGAATAGAGAAGACATGACTAAGATCAGAACCAGATTTGCACCAAGCCCTACAGGCAGAATGCATGTTGGAAATTTACGTACTGCGTTATACGCATATCTTATTACAAAGCATGAAGGCGGAGATTTTATTCTCCGTATTGAGGATACAGACCAGGAGCGCTATGTAGAGGGCGCTGTAGATATTATTTATCGTACTATGGAGAAGACTGGTCTTATTCATGACGAAGGTCCGGATAAGGACGGTGGATATGGCCCATATGTACAGAGTGAGCGCCAGGCACAGGGGATTTACATGAAATATGCCAGACAGCTTGTAGACCAGGGCGACGCATACTACTGTTTCTGCCAGAAGGAAGAATTAGAGAGCATGAAGCGCGTGGTAGCCGGCAAGGAGATTTCCATTTATGACAAACGCTGCCTGAAGCTTTCCAAGGAAGAAGTTCAGCGCCGCCTGGATGCCGGAGAGCCACATGTAATCCGTTTTAACATGCCTACAGAGGGAACTACCACTTTCCATGATGTAATTTACGGAGATATTACAGTAAACAATGAGGAACTTGAGGATCTGATCCTGATCAAATCCGACGGATATCCGACTTATAATTTTGCTAACGTTGTAGACGATCATCTTATGGGAATCACACATGTGGTACGAGGCAATGAATATCTTTCCTCTTCCCCGAAATACAACCGTATCTATGAGGCATTTGGCTGGGATATTCCGGTTTATGTACATTGTCCACTGATCACGGATGAAACTCACGCCAAATTGTCCAAACGTTCCGGACATTCCTCCTATGAGGACCTTCTGGATCAGGGATTTGTTTCCGAGGCAATTGTAAACTATGTTGCACTTCTGGGATGGAGTCCGGCAGATAATAACGAGATCTTCAGCCTCAGGGAACTGGTTGAAAAATTTGATTATCATCACATTAATAAATCTCCGGCTGTATTTGATATCAACAAGCTTCGCTGGATGAATGGCGAGTATATTAAGAAAATGGATCCGGAAGTATTTTATGAGAGAGCACTTCCATACATGAAGGAAGTTCTGAAGGGAGACTTTAACTTTAAGAAAATTGCAGGAATGGTTCAGACCAGAATCGAAACTTTCCCTGACATTCCGGCATTGATCGATTTCTTCCAGGAAGTTCCGGAGTATGATGCATCTATGTACTGCCATAAGAAAATGAAGACAAATGAAGAGACTTCTCTTACAGTTCTGAAAGAAGTTCTTCCGCTTCTGGAGGCTCAGGAGGATTACACCAATGATCCGCTGTTCGCTTCCTTAAGCGAATTTGTCAAGGAGAAAGGTTACAAGAACGGCTCTGTCATGTGGCCTCTTCGTACAGCTGTTTCAGGCAAGCAGATGACACCGGCAGGCGCTCCCCACAT
>ENA-OQKO01000754-OQKO01000754.1-human-gut-metagenome-genome-assembly--contig:-NODE-754-length-26493-cov-4.040810_pt1 | contig 26493 bp, 23 predicted proteins | sample MGYA00242777_ERZ504796 | MGnify/ENA primary metagenome ERZ504796 (study PRJEB26092, sample SAMD00036404) | human gut metagenome | host: Homo sapiens | study: EMG produced TPA metagenomics assembly of... | reverse complement strand
CATAGTAATTATTGATCGCCACTGACGCACCAGCGACCGGGGCATCCGTCTCCAGATTCATCGCCGCCTGGGCGCTCATCTGTCCCGTCCCTGCCATCACAAGGCACGCTCCTGATGCTATCAGAAATTTCAGCGTTTTTCTCATAAGGACCTCCTACTCTTCTGTCCGTTCTGTTCCGTCGTTTTATCTCAAACTGTAACTGTTCAGTACCTTCACAGTCACGCGCAAAAATCCATTAAAAATTGCCTACGGCAATGGGATTTTTGCCTGCTGACCCATGTTTTCGTACGGTCAGCGCAGTAAATGCGCAGACCTACTAAACAGTTACTCTGTTTTCTTCTATGTTAAAAATGAGTTATGCCTGAAGATATCGCTCTGCAGATGCCACGCAGTTTGCACCGTCCGATGCCGCTGTCAGAATCTGGCGCAGCGCCTTGGTCCGGACATCTCCGGCTGCAAATACGCCCGGAACGCTCGTCTGACCGCTCTCATCCGCCCGGATGTAGCCCTGCTCATCAAGCTCTAACTGACCCGCATACAGCTCACTCTCCGGTGCGATTCCGACCGCAATAAAGACACCATCCACGTCCAGCCGCCTCTCTTCTCCGGTTTTGGTCTGTCTCAGCCGCAATGCCTCCACCTGACCATTTCCTTCAATCGCAGCCGTCTCGCTGTTCCAGACAAATTCAATATTTTCAAGCGCCTGTAAGCGCTCCTGCAGCCGTTTTGCCCCGCGAAGCTTGTCTCTGCGGTGGACGATATATACTTTTTCACACATCCGTGCAAGAAAAATTGCATCTTCCAGCGCCGCGTCGCCGCCGCCCACAACGGCAACCGTCCTTCCCCGGAAAAATGCCCCGTCGCAGGTCGCGCAGTATGAAACGCCTGCCCCGCGAAGTTCCTCTTCTCCCGGCACCTCCAACGTCCTGTGATGTGCTCCGGATGCCAGAATCACACAGCGTGCCTCATACGTCTCTTCCTCGCAGACTACTTTCTTCACATTTTCTGAAAGCTCGACCTGCACGACCTCATCCTGTACAACTCTTGCTCCCAGCTTGTTTGCATGCTCCCGGAACTGTCTGGAAAGCTCAAAGCCGGTCACACCCGGAAATCCCGGATAATTGTCCACCTCCCAGGTATTCAGCACCTGTCCGCCGCTGATTCCATTCTTCTCTATCACAATCGTGTCCAGACATGCCCGCTGTGCATAAATCGCCGCACTCAAGCCAGCTGGTCCGGAACCAATGATTATTATATCATACATGGTATACAGTTCCTTTCTTCCGAATCTGTTCGGTAATTGATCCGCTCTATCGCTGTGTCAGATCCATTTAGTTTTAGTATAACACATTTTGGCACTTTCATACAATGCTGTAAAACACTCAGAAGAGCAAAAAATGGATGAAAATTTCTTACGATTTTATGACAGGCGGAAAAATGAAACTATTTCATGAATTTTAAATACATGCTATAATTCAATCAAATATGATGTTGGGGTCAAAAGCTTTTGACCCCTCTAATACCGAATTGCTCTGCACTGCGTGCTCCCGCAATTCTCAAAAACATTCGCAATTCGCTCATTTTTCTTTGAAAAATGGCTACTTACTCATGTTTTTGGCGGGTCCCAAGGTCAAAAATTCTCCTGCAAGCAAGCTTGCGTCGAACTTCTGACCTTTTGACCCTGGTATCATCAAATATACGCATATAAGGAGTTTACTGCCATGAATCATAAAACTATCCTCGTAACCGGCGCTTCCCGCGGAATCGGGAAAGCGATTGCATTAACCTACGCCAGGAATGGCTGGGATGTCGTGATTACCTGCCTGAGGCGGGAAGAAGAATTAAAAAAGACCCAGCGCGAAATCGAAGCGCTGGGCGTTTCCTGCCTTGCCTGGATGGGCGATGCGGGCGATTTTGAGAGCTGTTCCCGCCTGTTTGACGCAATCCGGGAGCGCTTCGGTTCCCTGGATGTCCTCGTCAACAATGCAGGAATTTCCTACATCGGTCTGTTCCAGGATATGACGCCGGACGAGTGGAACCACATTCTCAATACCAACCTGACCTCCGTTTTCAACTGCTGCCGCCTCGCCGTTCCAATGATGGTGTCACGCAAATCGGGACGCATTCTCAATATTTCCTCCGTCTGGGGCGTCTGCGGCGCTTCCTGTGAAGTCGCCTATTCCGCCACCAAAGGCGGCATCAACGCCATGACGCGCGCCCTCGCGAAGGAACTTGCGCCGAGCAACATCCAGGTCAACGCGATCGCCTGCGGCGCTATTGACACCGAAATGAATCAATTTCTCGATGAAGAAGAACGGAATACCTTGCTGGAAGAGATCCCAGCCGGACGTATGGGTCGTGCCGAGGAAGTCGGAAAACTGGCATACCAGCTGGGAAATGAGGAGTCCTATCTGACGGGACAAGTTATACAATTAGACGGTGGCTGGATTTAAAATCTGAAATAAATAAATGGATTATACGTGCTGCTGACGAGATACATGGTGCACAAAAACAGCAGCACAGCCATAATCACAATATCCACTGTCTTTGTCACTTCTTTCTCATATAAATGCTCCCGCAGCTTAGGGCATACACTCTGCACGATGCCCGAAAGCAGCACGCCCAGCACCGCAAGAAAAATCACCTTCCGATTCACGAACAGCGACGCCGGATAGATGCCGTTCTCCCAGGTAAACATCTGATGCAGGATCACTTTCGCATCCGCCAGCGTATCGGCGCGGAAGAACACCCAGCCAACCACTACAACCAACGCCGTATAGATGTGATTCAGTCCCCGGAAGCAGTTCTTCTCCAATAGCTTCCCAAGTCCCATGCGTTCCACCACCAGAAACAGCCCATGGTACAATCCCCAGATGATAAAGGTTGCCCCAGCGCCATGCCAGAGCCCGGTCGCAAAAAAGACAATCAGCAGATTAACATACGTCCGCACCTGCCCTTTCCGGTTGCCGCCCAGCGGGATATAAAGATATTCCCTAAACCAGGTCGAGAGTGAAATATGCCAGCGTCTCCAGAACTCGCGGATCGAGGTAGATATATACGGATAATTGAAGTTCTCCATAAAATCAAATCCAAACATTTTTCCCAATCCGATCGCCATATCCGAATATCCCGAAAAATCAAAATAAATCTGAAGTGTGTACAAAACCGCCAACATCCACGCATTGACCGTTCCCAGCTGTGCCAGCGGTTTCTCCATCATCCAGTCCACCGTCGCCGCAAAGGTATTAGCAAACAACATTTTTTTCGCCAGTCCGTAGGAAAAGCGCTTGATTCCATACGCCATCCCCTCCGCCGTACACTGCCGGTTCCCAATCTGTTCGCAGACATCGTGATACTTGACGATCGGTCCCGCGATGAGCTGCGGAAAGAAAGAAATATAGAGCGCCAGATGAAAGATATTTTTCTGCGCCTGAATCGTCCCCCGGTACACATCCACCACGTAGGAAAGCGCCTGAAACGTGTAGAAGGATATTCCGACCGGAAGAGCAATCTCGCGGAAAGAAAGTGTATGTGCGCCGCCCGCAAAGCGGCTTAACAGAGAATTTGCAATCTCGACTGCGAAGTTAAAATATTTGAAATAGCCCAGAAGAAGGAGGTTTAAAAACACGCAGGTTGTAACAGCAAGGCGCATTCTGTGTTTACTCTGCATCCTCCCAATCCACAATCCAAAGAAATAATTCAGCCCGATCGAAACAAGCATCAGAATCACATACTTCGGCTCGCCCCACGCATAAAAAAAGAGGCTGGCAGCCAAAAGGACGCCATTGCGGATATGCAGATTTTTCGTTATAAAATAAAGCAAAAATACCGCTGGCAAAAAATACCATAGGAACACAAGGGAACTAAATAACATAAATCATACCATCCTGTATTTGTTACTGTTCGCGCATACGTGCCCAGTAACGGAATTTGCCGTGGCTTCGCATTTAAATACGGCAAATTCCTGCTGCCACCACGTTTTCTTACGGCACTTTCGGTTCCAAAAGTGCCTACCCGTAAACAGTAACCTGTATTTTCTTATATAGCAGATAAATCATATCTATATTCCAGACACTCTATTATACGGGTAATCCCCCTTAATCTGTCAAGTGTTTTTGACCAGAATAAAGAATGTGACTTTTGTGGAATAAGGAATTCCAAGGAATTTTCTATTACATGAAAAAGAATGTGCCTTGGCACATTCTCGCGCCGAGCGCAGTCGCTTGCGACATATTTCTGCTTCGCGCGAGTGCGCATCCTCGCGGAGCGTTTTTTGTTTCATAGGACGCAATTTCCTATGAAACAAAAAAACCCTGCCTCCCAGGTTCATCACCTCGGAAACAGGGTTCTCTTTACTCGCTGGCACGGGACTGCGGAGTACTGGGTGGAGTAAATCCGTCCAGCCGGCGCTGTCTCATATATTTATCAGAGAAAAACATACAAAACTCTACTGCTATATGCTAAGAAGATTTCTCTTCCTATTTTAATTAGTTGTTCTTAGCTGCTGCTTTTGCTTCTTTGATCTTCTCAGTCAGCATCGGAACGATCTTGTTTAAGTCACCTACTACGCCGTAGTCAGCAACATCGAAGATCGGAGCAGACTCATCTTTGTTGATAGCAACGATGATGTCAGACTCTTCCATACCTGCCAGATGCTGGATAGCACCGGAGATACCGATTGCAAAGTATACGTTCGGACGAACAGTCTTACCTGTCTGACCTACCTGAAGATCCTTCGGCTTCCAGCCAGCATCTACAACTGCACGAGAGCAGCTTACGGTACCGCCGATAGCCTCTGCCAGATCATCCAGAATCTTGAAGTTCTCCGGGCTTCCTACGCCACGACCGCCGGATACAAGGATCTTAGCATCCATGATATCAACAGTGTTGGATACAGCCTTAACAACTTCCAGAATATCAACATATTTGTTGTTCTTTGTGAATCCCGGATTGAACTCAGTAACAACAGCTTTTTTGCCAGCTTCCTTCGGAGCCTTCTGCATAACACCCGGACGAACGGTTGCCATCTGCGGACGGAAATCCGGGCAAGCGATGGTAGCGATGGTGTTGCCGCCGAATGCCGGACGAGTCATAAGCAGCTGATTGTGCTTTGTCTCTCTACCCGGAACCGGATTCATCGGGAAATCACCGATATCAAGTTTTGTACAGTCTGCAGTCAGACCTGTATGGATTCTAGCGCAAACACGCGGACCAAGGTCACGACCGATTGCAGTTGCACCGATCAGGAAGATTTCCGGTTTGAACTCTTTGATAACAGATGCGATTGCATGTGTGTACGGCTCTGTACGGTACTCTTTTAATTCCGGATCGTCTACAACGATAACCTTATCTGCGCCTTACTCTGCTAACTGATCTGCAAGACCCTTAACGTCAGAACCAACTAAAACAGCGGTTACTTCTACTCCTAAATCTTTTGCTAATTCTTTACCTTTGCCAATCAGCTCATAAGCGATATTGCTGATAACATTATCCACCTGCTGTGCAAAGACAAATACGCCCTTATATGCTTCTAAGTTGTTCATCTTATTCACCACTCTTTTCTATAAAATAATTAGATAATGTGTTTCTCTGCCAGTTTGCCAACGATATAATCTGCGGAAGCTGCCGGATCAAGTTCTACTTTCTCGCCAGCACCCTTTCTTACCTTATCGGAAGCTTTTGCGATCTGTGTCGGTGATCCCTTCAGACCAAGGTTGGAATCCTCAACCTCTTTCAGATCTTTTCTGCCCCAAACGGTGATCTCTTTTGCATATGCATCAAAGATTCCGCCCGGAGTCATATAACGCGGCTCGTTTAACTCTGCAAGAGCGGTTAAAAGACACGGAAGCTGTGCTTTAACTACATGATATCTATCATCATACTGACGCTCAACTACGATGTATTTCTCAGCTTCGTTTACTTCACGAATCTTCTGAGCGTAGCTGATTACCGGAAGGCCAAGGTGCTCGGAGATCTGCGGACCTACCTGAGCGGTATCGCCATCGATAGCCTGACGACCAGTAATGATTAAGTCATAATCCAGGTTGCGAAGTGCGCCTGCGATAGTCTGGGAAGTAGCCCAGGTATCTGCACCACCGAGTACACGGTCAGTTACAAGAACACCATTGTCTGCGCCCATAGCCATAGCCTCACGAAGAACCTCTTCTGCCTTCGGAAGACCCATAGTAACTACGGTAACCTCTGCACCATACTGATCTTTTAAGCGAAGCGCTGCCTCCAGACCTGCTTTATCATCTGGGTTCATGATTGCCAGCATTGCGCTTCTGTCAAGAGTACCATCCGGGTTAAATTTAACTCCGCCTTTGGTATCCGGAACCTGTTTTACACAAACTACAATTTTCACGGTATTTTCACTCCTTATTTTTTTCTTTTTTCTCTATAGGACTGAGATTGTTCTGATTTCTCTGCAGACTGAATTATTTTAACAGATCAGCGGAGATAACCATTCTCTGAACCTCAGATGTACCCTCGTAGATCTCAGTGATCTTAGCATCACGCATCATACGCTCTACGTCGTACTCTCTCGTGTAACCGTAACCACCGTGAAGCTGTACAGCCTTGGTTGTAACTTCCATAGCAACCTCTGCTGCATACAGTTTAGCCATAGCTGCTTCTACAGAATAGGTTTTCTGTGTCTTCTTAGCAACGGCTGCTCTGTAAACAAGGAGCTGAGCTGCTTTAACTTTGGTAGCCATATCTGCCAGCTGGAACTGAGTGTTCTGGAACTGACCGATAGCACGACCAAACTGTTTTCTCTCTTTTACATAATCAACAGTTCTCTCAAGAGCGCCCTCTGCAAGACCAAGTGCCTGGGAAGCGATACCGATACGTCCGCCATCCAGGGTATGCATAGCGATGTGGAAACCTTTGCCCTTCTGGCCAAGCAGGTTCTCTTTCGGGATACGGCAATCTGTGAAGATCAGCTCGTATGTAGCAGATCCACGGATACCCATCTTCTTCTCTTTGGTACCGAAGGTAAAGCCCGGAGTTCCTTTCTCTACGATAAATGCAGAGATCTCTTTTTTCTTTCTGCCCTTTACTTCAACAACGCCTGTTACAGCGATGATAACGTAAATGTCAGCCTCTTTACCATTGGTAATGAAAACTTTGGAGCCGTTTAATACCCACTCGTCGCCGTCTAATACAGCCTTGGTCTGCTGACCCTGAGCATCTGTACCAGCACCCGGCTCAGTAAGACCGAAAGCACCAAGCTTCTCGCCCTTAGCAAGCGGAACCAGGTATTTCTGTTTCTGCTCTTCAGTACCGAAAGTCTGGATCGGATCGCAGCACAGAGATGTGTGTGCAGATACGATAACGCCGGTAGTACCACAAACTTTGGAAAGCTCCTCAACGCACATAGCGTATGTTAACGGATCACAGCCCTGTCCGCCATACTCCTTCGGAACCGGGATGCCCATGAAGCCAAGCTTCTGCATCTTTTTAACGGTTTCCTCCGGGAAGTGCTCTGTCTCGTCAACTTCCTGTGCCAAAGGTTTTACTTCGTTCTCGGCGAAGTCATGGAATAACTTTCTCGCCATTTCATGCTCTTTACTTAATGTAAAATCCATGTGTCTATTCCTCCATCATTTTCTTATATACGCTTAAGAGGCGGCTTTAAGCGCCGCCCCGTTGCGGTTCTTAAAAATCTGGTACTCTATTATGTTTTCATCTGGTCAAGAAGCCAGACTTATGTACATATTAGTTGTACTTGTAGAAGCCTTCGCCAGACTTACGGCCAAGCTTGCCGCCGCGAACCATCTTTCTAAGAAGCGGCTGCGGACGGTACTTCGGGTCACCAGTCTCAGACTGAAGTACTTCCATGATAGCCAGAACAACGTCCAGACCTACCAGGTCGCCCAGTTCAAGCGGTCCCATCGGATGGTTAGCACCCAGCTTCATAGCGGTATCGATACCCTCTACAGAAGCCTCGCCCTCAGCGTAGATACCGATAGCTTCGTTGATCATCGGGATGAGGATACGGTTTACTACGAAACCAGCGCCCTCTTCTACCTGTACCGGGATCTTGCCGATCTCTTCAGAGATCTTCTTAACTTTGTCAACAATCTCTACCGGAGTGTTTAAGCCTGCGATAACCTCAACCAGCTTCATAACCGGAGCCGGGTTGAAGAAGTGCATACCGATAACCGGGCGGTCAAGACCTGCACCGATCTCAGTAATGGACAGAGAAGAGGTGTTGGTAGCGAATACGCAGTCTGCCTTGCAGATAGCGCCCAGCTCTTTGAAGGTCTGTTTTTTGATCTCCATGTTCTCGATTGCTGCCTCAACTACGAGATCGCAGTCGCTGCAGATAGTCTTAACGCCGGTATGGATTCTGGCAAGGATCTTGTCTGCATCCTCTTTTGCCATCTTTCCTTTTGCTACTCTCTTCTCAAAGTTCTTGGAAATTTTCAGTTTGCCGTTGGAAGCAAACTCTTCGTTAATATCACACAGGCATACTTCATATCCATCTACCTGGGCAAATGCCTGAGCGATTCCGGAACCCATGGTTCCTGCACCAATAATACCAACTTTCATGACAAATCCTCCTGAAATTATACAACTATAATTTAACTAACTATCTATTGTTAAACTGCTCCACTTTCCGTTTCTCAAGGAATGCTTGCATACCGTTCTTCTGATCTTCTGTCTCGAAGCATCCGCCAAACAGTTTTTCCTCGATCACGATAGCCTGATCCATATCAGTCTGAAGTCCGTCGTTCATCGCCTTCTTGCTGTTTCTGACAGCGATCGGAGCCATCTTTGCGATAGCGCCTGCCAGCTTCTTCGCAGCCGGCATCAGCTCTTCCTGTGTATAAACAGCATTTACAAGTCCGACACGGTATGCCTCATCCGCTTTGATGTTGCGGGACGCAAATACCATCTCTTTTGCCTTGCCCGGTCCGATGAGACGTGCGAGTCTCTGTGTACCGCCGAAGCCTGGTGTGATACCAAGACCTACTTCAGGCTGTCCGAATAATGCATTGTCCGAGCAGATACGGATATCACAGCTCATGGCAAGCTCGTTGCCGCCGCCGAGTGCGAAACCGTTTACTGCCGCGATAACCGGAACCGGGAAAGTTTCGATCTTGCGGAAAATATCGTTGCCGCATTTACCGCAGTGCTCGCCCTGCTCCTTGGTCATCACGCTCATAGCAGCGATGTCAGCACCGGCTACGAAAGATTTCTCTCCTGCGCCGGTCAGGATAATTGCACGAATTTCGGAAAGGTCTACTGCATCAAATGCAGCTTCAATATCCTTCAGCACATCCTCGTTTAACGCGTTCAGTGCCTTCGGACGATTAATAGTTATGACTGCGACGTGTCCGTCTACCTCATAGTCTACAAATCCCACTTCCAGTTCCTCCTAAAAAGCTCTTGAATTGAAATACGTAAAACCAGAAACAGCCGGAGCGCCGGGGATAAGCCCCGACGACTCCGGTTCTGCGTCAGAAATTAGTCTCTCTCAACGATCGTTGCGCAGCCCATGCCGCCACCGATACACAGAGTAGCCAGACCCTTCTTAGCGTCACGTTTCTGCATCTCGTATAACAGAGTTGTCAGGATACGGCAGCCAGATGCTCCTACCGGATGTCCGATAGCGATTGCACCGCCGTTTACGTTCAGGATGTCTTTGTTGAAGCCAAGGTCACGAGCTACAGCGATAGACTGAGCTGCGAATGCCTCGTTTGCCTCGATCAGGTCGAAGTCTTCTACCTTCCAGCCTGTCTTCTTCAGAACTTTCTTGGTAGCTGCAACCGGTCCAATACCCATGATGCTCGGATCTACACCGCCCAGAGCGCCTGCTACCCATGTAGCCATCGGTTTGATACCCAGTTCTTTTGCTTTCTCTTCGCTCATAACAACTACAGCTGCTGCACCATCGTTGATGGAGGAAGCGTTACCAGCTGTTACACGTCCGTCTTTCTTGAATGCCGGACGAAGCTTGCCAAGAACCTCTACAGTGGAACCCGGACGCGGACCCTCATCGGTATCTACGATAACAGTCTCTTTTTTCTTCTTAACTTCGATCGGAACGATCTCGTCTTTGAAACGTCCAGCCTCGATAGCTGCGCAAGCCTTCTGCTGGCTAGCTGCTGCAAACTCATCGAGTTCTTCTCTTGTGATACCCCACTGATCGCAGATGTTCTCAGCGGTGATACCCATGTGGTAATCGTTGAATGCATCCCACAGAGCGTCATTTACCATGGTGTCGATCATGGTCGCATTGTTCATACGGTATCCGTAACGAGCCTTCATCAGAGCATACGGAGCTGCGGACATGTTCTCTGCACCACCAGCTACTACGATGTCAGCATCGCCTGCAAGGATCATATCTGCTGCTGCGTTTACAGCATTCAGACCAGAACCGCAAACCACGTTCAGGGTAACTGCCGGAACTTCTACCGGAAGACCAGCTTTCAGAGACATCTGAAGTGCTACGTTCTGACCAAGACCAGCCTGGATAACACATCCCATGTATACGTGATCAACCTGCTCCGGAGCAACGCCTGCTCTCTTCAGAGCCTCCTTGATAACTACGGCACCCATCTCAGCTGCTGGAACAGTACTGAGCTGGCCACCCATAGAACCTACTGCGGTACGGCATGCACTTGCAATTACGACTTTCTTAGACATTGAAAAAATCCTCCTTGAAAATGATCCACCACGTAAATAACACAACTGCAGTAAATAGTAAAATAGTGATAAATATGATAGTGTATTTGTATCTTAACACCCCACGCGGCTCCTGTCAAATAATTATCAATGGATTTATAAAGATTTAAGATTCTCATTTTTCCGCGTACAATCCACTTATTTCTACATCGTTTTGATCGCCTTTAGGCGGAATGCACAATTTTTTTCTTCCGTTTTCTCAATAAAAGCGGTCTTCTCTGGCATTATAACCAACGTGGTATTTTGTTTGTGAATTAATAGACAAAGTCATTTCTTTTCTATTTACATACACTTATATCTGTAATTCATAAATATGAATATGTCGTCATTTTCCCCTATTTTGTCCTCCGCCTCTTTCGTTGACAAGGGGTAGTGGAGATGATACACTGATAAACAACGGGGGATGTCCGAATCACGCATTTGTACGGACTTCTTCATATTATTAAAAAGGACAAGGTGAATAAGTATGGATTACAAGAAACTGTATGCAGAAAAGCTGGTTTCCGCTGAAAAAGCTGCTTCCGTCGTTAAATCTGGCGACTGGGTTGACTATGGCTGGACCACCGGCACTCCGGTAGCAGTCGATGCTGCTATCGCAAAACGTCTTCCGGAACTGGAGAATGTAAACTTCCGCGGCGGTATCCTGATGTGGGTACCGGAGATCTTCAAGATCGAAAACCCGGCAGCTCATATGACCTGGAACTCCTGGCACATGAGCGGTATCGAGAGAAAGGCAATCGCACAGGGATTCAGCTTCTATGCTCCGATCCGTTATTCCGAGCTTCCGAGATACTATCGTGAGTCCGCAACCAAACCGGATGTAGCTGTATTCCAGGTTGCTCCGATGGACGAGCACGGTTATTTCAACTTCGGACCAAATGCTTCCCATATGGCAGCCTGCTGCGAGACTTCCAAGGTTGTCATCGTAGAGGTCAATGAAAATATGCCGGTCTGCCTCGGCGGATTTGAGAACGGCGTTCATATCTCCAACGTAGACATGATCGTAGAGGGCAGCAACCCGACCATCGCAGAGATGGGAGGCGGCGCAGCAGCGACTGATGTCGATGAAGCAGTTGCAAAACTGATCGTAGACGAGATCCCGGATGGTGCCTGCTTACAGTTAGGTATCGGCGGTATGCCGAACGCAGTTGGTTCCCTGATTGCGAAATCTGACTTAAAGGATCTGGGTGTTCACACCGAGATGTACGTTGACGCATTCGTTGATATTGCCGCAGCCGGCAAGATCACAGGCGCTCACAAAGCACTGGACAAAGGCCGTCAGGTATACGCATTCGGCGCTGGTACCAAGAAACTGTATGACTACTTAAACAACAACCCGGCCTGCATGAGTGCTCCGGTTGATTACACCAACGACGTCCGCACCATCGCAGCCCTGGACAACTTCATGTCCAGCAACAACGCGGTTGACCTCGACCTCTTCGGTCAGGTAAATGCAGAGTCCGCAGGAATCAAGCACATCAGCGGTGCAGGCGGACAGCTTGACTTCGTTCTGGGCGCTTACCTGTCCAAGGGCGGAAAGAGCTTCATCTGCTGCTCCTCCACTTTCAAGAACAAGAACGGTGAGCTGCAGTCCCGTATTCTCCCGACCTTAAATCAGGGTTCCATCGTAACCGATACACGTGCAAACCTGCACTACCTGGTAACCGAGTACGGTAAAGTAAACTTAAAGGGTCTTGCAACCTGGCAGAAATGCGAGGCTATCATCTCCGTTGCACATCCGCAGTTCCGCGATCAGCTGATTAAGGAAGCTGAGAAGATGCATATCTGGAGACAGAGCAATAAGATCTGATAAGAACTCAAGATCTGATAAAATCGGCAGGATTCGGAGACAAAATCCAGCAAACCATCTATGGTATCTGAGACTCCCGGTTCTCCGATACATCAGATACGTTTATTTTCTAAAAAAAGTGCTTTTCCTCTCAAGAAATTTTCTTCGAGAAGAAAGGCACTTTTTTATTTATACTTTTTTTCTTATAGTTTTTTTCTACAAGTCTCTGTCTACCATCCGCTACTGTTCCAGAGACTTCCACCGGAAGTTCGGAATCACATCCGACCACTTATTAATTCCGATGATTGATTTTGCAAAATTCGAAGTTTCCAGCGTGTATCTCTTCTGATCAATGTCGTGGAAAACTCTCCAGAGCTTTCGATCCTTTACCGCTACAATCTCATTGCCCTGATTCATATCACAGGACCACAGACCGAAGCTTAAGCCTGCCCTTACCTCTGACGGCGCATCGACCTGACGACTCAGAATGTACGCGTCGATATACGGGTTACTGTCCACGATATAGTAAGAATATGCAAATGCTGCCGCCTGGATATCCGACACATCGCCGCGCGTCAGACTCTGTGCAGTAAATCCTTCCTCCGTCAGAATGACATGGCGCACCTCGCCAGATGCTGTCTTCATCGAATCCTGATTCAGATAATCGGTCAGTACATGCAGGTTTGCAAAGTTGACAATCGGTGAATCTGCACTCTCGGTTACCAGCCCCGTTGCCGGATCATCCCAGAATTCCGGTTCCGTCATCGGGTACGGATACGGATGGTAGGCAATGCCCCAGTCCATCTGGCCTTCCGTTACTGCCAGAGCGTTAAACGTATCAACAATGCCTTTGCCCGTATAATGTACCTGATCGTTCAGGTTCTCATACGGAGCTCCCCACCAGAAATCAAGTGAAAAATAAACCCGGTCATTCGCACTTGTGCTCTTGATCGCCGTGTAGAACGTGCGGAATGCCTGCTGATACGTGGATACATATGCATTCAAATCTGCCGGTCCCATGTAGTTCCAAATCTGGTTGTTGATCTCATTGCCCAGAATCCAGTTGGAAATCTTCGCATAATTTGAATTATGATTCTTGCCGCTGTAACGATCCGCCAAAAACGCGAAGATCGCACGCGTTGTCTCAAATCCTTCCTGTGTCTTCGTGTTAAACATATAATAATTGGCGCTCGAAGATTTCGCAGTTCCCGCATGAACCAGTTCCGGGTGCGCGTCATTCCAGTCATTTAAAACGATCGCCGTCACAGATATATCTTTTCCGATATATGTACTGATCACCTTGTCATAATTTTCAACCACCGACTTATTAAAATGATACGTTTTTCCATCGTACTCATAATCAATGCCACTTCCTAAAAACTGGGAAAATGCGATATTGACCGCCACATGTTTGACACCCAGTGTAAATGCATCGTTGAGCATATTTAACTGGATATTCAAGCCCTTTTTCGTCAGCGGCGTCTTAAACGCATCCTGATTGGATGCAACCACCTCCGGATTTGTGATATAATGTGCTGCGCCAACTGCCGTAAATGTAGTTCCGTCAAACACTGCCGGAACAAACCGGCTGTAAAGGCGGTCCTGGGCAGTTCCCTTGTTTAAAGGAATCGAGACGGTCCTCGTTTCCCCTGCGCCTACGCTGCTGACATAATCAGTCCGGCTTCCAATCTCCGACTCATACGACCGCAATTCAAACAGATAAATCTTTCCGTCCGTCCCCGTTGTATCACCGTTGCTTGAAAGTGAAATATCCACTGTATTCTGCCCCGAACCAATCAGACAGGAGCCGATCGAAGCGGTTATCTGAAACGTCTGCGCCGCCAGTGCTGTGAACGCAGCCGCCACACTCAGGCAGACCGCTGCAGCCAGGACAAGCGCCGTTTTCATCCATTTTTTCATCCTGTTCCTTCCTTTCCGTCTAATATCCTATGGTATTTGATCATACTTCATTCTTCCGTCAGATTCAATTACTATTTTATTAAGGATTATTACAACTATTTTGGAAATTCTGTATGATTCCCAGCATTTTATCTTTTCCAAGCCTTGATTTCTTTCTTATTCCTATTCTTTTACCACTTGCAAATATTGGTTTTATATATAAATCCCTTAAAAACGCAAGTTTAAAAAGCTACAGTTTCCGGAACCATCAAGTATTCCTTCTACCATAGCTTTTTGATATTACCGATTATTTAGTTCTTAATGCCCTCATCGCATTTAAAATTGCAATGACGGAAACACCGACGTCCGCAAACACGGCTTCCCACATATTCGCCACTCCAGCCGCGCCCATCAGAAGCACAACCGCCTTAACCGCCAGGGCAAACACGATATTCTGGTGCGCGATTGCCATTGTCTTGCGTCCGATTTTAACCACACCTGCAATCTTCGCCGGGTTATCATCCATCAGGACAATGTCCGCCGCCTCGATCGCCGCGTCACTTCCCATGCTTCCCATTGCAATACCGACATCTGCGCGGGAGAGAACCGGTGCATCGTTGATGCCGTCGCCGACAAATGCCAGCTTCCGCTTTCCGGTCATCTCCGCCAGCATCTCCTCGACCTTCTGCACCTTATCCGCCGGAAGCAGCTCCGTGTACGCCTGATCGATGCCAACCTTCGCAGCCACCGCCTCGCCGACCGCTTTCCGGTCACCCGTCAGCATAACAGTACGGCGGATTCCAGCCGCCTTCAGTCCACGGATCGCATCCTCCGTCTCCGGCTTGATCGTATCGGCAATCAGGATACTTCCGGCAAATTTTCCGTCCTTTGCCAGATATATCACAGTGCCGATGCCGTCGCATTCCTGATACGGTATATTTTTACTCTTCATCAAGCGTCCATTACCCGCCAGAACTTTGTGACCGTCGATCGTTGTCTCGATACCATGGCCGGAAATCTCGTTGGTTTCACCGATGCGGGTTAAGTCGATCAGGGATTTGCGTACCACTCCCTGCACACCCTCTTTGGATTGCACCTCTTTTATTGTGTCATTGTCAGCATCCAGAACGATTTCTGCTGTTCCCGCATTCGCCTTTTGAGTTTCTGCTTCTGCCAAACTGCCTTTTCTCTCACGATACGCCTCCCGTATCGATTCCGCGATCGGATGCGTCGAATAATTCTCGGCATACGCCGCCAGCTCCAGAAGCTCATCCTCACTGATTCCCGCTGGATACAGCTCCGTCACTTTAAACTCGCCCTTCGTCAGGGTGCCTGTCTTATCAAATACAACCGTATCCAGCTCCGAAACTGCCTCCAGATAATTGCTTCCCTTGACTAACACACCGATGCGGGATGCAGCACCAATGCCGCCAAAGAAGCTAAGCGGAACCGAAATCACCAACGCACACGGGCAGGAAATTACCAGGAAAATACAAGCTCCCTGAATCCACTCGCCAAATTCTCCGCCCAGCACAATCGGCGGCACAAATGCCAAAGCAACCGCCGCGATCACGACCACCGGCGTATAATATCTGGCAAACCGAGTGATAAAGTTCTCCACCTTCGCCTTCTTGCTGCTGGCATTCTCCACCAGCTCCAGAATCCGCGCCACCGTCGAATCATCAAATTCTTTCGTCACGCGCACCCGCAGAAGCCCGCTGCCATTGACACATCCGCTGATGATTTCATCCCCGGCTGCCGCACGGCGCGGTACCGATTCACCAGTCAGCGCCGAGGTATCGATCATCGATTCACCCTCTACCACCACGCCATCCAGCGGAATCCGCTCTCCCGGCTGTACCACGATGATATCATCCACTTCCACATCGTCCGGATCGACCTGCTCTAACTGTCCATCTTTTTCAATATTGGCATATTCCGGGCAGATATTCATGAGATCGCTGATCGACTGGCGCGAACGGTTGACCGCATAACTCTGAAACAGCTCGCCAACCTGATAGAACAGCATAACCGCAACCGCCTCAGAAAACTCGCCCACACCGAACGCCCCGAACGTCGCTACTGTCATGAGGAAATTCTCATCAAACACCTGACCATTTTTAATCCCCCGGAACGCCTTGTATACAATATCCCATCCAATAATCAGATACGGAATTAAAAATACGACTAACTCTGTCCACGGCTGCGGCATTTCGGCAAATACATTCATTTTTTTCGCTGCTGCCGCCGCGATATATACGATTGCCGCCGCGACGATCCGCTTCAGCATCATTTTCTGCTTCTGATTCATAAAGCCTCCCTTCATTCTGGAAACACGTTTCCTGAAAAAAAGATATAGGAAAATGTGCCGGCACAGCTCATTTGCCTATATCTTTTTACTTTGCCCTTCTGTGCATTACACAATCTGATTTTATTCTTTTAAAAAGCAGCTTTTGATCCGATTATGCCTTTTCCAATTTTACATATTAATAATGCAGTCCGGTTCCACCTTCTTGCACACTTCTACAACCTCTTTCATGATCTCGTCAAAACGTGCGTCATCCGCATCGATCGTCATTTTCTGCATCATAAAGCTGACACTCGCATCATTGACTCCATCCAGCTTCTTGATCGCATCTTCTATCTTTGCTGCACAGTTTGCACAATCCAGATCAGTTAATTTAAATTTCTTCTTCATGATAATCCTCCTCTTTTTATTGAGTTATAAATTTTTAATGTTTGCTTTTCGAGACCTGCAATTTTTTCTTTACAGATAGCACCGCTTTCACATTCATTCAATCCATTATCATCATTCAAGGAACTTGCTATTCTTTAATATGCTCAAAGCCCTGGTTGATAATCCGGTAAACATGGTCGTCTGCCAGCGAATAGAACACCGACTTTCCGTCCCGTCGGCTCTTGACAAGCTGCGACTGCTTGAGAATCCGAAGCTGATGCGAAATCGCCGACTGCGTCATATTAAGCAGCTGTGCAATGTCGCAGACACACATCTCCGACTCAAACAGCACAAACAAAATCCGGATCCGCGTCGAATCACCAAATACCTTAAACAGCTCCGCCAGATCATACAAATCATCGTCATCCGGCAGCATTCCCCGGACCGACTGCACAACCTCATCGTGAACAGCACACTCCTCACAGCACTCTACATCATGAATTGCCATCCGATTTCTCCCTTCATGCTACGCGTTTCTGCCCTGCTTCACTGCTTCTTTCGTGAAAGCAGTTTGCAGGATTTTATCAAGATTTCTTTGAACTATTTTTATTTATATGAATCATTGTTCATATGTTCATTATATGAATGTAACTGGGAAATGTCAAGAAATATTTGTGGGAATTTAAAAGGAGTAAATGAAATATTTTCTCAATTATAAAATGCTGCAAAAAAGACTGTTCATACAGACAAAATCCACTAAGTAATGCGCGTAAATGTGCTTCTTTCTGCCCGGTTTACAGATGATACTCTGTAAACCGGCACAGCTCAAATATCTATTCTCTACATCCTATGCTTTTTTGTCTATTTATGAACAGTCCGTTCTTTTTTATTCATTATTATATATCTTTTGCAGTTTATTTTTTCGACACTGCTTGAGCTATATTATCCATTGGTATATTATCCATCGTCTGATGATCTTTTGCCTCTTTCTGCAACCCCGACTTAGACTTCTAATAGAATCTCTCCTCGCCCGGAATCGCATCCAAATGTTCCTGCCATTTCTCAGCCGGTACATCATGAACCGATACCGTCACAACCTTCGGATCCTTCTTTAATTCTTCTGATACCAGCGTTCTGACCTTCTCAGCCAGCGCTGCCTTCTCTTCCCGGCTCCGTCCCGGGTACATAGATATTGCAATGTGTGGCATGATTTTCCTCCTTTGTACTAATAGCACTCTTCCAAAATATCCAAGATTTCCGCGTGCGTCAGCTGCCGATACCCGCCGTCATTGCGGATACATGAATCAGCAATCGTTTTCAGCAGGCTCTGATCTGTGATTCCCAGTTCCCGCAGCGTCCCCGGCAAACCAATCTCATGAATAAACGCCTGCAATGCGTCAATTCCGCCAAATGCCAGTTCTTCCTCATCGCCGCCATCTGGTGACATTCCCCAGACATTTACGGCAAATTTCACAAATTTCTTGATGCCGTCCCGGCAAATTCGACGATAATACGCCGGATGGATCACGCCAAGTCCCATGCCGTGGTTGCAGTCCGTGTAAGCCCCCATCTGATGTTCAATCATATGCGCCTCAAAATCACACTGTTTTCCTAATTTGATAATGCCAATCTCCGCCATCGTGGACGCCCACATCAGGTTGCTGCGCGCCTCATAATTTTCCGGTTCCCTGATCGCTACCGGCAGGTTCTCAATAATACTCCGCATCAACGCCTCCGAGATCGCATCCGAAAGATTATCCTCATCCGGTGCACTGAAATATGTCTCCATCACATGGCTAAGCATATCAAAACCGCCCGCTGCCGTCTGGAGTGGAGAAACCGTGTAGGTATATTTCGGGTCCATCATCGCAAACACCGGATTGCAGCGCGGATAATTCCGGCTCGTCTTAATTTTCTGTTCCTCATGGGTGATTACACCCTCGCCGTTGACCTCGCTTCCAGTGCCGACCACGGTCACAATCACGCCCACCGGAACCGGCTCAAAATCAATCTCGCCCTTTTTGATCCAGTATTCCTCCCAGACGTCCTTGTCCGTCGCAGCCGCCATTGAGATCGCCTTGCTGCAGTCCATGACCGAACCGCCACCCACTGCCAGAATCAGATCTACCTGATTTTCCTGTACGACTTTTTTCCCTTCCATCACCTTGCTGTAGGTCGGATTCGGCATGATGCCAGAAAATTCTATCACCTGTTTTCCAGCCAGCTTTAAAACATCCATCACTTCCTGATAAATGCCATTCGTCTTGATCGAGCCGCCGCCATATGCCAGCATCACCGTTTCCCCATACGGCTTCACCGCCTCCAGCAGGTGCTCTTTCACACAACCTCCGCCAAAATAAATCTTTGTCGCATTTTCAAATGTAAACGCCCGCATCGTTCCCTGGCCTTTCTGAACCCGTTCCGGCAAATGCTTTTGCATCCGCCTGCTGTTCTGCCTTCTTCTTTGTAGATATGTTTTTTTGAATCTTTATTTTGATTATTTTTCTCCTTTATCTCAGATTCATCAAATGTTCAGCTATAATTCACACTAGATTTGACAAGTTCTCTGTAAGTGTTCATATTATATCACGATTCGCATCTTCGATGCTTACCGCTGCTGACGCAGCTATCGTGATCGCCATTCGCCGTTCGCCATAAATCTGCAAGCAGCTTTCTGGCTCACTTGCGCTCATTATATCATATTACCTTTTTACATTCTATCTATTTCAGAAATTTCACGCATATATTTTCATTTTTATGAATAAAATTGCACAAACTTATATCTGCGTGTCACTTTTATTCCCCCATCCACTTCCAAAATATTTTCCGAAATTTATGATTTCTTCACATTCCGAACATACTTTTATCACATTTTTTCGATATAGTAATACGCGTAAAGGCAAAAGACCTTTCATAATATACTTTTTCATACCTACGCCGACAGGAGTCCGTTCCTGTCGGCTCCTCCTATTTTAAGGGATATATCTACTCAAGTGGGCAGTTTCATGATAAAATAAACACACAGATAGAATCATCTCTCAAACACAGATTCTATGTTAAATTTACAATAAAAACAGCTGCATGAATCACATATATTAGGAGGAACTTCTCATGAAACACAAACTGACGCAGGAAGAAATCCTGGTTGAAATAAAAGACATTCTATCAGAATACGTAGAAATCTCCCGCCCGCTGACACCGGATGACCGCCTGATCGACGATCTGGAGCTGGATTCATTTTTGATCGTATACTTTATCACAGAGATCGAAGACTGCTTCGAGATCGATATTCCGGAAACGGATTTTATCGAGCTTGTCACGGTCAAGGATCTCTGCGAACGGATTCAGCTGGAAATAAAAAAGCACTCCCCTTATTAATACCAGCGTGTCATCGGCAAGTCATTATTAATTCCTTTTGTAAATATAATCTGGTGCAGACGCAGATTTTCCATATCCAGGATATAAAATCCATCTGCTGAACCACAAGAAATCATTTCCCAGAGACTTAGAACCATTACGCCCGGGAAAATATATTTTTTAATCCACGAATCGCCCGAATGTTCCTCCAGCACACTGATACATTGCAACAGAAACAGTCCGTTCCTTCCATCTTAACCTGAAATGGATACTCATCAAACTTTTGGTTATATCTGTCCCTGTTCTTTCAGATATGCCAGAAAACCCACACAGCCCTCCAGAACATCTTCATACGTCGCGTCAAAATCACCCGTATACCACGGATCCGCGATGTCACGGTCTGAACCTGCAAATGTGAGGAATTTATATATTTTCCCCTCCGGATCGCCTTTCAGCATCCGGTTTAAATTTCGGATATTGGCACTGTCCATACCTATGATATAATCAAATTTCTCATAATCCGCCCACGTCACCTGCCGCGCCCGGTGCGGCACCAGAGGAATTCCAACCTTCCTCAGCTTATTCACCGTCCCCCGGTGCGGTGGATTGCCGATTTCTTCGGTGCTTGTGGCGGCGCTGTCGATAAGGAAGTGGGCGGAAAGCCCTTGGGATGCGACTTTGTGGGTGAAGACACTTTGGGCTAGGGTGGAACGGCAGATGTTGCCGTGGCAGATGAAGAGCACTCGTATACTCATATAAACTCCTTTCAAAAGGCGCTTTTCTGCTGCCATTTGCAGCATTTTGCGCGGTGTTAATTTTTCTTTATGTATTGGTCATTTCTGTACATAAAATGCAAATCTTAGCAAAATTTTGCAAGATGTGTACAGCAAAAGTAGTAGAAACGGAGTAAAAAGCGGGTGGGGTTACTACTCAATTTTGACAAAAATCTCATATCCTTTTTCCAGTTCAATATCGGTTACTATTCCAACCTCACCATTGTCTACTTGATCTACATCCTTATCATTAAGCTGTATACTTACAATAGAAGTACAAATCCATTTTCCATCTTTTTTTGCATATATCATTTTTCCAACTTCCAATTTAACATTGTTAAGTGTCAATATACCTGCTTTAGGTTTCTTAAAATATTCCTCATAAATCCCCACTCTAATTAAATTCTTTGGAAGTAACGAAATAAGCCCCCATTTATCTAGTGATTCTCTTGTTTCTTTTTTCGTAAATATACCATTTTCTATCAACTTATATTGATTGTAAAGCTGCCATGTAGTAAGAAGACCTCTTTCATCATTTTTAGCATAATCTATTTGATTATCACTAAATGGAGGATTTTGTCTTAATGAAGGCCTTATATACCTTTGATGATTCACAATATAAATTGGCAATATTTCTTTGTCACGATGCTCTTTTTCTCTTCTTCGTCTATGTTTTGCTACCTGTGAACATTCTGCATCTGTAGATGTTCCCCCAATACCTTTAACTTCAATAATAAATAATTTATCATCTTCCAAAATCTGTATATCTTCTCTTAAAATATCTTCATTTCCATCAATTGCTTCTACATTTGCAAAACCAAGCCACTTGAAGTATGTACATACAGCTTGAACTAACTTATCCCCTGTTTCTATCAACAAATCATTCAAAAATTTATACTTCTGGTCAATAGCATTTCTTCTCTCATTCAATGACTTAATTTTCGAATTATATTGTTCTTGAATTAAAGTCCGTTCTTTCTCAAGTTCAAGTATTTCTTTAGGTAAAAAATCTTGTTCTTTTATCCATTCAAACTCTTTTGATTCAGGGAAAAAATCTGGCAATATTTCTGGCAATACAGATGTTACTAACCTTTCAATCAATTCATCCTTCTTTTCACAAAACGGAAGCAACAGTTCATAGCCTGAATTTTCTGAATATCCTATATACGAAACTACCTCTCCATCTTGATTTTTTAACAATGGTAAGAAATTAGGATCTGCAATTGATTTTTGAGAAGTTCTATCCCATTTTGTTGGTAACTCAAAAATTACATTATATCCTTTAACATATTTTGCTATTAAATTTGCAAGATTGCTATTGTCTGATATTATTTTCTTTCCGAATTTTGATGTTGCACTAGCTTGAATAGTTTCATATATATTATGTACTTCTTCACTCGGATAGCTATATTGATTTTGTTTTAACACTTCTATAATATTATATTTTTCCGAATAACTACTTCCCGCAAAAATAATTTTCAGTGCTTTTGTTTTTAACTTGTCTTTCATAATGCTCAAAACAAGAGGACTAGGTCTAAATTCTTTCTGAGGAAAACTCAACTCAAATAAATATGGTATACCATCCGGTTCATCATCCTCTAAACAGTGTCTTGTATCATTCTCATTTTGTAAATCAATTATGACCACACTATATTCATGCAAATTACTTATCATACTATATTCTAGGTCAACATATCTCTTATTCACATATTCTTCGTACTCAACAGTTTTAGCCACTCCCAGATCACCAGTTGCAACAATATAATTCTGACTCAACCTTTCTGTTATTTCTCTGTTATTAACTATATATATTTGTGGTTCTTTATACTTTTCCATTTATCTTTCATCTCCAATCATAAGAAAGTATTATTCACATTCGTTTGTCTCTTTATGTTTTAATCTAAGCAAATACAACATTGCATAAGCACGATTATACAAGTATTCGATAAACAGTGAATCATTTAACGCCTCTCTCTTTTCTTTTGCCGCATTCAAATAATCATTGTGTCTTACATCAAAATACTCATTAGACAATTTCATTAATTCTTCCAACTCTTTTTTTACAACAGCATAAACTTTGCCATCCATATTATCACTCACACTCAAAGCCAATGTTTTATACTGCTCATTTCTACTGTCTCCTTGAGTAGATATAAGATATTGCAGTGCATCAATAATAAAATCTAACGCACTTTTCTTTTCCATCAAATCTTTGCTATTAATCATATCTTCCGAAAACTGTATTTTACGCTCAAACATCCTATAATTAATAATTTTATCAATAGGAAATGTTGTTTTATATCCTTGCTTTATTACAATCCCACTTTGTAATCTATATGGTAATTTAAATATTTTAAATCTATCATTTACTTCTATAGTGAATTTGTAATGACATTCTCCGGAGTTAATAATCCAATACTTATATGCAATCTCTATAAATGCCTTTATATCATTAAAATCACCTGTATTATTTTTCAACGAATCTGGATAAACTGTACCTCTATACAAGGTAAATTCATGGTCATAATCCAAATCTAAAAGCCATATTCCTCCATCCCAATTATCCCATCGCAAATATTTACCATCCAACAGTTCCAAACCAGGTAATTCTGTTTCAAACCAATGAATAAACGAATTCCAAAATCTTTTCTCATTTACATTTTCTTCGATGCTTTTACCTTTATATTCGATTCCGCTGTCAGCCAAATACTTTATCAGTATTGCTCTCGTAGTGTTTGCATCTCTTATTTCTGTTCCTGTCCTTATCAATAAACTTCCTTGTAAATTTGGTATATCATTTCCAAAAACATTTACTATTTCAATTAACAAATTAACGATTTCTTCATCTGGTTCTATTGACAAATTATAATTATCAATTGCCATATCAATTTTCTTTATATAATCATTAATCAATTTTTCTTTAACCGAATTAATTTTATTCGACATTCGTTCACCTCTACCCCATATAACATTTTAATTATCATCCAATCCGATATGCTATTTATTATATCGTCATTTTCTTCTCTTTTCCATAACAAAAAACGCCACAGCTATCGCCAGAGCGCCTCCAAACTAACTATCCTTATATTGCTTTAAACATCTTCTGTGACACCGTTTTTTCTCCCTGTGTCCGTTCTAGTTCCTTTCTGGCATTCTGCAGGTCCTCCAGCCGCTTCAATTCATCCTCTGCATCCTCAAGGCCTAAATGCGTATAGGTGTTAAGCGTAACTCCTATATCGCTATGCCCCATAAGGTACTGCAGTGTCTTTGGATTCATGCCGGATTTCGCCATATTGCTACAATACGTGTGCCGGCAAACATGCGGCGTGATATTCGGCATCTGCACCCGATAGATATCATTGTACCGCTTCACCATGTGGTTAAAGCAATGTTCCCAATGCATTGCCACTAATGGCAGTCCTTTGTCATCCAAAAACTGGAACCCAGTATATCCATCCACCACTTTTTCTACCTTTGGTTTCTCCCAGTCTTCGATGATGGCTTGAAAGCATTTTGCAACATCCTCTGTTACCGGAATTTTTCTTGTTCCAGCGGAAGTTTTTGTTGGCTCAATAACCAACGTCATATCGGATAATCTCTGAAGCTGGTGCTCGATATTTACAATTCGATTTTCTAAATCAACATCTTTAATTGTAAGGCCGCAAAATTCTGAAATACGCATACCTGTATGAAAAAGTATATACACAACTTCATAATACTTACAGTATACATTTCTTATGTTTATTTAATCCGTTTCTGAATATCTTCAACAGATGGCAGTTGCTTTTCCAGAGCATCCGGCAGACTACTGGTTATTTTATATTCGCTTACCCCAATCGGCTTTGAAATATCCTTGAGTGAATATTCTGCAACCACATTATTCTTGCTTTTGCACAGAAGCAAACCAATGGACGGATTATCCTGCTCTTTTTTCAGAATGCCGTCCACGGCTGACAGATAAAAGTTTAGCTGACCAGCATATTCCGGCTTGAAATCACCGGTTTTCAATTCGATAACTACATAACAGCGAAGATTCAGGTTATAGAACAACAAATCAATGTAAAAATCATCGCCGCCTACATTCAGGTGATACTGGTTTCCCAGAAATGCAAACCCAGTTCCAAGCTCCAGAAGGAGCTTGGTGACATCCCTAACAAGTGCCTGCTCAATATCCCGTTCGAGCATATCTTCCCGGAAAGGAATAAAATCAAATACATATGGGTCTTTCATTGTCTGCACCGCAAGTTCACTTTGCGGAGACGGTAAGCGGTGATCAAAATTTGTAACTTTATCTGCCAGAACCTGTCTCTGATACAAGTTGCTTTCAATCTGATGAACAAGAACATTTCGAGACCAGCCGTTTTCCGCTGACTTTTTAATATACCATTTACGTTCATCCATATCAGCGACCTTATCCAGAAGAACTATATTATGACCCCATGGAATTTGTGCAACAACCTGTTGCACAAATTCTCGGTCTGGATAAATCTCTGCGAATTTTGCCATATACTTCAAATTACGAACAGAATATCCTTTGCTTTCTGGAAAAGCAATTCGAATATCTGCTGCAAGGTTATCAATAAACTTGTTTCCCCATGATTTATGTTCATTGATTACGCAACCAATATCATAATAGAGAAGCAGCATATCTGCATTCACATGAACTGCCGCACGATATTGTGCCGCAGTAATTTCACTCTTAATATTTTCAATAATGGAAATATACTCAGCCGTATTCATTAACATACTCATCGTCTCGCTTTCACATAATTCCTATCATTATTTTCTCTATATAAGATGCTCATATACAATTTTTAAATAATTCAGGTAACCACATGAGCACAGATACAACAATATCAGCCCTCCAACAGAACCGACATCAATTCATTGACCTTCTTGTACACTCTTAGTTTTTTGGCATATATGGAAAGATTTTGCAGATTCTTCTTCTCATCCTTTGCATAAGCGTTCAATGCCTTACTAAATATTTCATGATCAAGCCTTGAACGATATTTGAAGCAATCACAAATCGTACGCTCCCGATCATATACGGAAAGCTTAACCCCTGAAAAATCATCCGTTACTCTCCCCAGCTCATATATTTCTGGTTGAACATAATACGTTTGCAAAGCCAGTACATCTACATCCAGCTTTGTCCGGGACATAGATCTCGGTACAGCAATAGACCATTTACGAGGTGCAAAGTCACTATAGCCATAATGAAAAAGAGCCGATTCCACACAAATAATTGCCTTTGGAATCAATGCTGCAATGAGTTGTTCTTCAGAAGATGTATCCGCCT